>TARA_R110002124_G_scaffold24321_2_pt1 | contig 21221 bp, 15 predicted proteins | sample TARA_R110002124 | Tara Oceans TARA_R110002124 (sample SAMEA4397445) | marine metagenome | biome: Polar Biome; feature: [SRF] surface water layer (ENVO:00010504); material: water (ENVO:00002006), including particulate matter (ENVO:01000060) such as... | depth 5 m | reverse complement strand
CTCTAGTGTAAACAACCATAGTGGTACAAGGTCAAGCAGTTGGACAGCAGGAAGTTTTGCTATTGCTGATATAATATCTTCATCTACTAACAATCCCAATGTATGGCAAGGAGGTGTAGACCAAGTTTCTATGTATAAAAAAGTGTTAACTCAATCTGAGATAACTGCTTTATACAATAGCGGAACACCGATTACAGGTACAGATGCTAGTGTTACAACCAATCTTTTAGGAGAGTTCAGACTTGAAAACAACGCCAATGATAGTAGCTCAGGCGCATTCCCTAACCTAACTAATACTGGTGGTACATTCACAACATACTAACTATGAAGACATACTATAGAATGACCACAGCACAGAAAGATGCTGTACCAAGAGAAGACTTTGACTGTTTACCTTACTCAAACCTAGTTGGTGATGAGTGGATAGCAGAGTGTAACGTATCAGGATTAGAAAGCATAACAGAGTACTCAACAGTAGAAGAATGTGTAGAGTATATAAAAGTAAACAACTCAGAGTGGGATGAGTTTTATGAAATATAAATATTATTTAACTATATTTGCTTGTATAAACTAAATAAATTATTATGGCTAAGGCTAAGAAATTAACAAAAGAAGAACTTGAAGCGGTTCGCACAGCAGTTGGTAACGTTAACACTCTAACATCTAGAGTTGGTCAAGTAGAAATTCAAAAATCACAACTACTGAACCAAGTTTTAACAGCTCAGGCTCAGGTGGTTGAAGAACAAAAAGTTCTAGAAGAAAAGTATGGATCGGTTTCTGTCAACTTAGAGACTGGAGAGATTACCGAAACAGTTGAAGAAGCTGTAGAAGCATAACAAGGTATGAATAAGCTGATAAGAAAAATCAGCATCGGTAGAGACTACAAGAACGAAGCGATGCACTACGCCGTTGGCCAAGAGGTTTACGGTGGTCATACCATAGTTAGTATAATTGAGGAGAACGATAGGTTTAGCATTTACATATCTAAAGAAAACAATGTTATACCCTGGAAAGATTTCAATAAAAACATGGGTGTAGCTGTTGAGTATAATTTAGAATATTGATGAGATCTTTATTTGACTTCGTAGTAACACCTAAGGGTTCTAGAAATTCTAGTAAAAAAAATCTAGACGGAAAAGAACTCATATTAAACACAGATCTGCAAGATCACAAGTACGTTAATAGAGTAGGCACTATCATAGGAGCTCCCCTGGGCGACTGTGGTGGTGTTTCTACTGGTGATGACGTTATTGTTCACCACAATGTTTTTAGACGTTTCTATGACGTTCGTGGAGTAGAAAAAAATAGTAGAAGTTTCTTTGACGAGGACACGTATCTATGCAAGCAGGACCAAGTTTTTGCTTACAAAAGAGATTACGAATGGAAAGCTCTTAAAGGCTATTGCTTTGTTAAACCTATAGAATCTAATAACATATGGTCTTTAGATAAAGAGAAGCAAAATATAGGTGTTATTAAAATATTGGGTGATGACTTAGTTTCGCTAGACCTGCAGCAAGGCGATATAGTAGGTTTCACACCACGGAGTGAATACGAATTTGTTATCGACGGTGAACGTTTGTACCGTGTTCTCTCCGCTGCTATAACCATAAACTATGGACACGAAAGAAACGAAAAGGAGTATAATCCTAGCTGGTCATAAAGCCGTGGAAGAGCTAATTAAAGTTGCAGAAGAAAAAATAATCACTAACACTGAGGAAGATGTTTCTGCTGATAGACTTAAAAACGCTGCAGCTACTAAGAAGTTAGCGATATTCGATGCTTTTGAAATACTTAAACGTATTGAAGAAGAAGAAGCCATGCTTGAAAACAAACCTGTGGAAAAAGATCAAAAGAAGTCCTTTTCTGGATTTGCTGAAAAAAGATCTAGATAATGTACGAATCAACTCTTTACAAAGTAATCAACCCAATCAAAGAAAGCACGGTTAAAAGATATAACCGAACTAAGAAGTGGGCTTATGGATATAACAAAGAGTTTGATTTAATAGTCATAAGCAAGACAGGTCAAATAGGAGATGTTTATGAAATTCAAAATTTAAGAGTAGCTCTTCCTAAAGAAACCAAACCACACGATTTTAAAAACAATAAGTGGGAAGCTTTTGATTACCCTAAAGCTCTTAGTAACATAAAAAGTGTATTCGACTGGGAGAACTATCCTGATGAATTTAAAGAACAGTGGGAAGAGTACATAGACGAAGAATTCAATAGAAGAGAAAATGGATTTCATTTTAATAACAATGGAGTTCCTATATACATAACGGGTACACATTATATGTATCTGCAATGGACAAAGATAGATGTTGGTAAACCTGATTTTAGAGAAGCTAATAGATTATTCTTTATATTCTGGGAAGCTTGTAAAGCTGATGGAAGATGCTATGGCATGTGTTATCTTAAAAACAGACGTAGTGGTTTTAGTTTTATGTCTAGTTCTGAAACAGTAAACCAAGCAACTATAACTTCAGATGCTAGATTCGGTATACTATCTAAATCTGGTTCTGATGCTAAAAAAATGTTTACGGATAAGGTTGTACCTATATCTGTTAATTATCCATTTTTCTTTAAACCCATACAAGATGGTATGGATAGACCTAAGTCAGAGCTAGCTTATAGAGTTCCAGCATCTAAACTGACTAGAAAAAGCATAAAAAAATCTGATCAAGAAGAACTTGAAGGACTAGATACGACTATTGACTGGAAAAACACTGGTGATAACTCGTATGATGGTGAAAAACTAAGACTACTAGTTCATGATGAAAGTGGTAAGTGGGAAAGACCTGATAATATACTTAACAACTGGCGTGTCACCAAAACATGTCTTAGATTAGGTTCTAGGATAATTGGTAAATGTATGATGGGATCAACATCTAACTCATTAGACAAGGGTGGTAGTAATTTTAAGAAATTATACCAAGACTCAGACGTTACTGAAAGGAATAGAAATGGACAAACAAGATCTGGCTTGTACAGCTTGTTTATACCGATGGAATGGAACTACGAGGGATTTATTGACAAGTATGGCAATCCCGTATTTGAAACCCCTGAAAAACCGGTTGAAGGACCATACGGAGAGTACATCGATATTGGTGTTGTTGAGAACTGGGAAAATGAAGCAGATGGTTTAAAGCAAGATCAAGATGCTCTTAATGAATTTTTTAGACAGTTTCCACGAACAGTTGACCATGCTTTTAGAGATGAAACTAAAAACAGTATATTCAATCTAGCTAAAATATACGAGCAAATAGATTTCAACGAAGGTTCTTCAAGAGATGGTTTAATAACAAGAGGTTCTTTTCAATGGGAGAACGGTGTTAAAGATACTAGCGTGTTTTTTAGCCCAGATCCTAAAGGAAGATTTATAATTTCTTGGGTTCCTGATAAACAACTGCAAAACCGAGTGATTACTAAAAATGGGGTTAAATATCCTGGAAACGACCATATGGGTGCTTTCGGATGTGATTCTTACGATATTAGCGGAACAGTTGATGGTAAGGGTTCAAACGGGGCGCTGCATGGTTTAACTAAGTTTTCAATGGAGAATGCACCACCAAACCATTTGTTTTTAGAATATGTTGCTAGACCTAAAACTGCTGAGATATTTTTTGAAGACATATTGAAAGCTTTAGTATTTTATGGTATGCCTGTTTTAGCAGAGAATAATAAACCTAGGTTTCTATACTTTTTAAAACAAAGAGGTTACAGAGGTTTCTCAATGAACAGACCTGATAAGGTTTGGAATAAGCTATCTGTTACTGAAAAAGAAATAGGTGGTATACCAAACACTAGTGAGGATATAAAGCAAGCTCACGCTGCAGCTATAGAAAGTTATATAGAAAGACACGTTGGTTTGCTTGAGGATGGAAATTACGGTAGTATGTACCTGGATAGAACGCTTAACGATTGGAGTAGATTTGATATAAACAAACGTACTAAATATGATGCTTCTATAAGTTCTGGTTTAGCTATAATGGCTTGTAACAAGAATTTATATAAACCCGTGGCTGATAGAAGTGTTAAGAGTATAGATTTAGGGATTTCAAGATATAAAAACAGCGGTTCAAGATCGCAGATAATTGAAGATTATGGCTGAGTCAGTTGTAAAAAGTTTTTTTCCTAGCCAAGTAGCTAGTGATTTAGAAAAGGTAGGTTCTGAATATGGGCTTAAAGTTGGTAAGGCTATAGAAAATGAATGGTTTAAAAGAGACGGTGGTACACACCGTTTTCAAAGTAATCAGGAAACTTTTCATAATAGAAGACAATACGCTAGAGGAGAACAATCTATACAGAAGTATAAAGATGAGTTGTCTATAAATGGTGACCTTTCATACCTTAATTTAGACTGGAAACCAGTACCTATTATCCCTAAGTTTGTAGATATAGTAGTTAACGGTATATCTGAAAGAACTTACGACGTAAAAGCTTTTGCACAGGATCCATTCGGTGTTTCTAAACGCACTGTGTATATGGAGTCTTTACTCAAGGATATGCAAACTAAGGAGCTTTCTGATTTTGCTGAAGAAGCTTTTGGTGTTAGTCTCTATGAAAACAATAAAGAAACGCTGCCTGATAGCCAAGAAGAATTAGATCTTCACATGCAGCTTACTTACAAGCAAGGTATAGAAATTGCTGAGGAGCAAGCTATAAAAACAACGCTTGAAGAAAATAAGTACGAAAACACTAGAAAAAGACTAAACTACGACCTTACTGTTCTTGGTATGGCTTGTGTTAAAAACACTTTCAATAAGTCAGAGGGTATCAAGGTAGAATACGTTGACCCTGCTAACTTAGTTTATTCTTTCTCTGAATCTCCTTACTTTGAAGACTTATACTATGTCGGTGAAGTTAAGAATGTAACGATAAGTGAAATTAAAAAGCAGTTTCCAGATTTAGATGACGATCAACTAGAAGATATACTAAAGAAGAGTATACATGATAGAGGTCACTATTCTAATTCTAGTGATCACAATATAGACTCTAATACTATTCAAGTTTTGTATTTTAACTACAAGACATACATGAATGAGGTTTATAAGGTTAAAGAAACAGCTACTGGAGCTAGTAAGGTTATAATAAAAGATGACCAATTCAATCCTCCAGAAAACTTAGAAGGTGAATTTGGTAAAGTATCTAGATCTTTAGAAGTATTATACGAAGGAGCTTTGATACTAGGTACTAGCACTTTACTAAAGTGGGAGATGGCTAAGAACATGATGAGACCTAAAAGCAATAATGCTAAGGTTAAGATGAACTACAACTTAGTTGCGCCTAGAATATATCAAGGCCGTATAGAGTCTCTAGTATCTAGAATAACAGGTTTTGCTGATATGATTCAGCTTACACACTTGAAATTACAACAAGTGTTGACACGTATGGTACCAGATGGTATATATATCGATGCTGATGGTCTTGCTGAGATTGATCTTGGTAACGGAACTAATTACAACCCGCAGGAAGCTTTAAATATGTTCTTCCAAACTGGTAGTATCATAGGTAGATCATTTACTTCAGATGGTGATATGAACCCTGGTAAAGTACCTATTCAAGAAATGACATCTTCTGCAGGTGGACAAAAAATACAAGCTTTAATAAGTACGTATAATTATTACTTGCAAATGATTAGAGATGTTACAGGTTTAAATGAAGCTCGTGACGGATCAACTCCTGATAAAAATGCTTTAGTAGGTGTTCAGAAACTAGCTGCTGCTAACTCAAACACTGCAACACGACACATACTACAGTCAAGTTTGTTCTTAACATCAGAGCTTGCTGAGGGTGTTTCTATGATGATATCAGATGTTATAGAATTCTCTGAAATGAAAGAATCTCTTATAAATAAAATAGGAGCTCATAAAACAGAAATACTAGGCGAGTTATCAGACCTACATCTACATGATTTTGGTATATTTATAGAACTTGCCCCTGATGAAGAAGAGAAGCAGATGCTTGAGAACAATATACAACAAGCTTTAGCTCAGCAGTCTATAAACCTTGAAGATGCTATTGACGTTAGAGATATAAAGAATATAAAGCTAGCTAATCAACTTCTTAAGTTACGTAGACGTAAAAAACAAGAGATGGATCAGCAAATGGCTCAGCAGAACATGCAGGCTCAAGCTCAGGCTAATTCTCAAACTCAACAAGCTGTAGCTCAAGCAGAAGCTCAGAAGCAACAGGTTATATCTCAAGGTAAAGCTCAGCTAGCACAACTACAGGCTCAGTTAGATATGCAGAAGCTTCAATCAGAAGCTAATATCAAGAAAGAATTGATGGCTAAGGAGTTTGAGTATAACATGCAGCTTAGAGGTGCTGATACAGGTTTAAGAAAAGAACAAGAAGAGTATAAAGAGGATAGAAAGGATAAAAGAACAAAAATCCAAGCTACCCAACAAAGTGAGCTCATAGATCAAAGACAAAAGGGTAAGTCACCTAAAAACTTTGAATCATCCGGTAATGATACTCTTACAGGAAACATGGGATTAGGTTATTTTGAACCTAGGTAATATAATCAATAGTATCTTTTAATATTTTATTTTGACATGGAACAAGAAGAAAACACAGTAAGCCAAGAGGAACTTATCCAGGCTAAGCCACAAGATGACGGAGTCATTAAGGTGGATTTAAGACAAACTAACCAAGAAGAGAATGTACAAACCGAAGAACCCGAGCAAACCGGGATGCGGGTGCCAGACGACGAAGTGCAATTGCCAGTCGACACCCCAGCCGATAACACAATCAGCGACAACAACGCCTCTGAAGAAGAGTCCTTACAAGATGACAGAGAGCCCGCTGAAGAAGTACGGGTGCTCGAGGAAGTAACTGAAGAAGAAGAGGTTTTAGAAGAAAACATTCAAGAAGTAGTTACTGAAACACCAGTAGTAGAAGAGAAAATTAATCTTAATCTACCTGAGAACGTAGAGAAGCTAGTTGAGTTCATGAACGAAACTGGTGGTACATTAGAGGATTACGTTAGTTTAAACAAAGATGTAGATAGCCTAGACCGTGATCAATTGGTCAAAGAGTACTACAAGAATACAAAGCCACATCTAGAAGATGATGAGATAGATTTCTTAATCGAAGATGCTTATTCTTATGACGAGGATATAGATGAAGAGAGAGACATTAAGCGTAAGAAACTGCTTTACAAAGAAGAAGTTCAAAAAGCTAAGCAGCATTTGAATGGTCTTAAAAGCAAGTATTACGACGAGATTAAAGCTGGTTCAAAACTTACAACGGACCAGAAGAAAGCGGTTGATTTTTTCGATCGTTACAATAAAGAAGAAAAAGAATCACTCAAGCTAGCTGAAAAGCAGAGTTCTGTGTTTAAGGATAAAACCGCTCGAGTATTCAACGAAAAGTTCAAAGGTTTTGAATATAGCGTTGGAGACAAGAAGTACAGATTCAATGTTAATGATGCTAGTAAGGTCAAAGATCAACAAAGCGACTTAAGCAATTTCACTAAAAAGTTTTTAGGTGAAGACAATGCTATAGGCGACGCTAAGGGGTATCACAAAGCCTTATTTACAGCTATGAACGCAGATGCTGTTGCTAATCACTTTTACCAACAAGGTAAATCTGACGCGGTTAAAGAAAGTTCACAACGTTCTAAGAACATTGATATGAGTCCTAGAGGTACTCATGAGCAGACTAACCAAACTGGAGGCTTTAAGGTAAGAACGATTAGTGGAGATGATTCAGGAAAAGTGCGCGTTAAATTTAAAAAATAATTTTAAAAGACTTTAATAATGAGTTTTGCAACCCAAGGGTCGTTCCCAGCTGGATTAACTCCAGCACCAACGAAAACATTGTTCGATAAGAACTATTTATCCATCGGAGATGGAGATTTCGACTTCACTAAGCAGTTTTTGCCAGAGGTTTATGAGAAAGAAGTAGAGCGTTACGGTAATCGTTCTGTATCATCATTCTTGAGAATGGTTGGCGCTGAAATGCCAATGGCTTCTGATGAAGTTGTATGGACAGAACAAGGTCGTTTGCACGTTGCTTATGATAACGCTGTTATCGCAACTGCTAACACTAACACTGATAATACAATTACTATTGCTGGTCACGCTATCCGCGCTAACCAGACTATCATTGTTTCTGTAGGTGTTACAACTGTACGTGCATTCGTAAAGTCTGTTACTACTAACTCAATCGAAGCTTTCCCTTACGATAGCAATACTTGGCCAGCTGCTTTCGTTGCTGCTACTAACCCTAACTTGAAGGTGTTTGTATATGGTTCTGAGTTTGGAAAAGGTGCTGGTGGAATGACTGGATCAGTTGATGCTGGTTTCCAGAAGTTCAGTAACTCTCCTATCATCATGAAAGACAAGTACAACATCAATGGTTCTGACACTGCTCAGATCGGTTGGGTTGAAGTTACTTCTGAAATGGGAACATCAGGTTACCTATGGTACTTGAAGTCTGAGCATGAAACTCGCTTGCGTTTCGAAGATTACCTAGAAATGACTATGGTTGAAGCTGAAAAAGTAACTGCTGCTGCAGGTATTGCTGATGCTTCTGGAGCTACTGTTCGTGGTACTGAAGGTTTATTCGCGGCTATCGAGTCTCGTGGTCTTCAGTTTAACGATCATGATTTCAACAACGCTGCTGGTTTAACTGGTCTTGCTGAGTTTGATTTGATCCTACAGGAACTTGATAAGCAAGGTGCTATTGAAGAAAACATGCTTTTCTTAGATCGTGGTACTAGCTTAGCTATGGACAACATGCTAGCTCGCGCTAACTCTTACGGAACTGGTGGTACTTCTTACGGAGTATTCGAAAACAGTGAAGATATGGCGTTGAACTTAGGATTCTCTGGATTCCGTCGTGGTTCTTATGACTTCTATAAGACTGACTGGAAATACTTGAATGATGCTGCAACTCGCGGTTTAACCGGAGATATCGACGGTGTTCTTGTACCAGCTGGTGTTTCTACTGTATATGACCAAACATTGGGTAAAAATATCCAGCGTCCATTCCTACACGTTCGTTACCGTGCTTCTGAAGCAGACGATCGTCGTATGAAGTCTTGGATTACTGGTTCTGTTGGTGGTAACTATACTAGTGACATTGATGAAATGAACGTACATATGCTATCTGAAAGATGTTTATGTGTTCAAGGAGCTAATAACTTCCTATTGTTGAAAGACACTACTGCTTAATCAGTAATGTAATTTTTAGTATTGCCCTCGGCTTCGGCCGGGGGTAATTCTTATTATTTTTTATATATTATATTATGCCAATCAAAGAAAAGAAAGTTCCTGTTACAAATAACTGGGAAATGAAAGACAGAGTTTACTACTTAGTAAGCAGAAAACAACCTATCGTGATGACACTTGCTTCACGACACACTGAAAAAAGACCACTATTGTGGTTTGATGAAGAAAAAGGATACCAAAGAGAGTTAAGATATGCTACCAACATGCGTTCGTGCTTTGCAGACGAGCAAGAAGGTCCAGCTACTTTAGCTCATATTATTTTTAGAGATGGTACTTTGTTTGTACCAAAACAAGAACAAGCTTTACAGAAGTTACTCTCATTATATCACCCGTTGAGAGAAGCTCTGTATTCAGAGTTTGATGCAGTTAAAGAAGCTGTTGATGAATTAGGAGATATTGAAATAGAACTACAAGCTTTAAATCTTGCTGCTTCTATGGAAATAGATAACGCTGAAGCTATATTAAGAGTAGAATATGGCTCTAGAGTTAACGAGATGACTTCTAAGGAACTAAAACGCGATATTATGGTGTTTGCTAAGAGAAATCCTATCTTACTCATAGAATTAGCTAATGATGAAAACGTTCAAATTAGAAACTTTGGTATAAAAGCTGTTGAAGCTGGTGTATTAAAGTTAGCTGATGATCAAAGAACTTTTAACTGGGCTACTAATGGTAGAAAAGTTATAACTGTACCTTTTGATGAGAACCCATATTCAGCGCTAGCATCCTTCTTTAAAACAGACGATGGAATTGAAATTTATCAAAACATCGAAAAAAGATTGAAATAAATGGTTGAGGGGTGATTTATATTAATAGGTCACCCCTACAACAAAAATATAAGAAATGGCAATAAGTGTAGATACTGTATATCAAAGGGTACTAGCTATCCTTAATAAGGAACAAAGGGGTTATGTAACTCCTGAGGAATTCAATCTCTTTGCCAATCAGGTACAACTTGACTTGTTTGAGCAGTACTTCTATGACATTAATCAGTTTGGACGTGGACACGGTAATGATACCGAGTACTCAGACATGCTTGATAATCTAAACGAGAAGATAAGTGAGTTTGAAAAAACGGCTAACTTATCTTATGCAGGGGGTTATTTTTCTCTACCAGCTGATTTATATAGAGTTGGTACTGTTGTGTATAGCAATAAAGAAGTAGAGAGAATAAACAAAAACGAATACCTGTACATATCTCAAGCTCCTCTAGCTAAACCTACAGACGCTAGACCAGTGTACCTAAAAGATAACAACGGTTTTAAAGTTTATGGAGCTGCTGCTTTTGACAACAATAAAACTGTTAGTTTAAACTACATAAAGAAACCTTCTAACGTTATATGGAACTATAATACTGTTTTAGGCAACGCTCAGTATAAAGGAACTGGTTCTGTTGATTTTGGACTACACCCTTCAGAAGAAACTGACGTCGTTATAAATATACTAGCATTATGTGGTATAGAGATAAGAGATCTTAGTATATACCAATTAGCAGTTCAAGAAGATATTAGAGACACACAAGAAGAAAAACAATAATAAATGGGTTTATTTAACGGAACACAACAGAGCTACTACGAAGGCTCTGAACATGGCGGATACCAATTCGTAAGTATAGACGATATAATAAACAACTTTATAATTGCTTTTGTTGGCGAAGATAAAATAATATCTAAAATAAAAAGAACAGACGTAGCATTCCATGCTCATAGAGCTTTACAGGAATTAAGCTACGATACTTTAAAATCTAGAAAGAGTCAAGAAATAGAGATTCCACCTTCTTTAACTATGATTTTACCACACGACTACGTTAATTATGTAAAGTTAACATGGCTTGATACATCTGGTGTAGAGAGAGTGATATACCCAGCTCACAAAACCTCTAATCCAGCGGCTATAGTTCAAGACAGTAATTATGCTTATACATTTGATGGAACTGGCAAAGCTATATTAGCTTCTAATTCAGACACTTGGGGTAAATACAGTTTACCAACAGTTGATGATTCTGATTCAGACGATGCACCTGAGGTTAACACTTCTTTTGGTGGCAGATTCGGTATTGATCCGCAATACGCTCAAGCTAACGGTACTTTCTTTATAGATGATTTAAAAAGTAAAATACATTTTGGCTCTGAAATGACAGGTAGAACTGTTACATTGAAATACATTAGTGACTCTGTCGCTACTGATGCTGAAATGAAAGTACATAAATTTGTAGAAGAAGCTGTATATAAGCATATTGCACACGGTGTTTTAGCCACTAGAGCTAACACGCCTGAGTATATTGTTGCTAGATATAAGAAAGAGAGATTTGCTGCTAAGAGACAAGCTAAGTTAAGATTATCTAACGTTAAGCTTGAAGAGCTTACTCAAGTACTTAGAGGTAAGTCTAAACAAATAAAACACTAAGACATGCCAGAGTTGAAGCGCATTTTTACATCAGGTAAAATGAACAAAGACCTTGATGAGCGTCTAGTACCTAATGGTCAATACACAGATGCCTTGAACATCAGAGTCAGTGATTCTGAAGGATCAAACGTTGGTGCTATAGAAAGTGTTTTAGGAAATACTAAGAAAAATAAAAAATCAAGCTCTGCAAATTGGAACCCTAATTTTGGTTTTACTTCAGCGAAGTGTATTGGTAGTATTAAGGATTCTCAAAACAATAAGATATACTGGTTTGTTACCTCTTCTTCTGTTGACGCTATTTTAGAGTATGAAGAATCAACAGGCTTCGTGTCTCCGATACTTGTAGACGCAGGTTCTATATTAAATTTTAATACTAGTAATTTTATAACTGGTGTTAACATTTTTGAAGGTATACTAGCTTGGACTGATAATCTAAACGAACCTTGTAAAATAGATATCTCTCTATTCAAAACAGGAAGCACTCAGACAGGTTTAGATATAGACACAACCACACAAGTTTATGGTAGAGCTCTTAAAGCGGCTGATGTTACTGTTATACGTAAATCACCTAAAGCAAAGATATCAATAGAAATAGATTCTACTTTAGTTACAGTTAACAACGGTAAAATGGGTGGTTTAAACGCATTAACGCTTCAGCCTGTTAATTTTAACCAAGGTGGCACAGGTCTTTATCCTAAATCAGGTGACGTAGCTATTACATTTGCTCAAGGTGGTGGTATTGGCCCACTTTCTAGTTTAGAAAACAAAAAGGTTCGTCTTTGGGGTTATTATGAGAATGAGTTTGGATACAATAAAAAATACGAGATAGAAGGTACTTTAAAAACTGGTACTTTTGTTTCTTCAGGTGAAGTAGCTGGTAATGTCGTTGGTGCTGATTTAACGATACAAACTATACCTCTTGACGTTCCTAATAGTCTTATATCTTGGAAAATACAACTTGTTGAATCAGATTACATATATAAGAGAGAGTTTCCTAGGTTTTCGTATAGATGGAAATATAAAAACGGAGAATACTCTACAATGGCTCCTTTTTCAAGACCGGCTTTTTTACCAGGTTTTTACAGATTCGATCCAGGAACAGGTATAAACGAAGGCATGTCTAATCATGCTCGTAAAATAACTTTAACACTACCTACAAACGTGACCTACGGACCAGGAGACGATGTTGAGTATGTTGAGATTCTTTACAAATCTTCTGAGTCAAACAATATTTATGTTATAAAAACTCACGATAGAGGAGTTTCTAATATAGTTACTTTTGAAATAACATCTGAACTAACAGGTCCTGTACTTGAGTCAAATCAAATCATAAGGTTATTTGATGATGTACCTAGAAAAGCTTTATGCCAAGAGGTTATAGGAAACAGGTTAGTATATGCTAACTATCTTAGAAACCAAGATGTAGATCCTGATGTAACTCTTGCAGTAGCTCATGATACTGCTGTTCAACCAACTACAAGTAATGGTAACGCATCCGTAAAGTCAAATAGAACATACCAACTAGGTGTTTCTTTTTTAGATGAGTACAATAGAGAGTCTCCTGTTTTTACTGATGAAAATTCTTCGTTACTTATAGATGCTACACATTGTGATACTGTAAATAAAATAAAAGTAAACGTTACAAGCGCAGCACCATCGTGGGCTAGCTTCTACAAATATTACATTAAAGAGATAAGCTCTACGCATGAGAACTTAGTATTAGACAGGGTTTACGATGATGGTGATGGAAGCGTTTGGTTGAGTTTTCCTTCTTCAGAAAGAAACAAGGTTTCTGTAGGTGAATTTTTATCTCTAAAGAAAAAACACGATACAGAAGAAGCTGTTAAGTCTCTTAATGAATATAAAATTTTAGATATTCAAAATGAAGCTCCATTTTACATAGTAAATAAACCTGTACATAAAATATCAACTTTAGGTACTACAACTGGAGGTAATGAATTTAGCTTAACTAGTTCTGAACAGAAATTTTACGGCCCTCCGCATAACTCAACTAATCAAAATCCAGGTTTTGACGAAGCTATAAAACAAGGAAATTTTATACAGTTTAGACTAGGATTACTAAGATCTGCTAGATATGAAATATTGAGTGGTGGTGTTTCTTCAAACATAGAAACAAACATAGCTGCTTTAGGTGCTTTTTCAAAATATGCAGTTAAATTAAAAAACCCAACAGGTATTTTAAATGACGATGATTGGTTAACGGATGCTACTTTAATGCACCAAGCTGCTCTTGAGATAAATGTTTTTGCTATTGAAAGAAATTACAAGGCTGAGTATCAAGGTAAGTTTTTCGTCAAAGTATCAGAAAGTAATGAGATTACTCAATACGTTAAAGATGCTTCTGAAGACGTTTCTTATGCTAAGCTTTACAGGACAAAACTTAGTGATACAATACCGTCAAGTCCTTTAAGTACAATTTTAACTGGAGTTCAAAGCACTTGGTTTGGTACGACGGTAGCTGTTACAGAATCTGTTAAAAGATCTAGAATGGCTTTTACAGATACTAATAGAACTAGTCAAACAAGCCCTACTACCAATGGGCAGCATCCTACTAATGGGCAGAAAAACTTTGATATAATATACGGGCCTTACAATATAGAGGGTGTAAGAAACTTTTCAGAAGATGCAGGTAAAGTATATGATAAACTTATATCAGGTACTAAAATAAGATTTGATGAAAGTGGTGACAAAGGTAGTATATATACTATAATAACAGCTACACTTGGTACTTACGTTAGAGGTAATAACACTTACAAAACAGCTGCTATAACTGTAGATAGAAATTTTGACGAAAGCTTCACTAATGGTGATGTCAATGGCTTTTCTATAATGATAGAAAAAGAAGATTTAGCAGGTTTTACTTCTAAATCTCCAGCTGTTTTTGAAACTATACCTAAAAAAGATGTAGACTTAGATATATACTACGAAGCTACTGGTGCTCGTCAGATCTCTAATTTCGGCACAGAAATAACATTAAAGTATTACAATTGTGTCACTTTTGGCAATGGAGTTGAATCGCAATCTTCTTTAGATGATTTTAACACTCAGAAACTTGGGAAAGGAGTTAGAGTAAGTAGTGTTTTAAAAGAGCCTTACGTTGAAGAGCGACGCAAGTCAGGTTTGATATATGGTGGTTTATTTAATGGTATAAGTAGTTTCAATGAACTTAATCAGTTTATAGCTGGAATTAAATCTACTAAAGATTTAAACCCTATTTATGGTGGTATTCAGAAGTTGCATGCTAGAGACACTGATTTGATAGCTTTAGCTGAAGACAAGTGCTTTAGAATACTAGCTAATAAGGATGCTTTATTCAACGCTGATGGTAATCCTAATATAACCTCAAGCAACTCCGTGTTAGGACAATCAGTTCCTTATTTAGGTGAATTTGGTATATCTAAAAATCCAGAGACTTTTGCGTCTTACGGTTTTAGATGTTATTTTACAGATAAATCTAGAGGAACTGTTATAAGGTTATCAAGAGATGGTATTACAGAGATAGCTAATAAAGGCATGGCTGATTTCATGGAAGACAAGTTCAAATCACACTCTGGTGATATAATAGGTTCTTACGACGAGGCTGGTTCTGGTTATAATCTTTCTTTTTCTGGAGATGAATCTATATCTTACAAAGAAGGAGTTGATGGTTGGACAAGTAGACTTAGCTTCGCTCCTGAAGCTGCTGTTTCATTAAACAATGAGTACTATACTATAAAAGATGGTGAACTGTGGCAGCATTCTAGCGCTACAGTTTCTAACTTTTACGGCACCCAGTATTCAACTTCTGTTAAATTGATACACAATGATGAAGCGTCTAGTATAAAAAACTTTAAAACTTTATCTTACGAAGGAGACGAAGGATGGACAGCTACCATAAACACAAATGATCAAGATGGCGAAGTTGTAACATGGAAGAACAAAGAAGGTATATTCTACAATTACATTAGAGGCAAAGCGGATACTTGGAACAATTCAACTCAAGTAGGCTCTCTTGATACTAGTGAATTCTCAGTTCAAGGTATAGATACACTACACGAGGTTACTAGTACTAGTCCAACTATGCAGATTGTTTTTAATAACAATATAAACGTATCTTTACAAGAATCTACTGATGACCTCGTTTTCTACCAAAAGGCAGATGGCAAGGTATATAAGATAGGTACATGTACTGATATAACTGGAAATACAGTTAGCGTAGATAATACAAATAGTATAGCTTATACACAAGGTGGTCACGTTAGTAATATATCTGATGGTGATTTTGTATTCTTTGTTAAAAACAGTCAGATAAACACATCTGGTTTAATAGGATACTACGCGTCCGTTGAAATGACTAATGCAACAGGAAACAATAAAGAACTATTCGCTGTAAACTCTGAAATATTTGTCAGTAGCTAACAACGTGTAATAACAATTTTAAGATAATAAATTATGATACCAGCATATCTAGCGGCCGCAGGATTATTGAACATAGGCCAAACACTTTACGGAAGAAAAGGTAGAAGAGAAAGATTTGATAAATCTAAAGCAGACTTTGACCGTACAATGTCTAACTATCAAAACCTAGACACTTCAAACCCGTATGCTAACATGCAAAATTCATACGAGGATTTAACTGTAAACCAAGGCGAAGCACAGTTTATAGCTGATCAACAGAATCAGAACATGTCTAATACTATGAACCAAATGTCAGGAGCCGCTGGTGGTAGTGGTATAGCTGCTTTAGCTCAATCAATGGCTAACCAGCAGTCTCAAAACGCTCAACAAGCTGGTGCTAGAATTGGTAACCAAGAATCTAGAAATCAAGCTATGGCAGCTCAAGGAGCTATGCAAAACCAATCTGCAGAAAGAAAAGGAGACTACTTATCTCAAAATATGGAGAGACAACAAGCCTCTACAGAGTTAGGTATGGCTCAACAACAGTTTGGAGAAGCAAGAGCAGAGAAACAAGCTGCTACAGATCAAGTTTTCAAAGGCTTAGGCCAAGGAATGTCAGCAGGCATAGGTCAGTGGCAAGGTTTTTCAACAAACACAGACGGTAGAGGACCAGGTGATAACGCAGCTTTCGGGGTGCAACTGTAGATAATAAAAATGGCTAAACAAAACATAAACAACACAAACAGCTTAATAGCTGGAGCTAGATTTGCAGCTAAAGGTTACACTAGTTCTTCTGGTGGCGATGCTTTGATGCAAGCTGGCGCTGAAGCTGGTGAGTATCAAAAGCAGGCAGAAGCTCGTAAGCAACAGTCCGATAATGTTATGGGACAGTTTATAGAGAGCATGCCTACTAACGTTGATTTAGATAAAGTTCCGCAAGCATTACGTGGTGAGACTAATAAATATTTAATCGACCAAAGAGACTTTTACTTTGAAAATGCTAAGATAGCTGCTAGTGAAGGTGCTTCAAGCCCTCTGTATGCTGAAGCTGTTTCAAACATGAACGGTGTTGTTATGAGTTTCAATAAGCTTAACCAAGATTTTGATAAGCTAAAAGAAATGAAACAAAACTATATCAACGATCACGATAAAGGTTTCATCTCAGCTGGTAACACACCAGAGAACATAGAGTTTATGACTAGTTTAACTACAGATCAAATACCTTTCAGCATATCTGCTACTGGTAGACTGAACTATGGTGAAGGAGCTACTTTAGATGATGCACCTAGGTATTCTACTAAAGATCATGAAACTGCCGAGTCTTTAATATCGCTTAACAAAACACTTTACAGTAGTGGCGTAGTTATGGACCAAGGAAAAGAATTTGTTGTTAGACAACAGGTTAGACAGGCTTTAGCTAAAGGCGGTAGAGATGCTGTTATATCAATGGCTACTGACGACTATATTTTACCTGGAGGTTTAGGTATACAAGACACGGATTTACTTACTAATCCTGGTAGAGCAAAAGAACTAGCTCAGTTTGTTGAGGACCAGTATGTTAGCATGTTAGGTCAAACAGCACAATCTGGACATGATGCTATTGTTGCTAAAGAAAGAAGAAGTGATAACAGAGCTGTAAGCAGAAGCAAGGCTATATCTGATTCTAAAGACAACAATACAGGTGGAGAAAAACCTTACTCAGACATGACAGCTTCTGAAAGAAGAATTATTGATGCTAAAGACAGATCTGAATTAGGTAATAAGTATATGCAAGATGTAATGAGCGGCAATACTTCTTCTCTAATAGGTGGAAAATACCTTGGAGGAAACATAATTAATGTTGCTAGCGGTTCTATAAAAACTGGTGTAAACAGATTAGATGATGCCAGACAAGCATTGGCTGATAATGACTTTGAGGAGTCTATTATAGAAGACTTTGACATGCCTGTTGATCACTTGTTGATAATAACTGACAAATCTTACTATATTATAGATCCAAACGAAGAAGCTATAAACAAGTCTTTGAATGCTATTATTATATCTAATAAATTTGGCGATGACGCTACTACAGATCAAGCTGTAATGAATGTAGAAAAAGCTAAACCCGTTTTACCTGTTTTCAACAATAACATCCCGGGACCACAACAGGCGACTGAATAAATAAAATACAACAACAATGTTTGAGTTCGAAGGACAACAATATTCGCTTGAGGAAGTTCAAAAAGCAGCACAAGACAGCGGATTATCTATAGAAGAATATACAGCTAACGCTGGGCTTAAATCATTAGAGCCGGTAAAGCAAGAGGGCGTGGTAGAGGACGAAACCACGGAGAACCCAACAGATCAGTCCGTTATGGTATCCTCATCGGAAGATGGTTCTTTGGATTCACCAGAAACTGATGTAGAACAATTTGATCCTAGCTCTTTAAATCCAGAGCCTGAGGCTGTTGAATCTTACATGGGTGTCAGTAAAAAACCTATGTTAGTTCCTGATATTTCTGATTACAGTGAAATAGAAGAAAGAACTAAGAGAGAGTTTAACAGTAGAAAATCTTCTTCTGAAACAAAACAAACACCTCTTGGAAACGTTCTAAACTATGGTAACGAAAATGTTGTAAAAGACTTTAACGGTAACGTAATGAGCTCTGTCATACAGAATGACGAGAAGATGCAGGGTATAATATCTAATGTGTTAGAAGAGAATCAAGACTTGCTTTCACAGTCTTTGAATGATATACTAGAACCTTTAGGTGGTATAGAAAACATCACAGAAGAAGATCTTAAAAAAGCAAAAGAAAAATACGACGACGTAGTTAAGAAAACTATTTTTAAAGACCCTTTATTTACATCTAGGTATGATCAGTACCAAGATGCTTTAACTAAAAATCACGAGAAAGATAACAACACTTATATAACCGATAAACAGATAACAAAAGGCTCTTCAATGCAAAGTTTTGCTTTAAGATCTGCTTATAAGGCATTTCCTGAAATGTATAAATCTGTTTATAAGGGTATATACGGCATAGGAACTGATATTAAATCAGGTGGATTAGGTGCTAATGCTTATCTTCAAGTACAACGCATGCATCAGTCTAATGTTTCTAGAGCTGAGAAAGAAGGTTGGACTGACGATACAGTAGGTTACTACAATAACAAAGGAGCATTTATGGTGGCTGTCAAAGGTCAGGCTGAATCTTCACCTGTTTCTTCTGGTTACACTAAAAAAGGAACTTGGTCAGAAGCTAAAGTAAAGTCTCAAGACATAATAAAAGACGGTAGAGAAAATCAAGAAATAGATATAGAATCTATATTTGAAAGACAAGCTATAGCATCTGCTTTTGGTCAACAAGACATAAGAGATGTCTTTACATTAGGTAAAAGTTGGGAAACCATGCGTAACATAGCTGGTGAACAAATACCTCAAATGGCTTCAGCTATACTAACATATGGTATGCTACCTGGTGCTCAAATGATGGGATCTAACTACTTAATACAAGTACAAAAGATAGCTAGAGAAAGATACAACACTCTTGAACCAACTATAGATCAGCTAATGCGCGTGGTTGAAGATGATACAGAGGATAAGATATTTGAATCAGCATCTCTTGTAGGTGCTGCTTCTGGTGTGGCTGAATATGTAGGTGCTACTTCAGTTTTAAAAAAATCAATAGGTTCAGCGGCTATAAGGGGTTTATCTAAAAACTCTGCTTCTTTGGTTAAAGGTCAGTTTAAGTTGTTTCTAAAACAATCCGCTAAAAGAGGTTCAGTATCAGTTAGAGGTGGTTTTGATGAGATGATGACAGAGTTGTTTCAACAAGTAGCTAGTGATGTTACTGTTGATGAGTACGACAAGGAGAACTACATACAAGGTGGTGGAACAGGTGCTTTAATGGGATTCATGATGCCGTTTGGAGCAGGTGTTGTTAGATCTACTAACAGAGAAATAGCAAACACTTACTCTATAGCTACTGGAAAGCTAGACCTAAAAGGTATGAGAGAGTTTCAATCTTTCAACATTAAAAAGCTAAATAAAGATTTAGAAAACAAAGTCATAACTAGAGAAGAGTATGATGAAAAGGTTAGCTTATTAGAAGACTTTTCTATAGCTTCTACTAGAGTTGACAGGTCTATGAGTGAGGATCACAAGACTGATTTAATGGAAGCTCTTGTTCAAGAATCACAAGATCAAAAAAATCTACAAAAGTTTGAAGAAAGCGAACCTGGTAAAAAAGCAAAAGGTCTAGAAAAAAGACGGCAAGAAGAAATAAAAGAAATTGATAACAAAGTAAAATCAAAAGAACTTACAGAAAAACAAGGTCTTGAAGAGAGAATAAAAATTGGTAAAGCTTTTTTATACAATGTAAATTTCAGGTCAGAATTTATTCTTAAAAATAATTTAAGTAAATCTATACGCAACACTGCTGCTATCACTGATTTCTACAACAACCTCACATCAACAATAGATGCTTTCGGAAGTTTTAAAGATGAAATTAGTGTAGTTGAAAACACAAGAGAATATGCTAAACTTTACTTAGAAACAAAAGGATTAAATGCCAGCGATGAAAACATAGAAGCTATGGCTTTAGAGTTAAAAAACAATCCTGGTGTTTTTATGGGTAATGATGGTAAAATAATAGTTAACGCTGAAGGTTCGATAGCTACTAAAAATGTGACAACAGCGAGTCATGAGGTCTTACATAGAGTTTTATACAAGTCTTTAACTGCTTTAAATAAAAAAGGAAACTTAGTTCAAAACGAAGAAGCTGTTAAGAACATTTCTAACGCTCTTATTAAACATCTAAGTGTACTAGAACAAAAGGGTAGAATAAGAGGCTTAGATGCTTTAAGAACTAGACTACACACTTACTCTACGTTCTATATAGGAGACGAAAAGTACTCTTACAAAGATCTTATTAGATCCTATGGAGAAATAGAAAACATAGACTTTAGCATATTTACAGATATAAAGATAGAGAATTTTAGAGGTAAAAATAGAGTAAACACAGGAGAAGAGGTATTAACTTTACTTTCTGATGCTATAATTACTAATAAGCTACAGTATGATGCTACGTTGTTTGAACAGTTAAATGACATTATTAGAAGATTACTACAGAAAGCTGGATTAAAGGATATTAAATTCGACAGCGGTAAGGATGTTTTTAATTTTGTTAGAGACTTTAA
>TARA_R110002124_G_scaffold1840_20_pt1 | contig 21273 bp, 18 predicted proteins | sample TARA_R110002124 | Tara Oceans TARA_R110002124 (sample SAMEA4397445) | marine metagenome | biome: Polar Biome; feature: [SRF] surface water layer (ENVO:00010504); material: water (ENVO:00002006), including particulate matter (ENVO:01000060) such as... | depth 5 m | reverse complement strand
TCAGTGAAAGTCTTTACAGAAATTTCGTTTGGTAAAAAAGAGTTACACAAAAATTGACCGATGAGTTATGATGCGCTCGGATGGAGGACTGCCAGGGCGCGCGATGAGGGCATCGCGAAGCCGGGCGCAGCAAATGAGGAGCATTCATGTCTGATCAGGCTCAAGCGGGGACCCACGCCCCTTCGGCGGATTTCATAGCCAAGGCGCATGTCGACGCTGCGAAATATGATGCGCTGTATGCGGCATCCGTTACTGACCCCGATGCGTTCTGGGCCGAGCATGGCCGTAGGATCGACTGGATCAAGCCCTTTACCAAAGTCAAAAATGTGAGCTTTGATTTCGGCAATGTCGACATCAACTGGTTCGAGGACGGAACGCTGAACGTCTCGGCCAATTGCATCGACCGCCATCTGGCGACCCGGGGCGATCAGACGGCGATCATCTGGGAGCCGGACAGCCCTGATGAGGCCGCGCAGCACATCACCTACAACGAATTGCACGCGCAGGTCTGCAAGATGGCCAATGTGTTCAGGAACCTGGGCGTCGGCAAGGGCGACCGGGTTGTGCTGTATCTGCCGATGATCCCCGAAGCCGCCTATGCGATGCTGGCCTGTGCGCGGATCGGTGCCATCCATTCCATCGTGTTCGCCGGGTTCAGCCCCGATGCGCTGGGCGCGCGGGTCAATGGATGTGACGCCAAGCTGGTCGTCACCGCCGATCACGCCCCGCGCGGCGGCCGCGCGACCAAGCTGAAGGACAATGTCAACCAGGCGCTGCTGCATGACACGCGCGACGTGAAATGCCTGGTCGTCAAGCGCACCGGCGGACAGATAGCCTGGCGCAACGGTGTGGACTTCTGGTGGCATGAGGAGGCCGCGAAGGTATCGGCTGACTGCGCGCCCGAGGAAATGAACGCCGAAGATCCGCTGTTCATCCTCTACACGTCTGGCTCTACCGGCCAACCCAAAGGTGTCGTGCACACCACCGGCGGGTATCTGGTCTACGCGTCGATGACCCATGAGATCACGTTCGACTATCATGACGGTGATATCTACTGGTGCACCGCCGATGTCGGCTGGGTTACCGGTCACAGCTATATTGTCTATGGCCCGCTGGCCAATGGCGCCACAACGCTGATGTTCGAAGGCGTGCCGACCTACCCCGATGCGGGCCGCTTCTGGGCGGTTTGTGAAAAGCACAAGGTCAACCAGTTCTATACCGCGCCCACCGCGATCCGCGCACTGATTGGGCAGGGCCCGGATTTTGTCACCAGGCATGATCTGAGCAGCCTGAAAGTGCTGGGCACCGTGGGCGAGCCGATCAACCCCGAGGCCTGGAACTGGTATAACGACGTCGTCGGCAAGGGAAACTGCCCGATCGTCGATACCTGGTGGCAGACCGAAACCGGCGGCCATCTGATGACCCCGCTGCCGGGCGCCCATGCCACCAAGCCCGGCGCGGCGATGAAGCCGTTCTTCGGTATCAAGCCGGTGGTTCTGGACCCGGCGGCGGGCACGATTGTCGAAGGCAACGGCGTCGAAGGTGTGCTGTGCATCGCCGACAGCTGGCCGGGCCAGATGCGCACCGTCTGGGAAGACCATGAGCGCTTCGAGAAGACGTATTTCTCGGACTACAAGGGGTATTACTTCACCGGTGACGGTTGCCGCCGGGACAAGGATGGCGATTACTGGATCACGGGCCGCGTCGATGACGTGATCAACGTCTCCGGTCACCGCATGGGCACCGCCGAGGTGGAAAGCGCGCTGGTGGCGCATTCCAAGGTCGCCGAAGCTGCCGTGGTGGGCTACCCGCATGACATCAAGGGGCAGGGCATCTATTGCTACGTGACCCTGATGAACGGCGAGGAACCGTCGGAGGATCTGCGCAAGGAGCTGCGCAGCTGGGTTCGCACCGAGATCGGCCCCATCGCCAGCCCGGACCTGATCCAGTGGGCCCCCGGCCTGCCGAAAACCCGCTCGGGCAAGATCATGCGCCGTATTCTGCGCAAGATCGCCGAGGACGATTTCGGCGCGCTGGGCGATACCTCGACCCTGGCCGATCCGTCGGTGGTTGACGATCTGATCGCCAACCGCATGAACAAACGCTGACCGGAGGCCGATGCATGAGTGATACCATGACGCGCCCCGCCGTGCTGATCCTGCTGGGCCCGCCGGGCGCCGGCAAGGGCACCCAGGCGCGGATGCTGGAAAGCGAATTCGGGCTGGTTCAGCTGTCCACCGGTGACTTGCTGCGCGCGGCGGTTGCGGCGGGCACCCGGGCCGGCAAGGCGGCCAAGGCGGTGATGGAGGCCGGGGATCTGGTGTCCGACGACATCGTGCTGGCGATCCTGAAGGACCGCATGGCCGAGCCCGACACCGCCAGGGGCGTGATCCTGGACGGTTTCCCGCGCACGCCGGGTCAGGCTCGGGCGCTGGATGCCCTGCTGGACGCGCAGGGCATGAGGATCAGCGCCGCGATTTCGATGGAGGTCGATGACGCGGCGATGGTCAGGCGTGTTTCAGGCCGCTTCACCTGCGCCAAGTGTGGCGAAGGCTATCACGATGAGTTCAAGCAGCCCGCGAAGGCGGAGACCTGCGACGTATGCGGCGGCACGGACATGAAGCGCCGGGCCGACGACAATGCCGAAACCGTGGGGGCACGGCTGACAGCCTACCACGAACAGACGGCACCGCTGATTACCTATTATTCCGAACGCGGGGTTCTACAGACGGTGGATGGCATGGGTGCCATTGAAACCATCGCAGAGGACCTGGGTGCGATCGTGAAGCAGGTGACAGCATAGGTCGATTGCCCCGTTCGCAAGCCGGGGCAATCGAAACACAGGGCGCGGGCATCCCATGAGGGGGTGTCCGCAGGAGGAAAAACGGGAGGACACCATGTCTGACAAATCCGCCAGCGCCTATTGGTCGGCGAACATCCGGCTGATCACCATTTGCATGGTGGTCTGGGCGCTAGTTTCGTTCGGCTTCGGCATCATTCTACGCCCGCTTCTCTCGGGCATACCCGTCGGGGGCACCGACCTCGGCTTCTGGTTCGCCCAGCAAGGTTCGATCCTGACATTCATCGCGCTGGTCTTTTTCTATGCCGCGCGCATGAAGTCGATCGACCGTGAATTCGGCGTCGACGAGCAATAAGGGACCAAGGGACAATGGATCAGTATACACTCAACTTGCTGGTAGTCGGCGCGTCGTTCGCTCTCTACATCGGCATCGCGATCTGGGCCCGTGCGGGCTCCACATCGGAATTCTACGCTGCAAACCGCGGCGTCCACCCCATCCTGAACGGGATGGCAACCGCCGCTGACTGGATGTCAGCTGCCTCGTTCATCTCGATGGCCGGCCTGATCGCGTTTGTCGGCTACGACAACTCGACCTTCCTGATGGGCTGGACCGGGGGCTACGTGCTGCTGGCGCTGTTGCTGGCGCCGTATCTGCGCAAGTTTGGCCGCTTCACGGTTCCGGACTTCATCGGTGATCGGTATTACAGCCAGACCGCGCGGATCGTCGCCGTCATCAGCTTGCTGACCATGTCGATCACCTATGTGATCGGCCAGATGGCCGGTGCCGGCGTCGCCTTTGCGCGCTTCCTTGAAGTGACCAATCAGACGGGTCTGCTGATCGCGGCTGTCATCGTGTTCCTGTATGCGGTTATCGGCGGCATGAAGGGCATCACCTACACGCAGGTCGCGCAATACGTCGTGTTGATCGTGGCCTACACCATTCCGGCCGTGTTCATCTCGTTGCAACTGACCGGAAACTTCCTGCCGCAATTGGGCCTGTTCGGCACCGATACTGCGTCCGGAATGCCGCTGTTGGCCAAGCTTGACCAGATTCTGACCGAACTGGGCTTCAGGACCTATACCGGTCAACAGGGCAGCACCTTCAACATGGTCTTGTTCACCATGTCGCTGATGATCGGCACGGCGGGTCTGCCGCATGTCATCATCCGCTTCTTCACCGTGCCCAAGGTATCGGATGCCCGCGCATCGGCCGGCTGGGCGCTGGTGTTCATCGCGCTGCTTTACACCGTGGCTCCGGCTGTTGGTGCGATGGCGCGTTTGAACATCATCACCACGATCTATCCGAACGGCACCGACCAAACCCCTCTCGCCTATGCGGACCAGCCCGACTGGATCGCCAACTGGGAGAGAACGGGCCTGCTGGCGTTCGAGGATCTCAACGGTGACGGCCTGATCCAATACTACAACCCGACCGATGCGTTTGCGCAAACCGCTGCCGAGCGTGGCTGGGCCGGCAACGAGATGGTCACCTTCAACCGTGACATTCTGGTTCTCGCGAACCCGGAAATCGCCGGTCTGCCGCCGATTGTCATCGCCCTGATCGCCGCAGGGGGTATAGCCGCGGCGCTGTCTACGGCGGCGGGACTGCTGCTGGCGATTTCGGCCGCCGTATCGCACGACCTGATCAAGTCTGTGATCAATCCGAACATATCGGAAAAGGGCGAGCTTATGGCCGCACGGGTCTCGATGGGGGCGGCGATCATTGTCGCGACCTCGCTGGCCTGGAACCCACCGGGTTTTGCGGCACAGGTCGTGGCCCTGGCCTTCGGTCTCGCCGCCTCGTCGCTGTTCCCGGCAATCATGATGGGCATCTTCTCGAAGAAGATGAACTCGGCCGGGGCTGTCACAGGCATGCTTGTCGGCCTGATCTCGACGCTGGTCTACATCTTCCTGTATCTGGGCTGGTTCTTCATCCCGGGGACGGCGATGCTGGGGCCGGATCAGTATCTGTGGGGCATTGCGCCCGCCAGTTTCGGCACTGTCGGCGCCATTCTGAACTTCGCCGCCGCCTATCTCGTTCTGGGCATGACGAAGCCTGCTCCGCAGCACATCCAGGACCTGGTGGAATCGATCCGCGTGCCGCGCGGCGCCGCGGGCGCGCAGGCGCACTGACAAGACATCGGAGGGGCGCAATCGCGCGCCCCTCCACCCCTTTCTGCACGGGAACCTTGAATGGATCAGACGTCGCAAACGATCCGGGCCTTTCTGGAAACCGTGCACCCTTATGACAGCCTGCCGCAGGACGAGTTGGTGCGGGTCGCCACCTCTTTCAGCCGCAGGGAAGTTCCTGCCGGACATTCGGTCTACAGCGCCGGTCAGCCGCTGGACGGGCTGTATCTGGTCAAACGCGGCGCGGTCGAGGTCACGGACGTCAACGGCGCCACCGTCTCTGTTCTGGCGCCGCGCAATTCGTTTGGCGAACGCGGCCTGATGCGCGACGGGCTGGCCGTCACCACGGCCAGAGCAACCGAGGACGCGGTGATCCTGGTGCTGCCGGTTGCCGAATGGCGCCGCCTGATCGCCGGTTCTCCGGCGTTCGAGCGCTATTTCAACCGCTCTCGCCCCGCCGAAAGCCGCGGAAACGATCTGAGCACCCTGAAAGTGGCCGATCTGATGGCCCGCGATCCGGTTACCGTGTCCCCGGGCGCAACCGTGGCCGCGGCCGCGCGGCTGATGCGCGACAACAAGATTTCCAGTCTGGCGGTGACCCGGGACGAAGTGTTGTTAGGCATCCTCACCACCCGCGACCTGACCGCGCGCGTTTTGGCCGAGGGGCTGGGCGGCGACACGCCGGTCGCGCAGATCATGACCGCCGATCCCCTGGCCCTGAGCCCCGATGCGCTGGGCTCGGACATCTTGCACACCATGTTGGAGCGCCGCATCGGCCATGTCCCGGTGGTGCGCGACGGCAAGCTGCGCGGTATCGTCACGCAAACCGATCTGACGCGCTTTCAGGCTGTCAGTTCGGCGCAACTGGTGCGCGATGCCGCGACGGCGGACAGCGTGGCCGAAATGGCGGCGGTCACCGCGCGCATCCCACGGCTGCTGTCGCAGCTGGTCGCCGCGCATAACGCGCACGAGGTGGTCACGCGGCTGATCACCGACATTGCCGACACTGTAACCCGGCGGCTGCTGATGCTGGCCGAGGCCGAGCTGGGTGCGCCGCCGGTGCCCTATCTGTGGGCGGCCTGTGGCAGTCAGGGACGGCAGGAACAATCGGGCGTGTCGGACCAGGACAATTGCCTGATCCTGGATGACAGCGTGACACCGGATGACAGGCCCTATTTCCAGGCGCTGGCCAGGTTCGTGTCGGACGGGCTGGACCGCGCCGGCTATTTCTATTGCCCCGGCGACATGATGGCGACCGCGGACCGCTGGTGCCAGCCGCTGAGCACCTGGCGGCGCTATTTTCAGGGCTGGATCGACCAGCCCAGCAACGAGGCGCAAATGCTGGCGTCGGTCATGTTCGACCTGCGCCCCATTGGTGGCAAGACGGCGCTGTTTCGGGACTTGCAGGACGAAACGCTGGAAAAGGCTTCGCGCAATTCGATCTTTGTCGCGCATATGATCGCCAATTCGCTCAAGCATCAACCGCCGCTGGGCATGTTGCGCGGCTTCGCCACCATCCGGTCGGGCGAGCACAAGAACCAGATCGACATGAAACACAACGGCGTGGTGCCGGTGGCCAACCTGGCCCGGGTCTATGCCTTGCAGGGCCGTCTGACAGAATCCAACACCCGGGCGCGCATTCTGGCCGCCGAAGCGGCGGGCGTGATTTCGGTTTCGGGCGGGCGCGACCTGATCGAGGCCTACGACCTGATCGCCCGATTGCGCCTGGAAAGCCAGGCCGCGCTGGTCAAGACGGGCCGCAAGCCGGACAATTATCTGGCACCGTCCGACATGTCGGATTTCGAGCGAAGCCATTTGCGCGACGCCTTTGTCGTGGTGCGCACGATGCAATCGGCGCTGGGCCAACGGGCCGGGGCCCTGGGATGAACCCGCGCATCGGATCCGACGCGCAAGAGGAGGAACATCGATGATCATCGATTTCATCGGCGCCATCGCGACGGGCCTTGGCCTGCTGGGGATCGTCTTGTTGCTCAACCGGCTGACCGGCCGGCGGCTGGGGCGCTGGATCTATCCGGCAACCGTGGCGCTGGGCATGATCGGCTATACGGTCTGGGCCGAATACAGCTGGCCGGTGCGCACGGTCGAGGGGTCGCCGCACCTGGTGCTGGCCTCGGCCAACCGGCAAGGCGTGTTCTACCGGCCCTGGACCTATGTCTGGCCGCAGCGGACGCGGCTGATCCTGATCGACAGATCGCAAACGCTGATCCATCCCGATTTTCCGCAAATGGTGCGCACGCAGGTGGTGTTCATCGGCCGGTGGGAGCCGATCCGGGTGGCCGGGGTGATTTTCGACTGTGCAGCGCGCGCGCGCGCGGATCTTGCGCAGGGTGTTGAATTGAACGCGGACGGAACGCTGGAGGGCGGTTCGTGGCGCGGTCTGGAGGCCGACGACCCGGTGCTGGCCACCGCGTGCGCGGTAGGCGAGGAGATCAGAAATGAGCGAGGCGACAACACCTAAACGCATCCTGGTTGTCGAGGACGAGGACAACATCGCCGTCGCCTTGGACTATCTGATGAGCCGCGAGGGCTACGAGCAGCGGCGCACGGCGACCGGCGCGGGGGCGGTGGACATGATCCGCGACATGCACCCCGATCTGGTGCTGCTGGACGTGATGCTGCCCGAGGTGTCGGGCTACGAGATTTGCCAGAATGTGCGCATGGACCCGGCGCTGAACGATGTGAAGATCCTGATGATGACCGCCCGCGGCTCGGCGATGGAACGGCGCAAGGGTCTGGCGATGGGGGCGGACGGTTTCATCTCGAAACCCTTCGAGCTCAAGGCCCTGCGCGCCGAGGTGCGCCGCATTCTGGCGGGCGATTCGCTGTCGGACAGTGACCCCGCGCCGGGGGCGCGTCATGTTTGAGCGCTTGGGCCTCAGGCTGCGCATCTTGCTGTTCTTTGGCCTGCTGGCGATCGGCGCGGTGGCGGCCATCATCGGCGGGCTTTGGGCGGGTTTCGCCCGGTCCGGGCTGGACAGCCCGCCCGAAGCAATGGTCCTGGGCGGATTGCTGGCGAGTTTCGCGGTTGTCGCGCTGAGCGTCTGGATCTGGTTTCTGTTCGACCACAACGTGGCGCGCGCCATCGATACGCTGGCCTCGGCCATCCGCGCGCGGGTCCATGCCGGGATCGAGCACGATCTGGACGCCGAGGCCCGCGCGGCACGTTATCTGGGCGATCTGGCCCCGGCCGCCGAGGCGATCACCGCCTCGCTGATCCAGACCCGCAGCGCGCTGGCCGAATCCGTGGCGCGGGAAACCACGCGGCTGGCGGCCGAGAAATCGCGCCTGGAAACCCTGTTGGCCGATGTGCCGGTCGCCGTCTTGTTGTGCAGCGCCGATCATCAGCTGGCGTTCTACAACGGGCAGGCGGTGGATATTTTGGGTGAAGGGGGCGCCCCCGGGCTGGATCGCAACCTGCTGGATTACCTGCGCGAAGGACCGGTGCGCCACGCCTATGACCGTCTTGTCGGTGCGGGCGATCCGGACATGGCCAGCGACCTGCTCTGCGCCACCGTCAACGGCGCCCGGCTGTTGGCCGGCCGGATGCGGGTCTTGCGCCGGCGTGAGGAAGGGGTTGCGCCGGGCTATGTCCTGACGTTGCGCGATGTGACCGCCGACATTGCTGCGCATACCCGCCGCGACGCGCTGCTGACCGAAATCTTCGACCGTGTGCGCCGCCCGGCAGCCAACCTGCAAACCGTTATCGGCGTGATGTCCGAACTGGACGGGCGCGGCGACGCCCCCGATCTGAGCGCCGCCCTGCTGGACGAAGTCGCCACCCTGACAACGGCGATCACCGATCTGGGCGCGCGGTACGACCTGGTTCAGGCGGAATGGCACCCGGTTGTGAACACCCGCTCAACCGACATGATGGACGGGCTTCAGGCCCGGTTCCAGACGCAGGGTCTGGGCCTGGACACTGCCGGTCCGGCGATGATCCTTCAGGTCGACGGATTTCAGATCGTTGCGTTCTGGTCCTGGCTGGCGGGCAGGATTGCAGGGCAGGGGCTGGCGCGGAATTTCACCTTGACCCTGAGCGAGGAGACGGGTCCCGGCGCGGTCATGACGCTGTCCTGGCACGGCGCGCCGCTGTCGGTGGGCGACATGGACGCCTGGCTGGCGCAGCCGATGTCGGCCGACAGCGGCGATCTGACCGGCCACGGCGTCCTGATGGCCCACGGAACCGAAGCCTGGCCGGAACGCGGCGGCGCGGGACGCGGCGCGGTGACCCTGCCGATCCGCTCTGCCCGGCATGCCGGCCAGCGCCCGGCGCCGATCGGGCGCAAGGTGGTCTATGATTTCGACCTGCTGTCCAAGGCACGCAATGCCGCCGTGGCTGACGCGCGGCTGGAGGATCTGACCTTCGTGGTATTCGACACCGAAACCACGGGATTGACGCCGTCTTCCGATTCCATCGTTCAGATCGCCGCCGTGCGGCTGGTCAACGGCAAGCGGGTCGAGGACGAGGTGTTCGACACGCTGGTGGATCCCAAACGCCCGATCCCCCAGGCCTCGACCCTGGTGCACGGGGTTTCGGACAGCATGGTGGTCGGTGCGCCCGACATTGTCGAAGCCGGCCGGAAGTTCCACCAATTCGCGCAGGGAGCGGTGCTGATCGCCCATAACGCGCCCTTCGACATGGAGTTCCTGCGCCGACAGGAAGCCGCGATCGGGGTCAGTTTCGATCATCCGGTGCTGGATACAGTGCTGTTGTCCGCCGTGGTTTTCGGCCAGCTTGAACAGCATTCTCTGGATGCCCTGACCGCGCGGCTGGGCATCACCATTCCCGAAGAGGCCCGGCACACCGCCATCGGCGACACCGTGGCGACGGCGGACGCGTTCCTGAAGCTGGTGCCGATGCTGCGCGCGCGCGGGCTGAACACTTTCGGCGAGGTGGTGGCCGAAGTGCGCAAGCACGGGCGGTTGCTGAAGGATCTGAATGAATGACGCGGTGGCGGTGGGGTGAAACCCCACCCTACGGCGTATTTCCCAGGCGGAGGGGTAGGCGGTAGGGTGGGGTTTCACCCCACCGGACGCGCACACCCGGCTTGAAGGGCTTCGATTATCCGCCTAGCGTCGGTCCATGACCCATCATGTCGACCCGACCCGCGAAACCTTTTCCCTTTTCAAGGCACTGCCGCGCAATGAACCTGTTCACATGCTCAATCTGGTCAAGCTGCGCACCGCCGCCGCCTATCCTGACGGGCGCACGGCCACCGGCGCGCAGGCCTATGCGGAATACGGCGCGCAAAGCGGGCCGGTCTTTCGCAAACTTGGCGGCATGATCCTGTGGTCCGGCAGTCCGAAACTGATGTTGATCGGCCCGCCAGAGGAGACTTGGGACAAGGCTTTCATCGCCGCCTATCCCAGCGCGCAGGCGTTCATCGACATGCTGCGCGATCCTGCATACCGCGCCGCCGTGATCCATCGGCAGGCGGCGGTCGAGACCTCGCGCCTGATCCGCATGGCACCCCGGCTGCCCGGCGAGGGGTTCGGTTGACGACCATCTTTGGCTGACGAAGGCGCCGACCGGCCGCGAGGACGGCTTCGGCGGTGCGCGCAGCAAACAGGGCCGCCGATCCACGATCGACGGCCCCGTAGCGGACTGTCTGTCGGCGTCAGTCCTGAGACGCGGCCAGTTTGATCGCGGATTTTGGGGTCTTGGACTTGTGTTGGGTGTGGTGGTCCATGAAGTCGAAGACCAGCGGGCGGATATTCTCGCGCCAGCTGCGCCCGGCGAAGATGCCGTAATGCCCTGCGCCGTCCTCCAGATGCTGGGCCTTCATCTCGTCCGGAAGGCCGGTCAACAGGTCCAACGCGGCCAGGCACTGGCCCGGTGCCGAAATGTCATCCTTCGAGCCTTCGACGATTTTCACGGCAACATCGGTGATCGCACCGATATCCACCTTGTGACCGTTCACCACGAATTCGTTGCGGGCGATCTCGCGATCCTTGAAGATTCGCTCCACCGTCGACAGGTAGAACTCCGCCGTCATGTCCATGACCGACAGATATTCGTCATAGAACCGGTTATGGGCGTCGTGCTCGCTGTCCTCACCACGGGCGGCGGCGGTGATCTTGTCGGTAAACGCCTGCGCGTGGCGATCCATGTTCATCGAAATGAACCCGGCCAGCTGCAACAGCCCGGGATAGACCAGCCGTCCGACGCCGGCAGATTTGAAGCCGACCCGCTGGATTGCCAGATGCTCGAGCTGCCCCATGGTCACGCGGCGGCCAAAGTCGGTGACCTCGGTCGGTGCGGCGTCCGGGTCAACCGGCCCGCCGATCAGCGTCAGCGTCAGCGGCTGGGCTTCGGGATCCTGCTCGGCCAGCAGGGCGGTCGCGGCCAGCGCCAGCGGCACCGGCTGGCAGACCGCGACAACATGGGTGTCCGGCCCCAGATGCTTCATGAAATCAACGATATACTGCGTGTAATCCTCGATATCGAACTTGCCTTCGGACACCGGAATGTCGCGCGCATTGTGCCAGTCGGTGATCCAGACCTCGGCATCCGGCAACAGGCTGGCGACGGTAGAGCGCAACAGCGTCGAATAATGTCCCGACATCGGCGCGCAAAGCAGGATGCGGCGCGTCTTTTCGGCCCGGTTTTGAACCTTGAAGTGCAGCAGGTCGCCAAAGGGTCGGGCGATTTCCACCGATTCTTCGACCAGATGGTCGCGCCCGTCTTCCCCGACTACGGTGCGGATATCCCAGGCGGGCTTGATCACCATGCGTGCGAAGCTGCGTTCCGTGACGCGGCCCCAGGCCGACATCGTCTTGAATATCGGATGGGGGACCAGGCCCCAGACCGGATACGAGGCCATCGCACGCGCGGATGCGCCCAACCATTCGTTGGTGTTGCGCATCGTTTCCATCAAGTCATACGTGGCCATCTGTTTCATAGGGAACTCCATCAACGCCCAAGCCGGCCTATTACACCCTTCCCCAAAAGGGGCGGGCAGTTTATGCTGCAGCGCAGGATGATAGGCGTAGAGGGTGGACATGGCAACTTCTGAATATGATAATTCGGAAAATCTGGACAAAATGAACGCAAATCTCGCGCGCATTGAGACCTTGACGCAACGCCTGATCGAGGCCTTCGCCAGGAAGAAGCCGCAGCGCAGCGAATTGCAGGCGCCGGACCCGTCGCTTTATCTGCACGCGACCACGGCCTATTGGGCGAAGTTGGCGCAGAACCCCTCTGCCGTGCTCGAAAGTCAGGTAGAATACTGGGGCCGCACGCTGAAGCATTTCGTCGAGGCCCAGGAGGCGCTGCGCACGGGCCAGTTGGTCGCGCCCGAGGACCACACGCCCGATGACAAGCGGTTTGCCAACCCGCTGTGGAAGTCGCACCCCTATTTCAACTACGTCAAGCAGCAATACCTGTTGTCCAGCCAGGCGATCGAGAAAGCCATCGCCGATCTGGACACGCTGGACCCGCGCGAACGGACCCGGCTGGAATATTTCGGCAAGCAGATCGTCGACATGATGGCGCCGACGAATTTTCTGGGCACCAACCCGGACGCGCTGATGAAGGCGGTCGAGACCGAGGGCGAGAGCCTGGTCAAGGGGCTGGAAAACCTGGTCGCCGATCTGGAGCGCAACGAAGGCGAGTTGTTGGTCACGCTGGCGGATCGCGAGGCGTTCAAGGTCGGCGGCAATATCGGCACGACCGAGGGCGAGGTGGTGTTTCGCAACCGCATGTTCGAGCTGATTCAATACAAGCCCCAGACCGAGAAGGTGCACGAAACCCCGCTGCTGATCTTTCCGCCCTGGATCAACAAGTTCTACATTCTGGATCTGAAGGCGCAGAACAGTCTGATAAAGTGGATCGTCGAGCAGGGCTACACGCTGTTCGTGGTCAGCTGGGTCAATCCGGGGGCGGAGTATGCCGATGTCGGCATGGATACCTATGTCGAGGAGGGCTTTCTGACCGCCATCGCCAAGGTCAAGGAGATCTGCGGCGTCAAGACGATCAACACGGTAGGCTACTGCATCGCCGGCACGACGCTGAGCCTGACGCTGGCACTGTTGAACAAGCGCAAGGACCGGTCGGTCAAATCGGCGACGTTCTTCACTGCACTGACCGATTTCTCGGACCAGGGCGAAACCGGCGTGTTCCTGGAGGACGATTTCGTTGACGGAATCGAGGCCGAGGCGCGCGAGAAGGGCTATCTGAAGTCCTATTTCATGACCAAGACCTTCAGCTACCTTCGCTCGAACGACCTGATCTATGGCCCGGCGATTCGCAGCTACATGCTGGGCGAAGCGCCGCCCGCCTTTGACCTGCTTTACTGGAACGGGGATGGCTCCAACCTGCCCGGGCGCATGACGGTCGAATATCTGCGCGGGTTGTGCCAGTCGAACGACTTTTGCGAAGACGGCTATGCCATGTTGGGTGAGACCCTGCATGTCAGGGATGTGAAGGTGCCCTTGTGTTCGGTTGCCTGTGAGGCCGACCACATCGCCGCCTGGACCTCCTGTTTCCGGGGGGTGGCGCAGATGGGGTCCACCAACAAGACCTTCATCTTGTCCGAATCGGGACACATCGCCGGGATCGTCAATCCGCCCAGCAAGAAAAAATACGGGCACTACACGTCCGAGGCCGCGATCGATGTGCCCGAGGACTGGCGTGAGGCGTCGGAATACCATGAAGGATCCTGGTGGCCACGCTGGGAAAACTGGCTGAGCAGCCGCTCGGGCAAGCTGATTCCCGCCCGCGAGATCACCTCCGAGTCGCTCGCCCCGGCTCCGGGCACCTATGTGGTGATGAATCCTGACGTCTGATCAAGGGTTTGGAAAAAAATGCCGCAGTGCAGAATAATTCCCTTGAAATACTGCGCTGCAGCATGCATATTCCTTGCATAGGCAGCGCACCGGATCATCGGGCTGCGAACATGGAGAAGAGAAAATGGCAAACGCTGATTTCACCAAGACGATGCAAGACCTGATGGGCGCTTTCCCGGTTGACATGACCGCCATGCAGGACGTTTTCAAAAGCCAGGCAGCCCTTGGCGAGAAGATGAGCAAGGTTGTTCTGGAAGCCGCCGAGAAGTCGACCGACATCTCCTCGAAGTGGACCAAGGACGCGCTGACCAAGATCGGCGAAGTTTCCGCGGTCCGGGAAGACCCGGCGGACTATTCCAAGTCGGTCACCGATTTCGCTTCGAATTCGGCCGAGCTGGCTGCCGAGCACATGGCTGCTTTCGCTGAAATCGCCAAGCGCGTTCAGATGGACACCGTCGAACTGATGCTGGCCGCAGGCAAGGACGCTTCGGCCGACGCCACCGCCGCAGTGCAGAAGGCCACCGCCGACGTGACCGCTGCTGCCAAGAAGGCCACTGCCGAAGTGACCTCGGCTGCGAAGAAAGCCGCTGCGACGGCGAAGTAAGCCGATCTCCCTGTCCGCGGGCCCGGTTTCGGGCGCCGCGGACAATACAGGGGGTCTTGGGTCTCCTCCCCTTCAAGATCCCTTCGGGCGGACCTCTGGTCCGCCTTTTTTCATGAATTCTCGAAAAGCACGGGGTTTTCGCCTAATTTCCGGGCATCTTTTGGCGCTGCGGCAAAGAATCCTGTTTCCCGAGGCCGCCTTGCGGTCTAACCTTGCCGCAACGCAACAATCACAGGGGGGGAGCGACGCGATGACACAAAGCCAGCAGCCGCTTTTGATCAAACGCTACGCCAGCCGCCGACTGTATAACACCGAAAGCAGTGACTACGTCACGCTGGAGGATATCGCCAGGTTCATCCGGGCTGGCCGGGAAGTGAAGATCATCGACCTGAAAAGCGGCGATGACCTGACCCGCCAGTATCTGCTGCAGATCGTTGCCGATCACGAAAGCCGCGGCGAAAACGTGCTGCCGCTGGATGTGCTGACCGATCTGGTGCGCAGCTATACCACGCAGGCGCAAAGCGTGGTGCCGGAATTCCTGGCCATGTCCTTCGACATGCTGCGCCAGGGACCGGGCAAGATCGCCGAACAAATGACCGCGATCAATCCGGTGATGGCGCAGATGTCGAAGATGCCGGGGTTCGAGGCCATGCAACGCCAGCAACAGGCGTTCATGGAAACCATGATGGCGGGTTGGCCGAGGACGCCAGACGCCGCCGCCGAGCCCGGAAACGCCGCGGACACCGCCGAAGAGGCCGAAGACCTGACGGAAATCCGCGCTCAGCTTGCCGCGTTGGAAGCCAAGCTGAGCAAGATGGGCCGCTGACGCAGCCTGGCCTGACGACGTGGCACCGAAATCGGGCGGGGTTCATCCCGCCCGTATTGTTTCCATCTCAGCCCCGCCGCCGCCGCCGTCCACCGCCGCCCTCAGTGCCGGCGGCGTTGTGGCTGACCTGCGGCAGGCTCACGACGCCGGACAGGTGCGGGAAGCTGTCCGTGGCATGGGGGATTGCCGACGCGTTGATGAAGTGTTCCTGAAAGCGGGGTTCGATGGCGGTTTCCACCTTGTGGATACGCGTCACCTGTTTCTCGATGCCGGCGCGCGCGGCGATGTTGCACAAGGCCAGCCGCGCACCCGTGCCCGCCGCATTGCCCGCGCTGGTTACCTTGTCCAGCGGCGCGTCCGGTATCATGCCCAGCACCATCGCGTGTTTGGCGCTGATATGCGCGCCAAATGCTCCGGCCAGGACGATCCGGTCCACGGTGTCGGTGCCGAATTCGTCCATCAGCAGGCGCGCGCCCGCGTAAAGCGCGGATTTCGCCAGTTGGATGGCCCGAATGTCGCCCTGCGTGACGGTGATCCGGGGCCCGTCCTGGGCGGTGCCGTCATGGATCAGGTAGGAATGGGTGCGCCCGTCGGCCTCGCAGCGGGCGGTGCCGGTTTGCGCCGGACCGCCGATCAGGCCCGCGCCGTCAACGATGCCCACCATCCGCATTTCGGCCACGGCCTCGATGATGCCGGAACCGCAGATGCCGGTGACGCCGGTCTGCGCGGTCGCGGCGCCAAAGGCGGGATCATCCGACCACAGATCACAACCGATCACGCGGAACCGGGGCTCCTTGCTGACGGGGTCGATCTCGATATGCTCGATCGCTCCGGGCGCGGCGCGCTGGCCGCTGGAAATCTGCGCGCCCTCAAAGGCCGGACCGGTGGGGGACGAACAGGCCAGCACGCGCTCGGTGTTGCCCAGCAACAGTTCGGCATTGGTGCCGACATCGACAATCAGCACCAGATCACTCGAATCCTGCGGCGCCTCGGACAGCGCCACCGCGGCCGCGTCGGCGCCAACATGGCCGGCGATGCAGGGCAGGGTATAGAGCCGGGCTTCGGGGTTCAGGGCGCTCAGCCCGACATCGCTGACCGGCAGGTGCAGCGCCGATGACGTCGCCAGCGCGAACGGCGCCTGGCCCAGTTCCACCGGATCGATCCCCAGGAACAGGTGGTGCATGACCGGATTGCAGACCACCACGGCTTCCATGATCGCGGCGGGTTCCACCCCGGCCTCGGCCGCGACCGACTGTGCCAGCGCGTTGATCGACAAGCGCACGGCTTCGGTCATCTCGACATCGCCGCCGGGGTTCATCATCGCATAGGAGACGCGGCTCATCAGATCCTCGCCAAAGCGGATCTGCGGGTTCATCACCCCGCCCGAGGCCAGAACGTGGCCATCGCGCAAATCGCACAGATGCGCGGCAATGGTGGTCGATCCCAGATCGATGGCCATGCCGCACAGCGCGCCTTCATACAGACCGGGCCAGATGTCCAGAATGCGGGGCGTATCGCCGGTGTGATCGGCAAACAGCGCCACGGTGACCGCCCAGTTGCCCTTGCGCAACACCGGTTGCAGCTTGCGCAGAATGGCCGGACCGGCCTGCACGGCGTCAATCTGCCATTGCGCGCGCAGCGCTTCGGACAGGCGCTCCAGATCGCCCGAGGGTTCGTGCATGTCCGGTTGCGCGACCTCGACATAATACAGGCGGGTCGCCGGGTCCATCTTGACCACCCGGGCCGAGGCCGCCTTGCGCACAACCTGACGGTGCAACTGGCTTTCCGGCGGAACGTCGATCACCACATCGTCCATGACCCTGGCCTGGCAGCCCAGGCGCCGCCCCTCGATCAATCCGCGTTTGTCCTTGTATCGCTGCTCGACCGCGTTCCAGGGGCTCAGGGCATCCGGCGCGACGGTGACCCCGTGTTTGGAGAATTGACCGACCCCCGGCGTGACCTGGCATTTCGAACAGATGCCGCGCCCGCCGCAGACCGAATCCAGATCGACGCCCAATTGCCGCGCGGCTGTCAGAACCGGCGTGCCCTTCGCAAAGCGCCCGCGTTTTCCGGACGGGGTAAAGATCACCAATGCGTCGTCGGTCTTTTCGCCAGTCATGTCAGGGCCCTGTTATTGTCGGTCAGCGCCCGAACATACCCTGCCCTGCGCTGGTGAACAGGGGGCAAGCGACGCGGGGGCACCGGAAAGCGACGAGCGGCCTCTGCGTTCAGGGCGTTGAGGGAACCGCCTGCGCCATCAGCCGGGCTTCGGCGATCAGCGCGATCAGCACCTCGATGTGCCGCGCCGGGCGCCAGGGGTTGCCAATCTCGTGCGGTGGGCGGGTGCGCAGGTTTTCCTGAAGCTCCTCGAGTTCGATCAGCAGGCGGACGGTCGCGGCCCCCGGTGGCGGTGTGGCGGGCAGGCGCAGGATGCGGCGCAGATCGGTCACCCGGTTGTAGTCCAGTGTGCCGTGCCGCGCGGTGCGCATCATCAGCGGTGGGCGCTTGATCGTCCCGAGAGTTTCTAGGACAGTGACAATAGACTCGGTCGGTTCGCAGCTCATGGAGGGTCCTCTGGGTTTGCGGTCAGATCAGGGGCTATCATTGCACAACCTAAACGGGTGTTGCATTTTTTGAGCCGAGCACCGTTCGCCGCCTTCAGCACATGTTTTGCAGATAGATGACACCCTTATGGGACGCGGCGGAGTTAACAAACCCGTAACGAAAACACGCATAGGTTGATTCCTTAACGATTTGGAAACCTGTGTCTGTCCGGCGTCACCGGGGCTGCCACGCCGATGACGAGTGCCGGAAACGGTGTGGCAAGGCATGCGAGGACCTGATGACAGCCAACCTTACTTCGATCGGTCAATTGCCCGGCTGGGTGCCGTCAGCCGTTCGTCTGTATCTGACCCATACCGAGGATGGATGCTCATTGCGCGAAATTGCGCGGGCCGAGGGGGTTCATGCCTCGACCGTCATGCGCCAGGTCCGCCGTTTTGAAAACCGTCGCGATGATCCCCTGGTCGAAGGCGCGTTGGAGCAGCTTACGCAGCCGCCCGCCGCATCCGACCGCCCAACAGAAAGCGACGCGATGCCCCAGGACCAAACCCCCGACAGCCCCTTGCAAGCGATCAACGAAACCCGCCTGGACGCCGAAGCCCGGCGCATCCTGCCACGCCTGGCCGAAGCCGACGCCGTGATGGCCGTGGCCGCCGACATGGACAAGGCGGTGGTGATGCGTGACGGGCCCGAAGGGGCGGTGCGCCTGGCGGTGCTGGACCGCTCGGTCGCTGAAGCCTTTGCGCTGCGCGACTGGATTGGCTGCGTTCAAGCGGGGCGCGTCGGGCGATACCGGATCACGCAGAGCGGTCGCACTGCGCTGCGCAAACTGGGCGCCGGGTCTGAATCGCGGTCGGATCTCGCGCGTGCGCAGGGCGAGGAAGACATGCGTGGCACACGGCCCGTCACCACGGAATCGCCGGTGACGGCGTTGGCGCGGCGCCGCGACCGAGAGGGAAATCCCTTTCTGACCGCGGATTTGGTAGACGCCGCCGAGCGGCTGCGCGAGGATTTCGAGATCGCGCAGATGGGACCGCAGGTTGGCCAGGACTGGAACCGTTTTCTGGTCGGACCGGTGCAAGGGCGCCAGCGCGGCGGGGGCGAAGGCAGCATGGCCAGCGGCCTGGCGCGCGAGCGGGTCAGCGCCGCCTTGCGGGAACTGGGGCCAGGGCTGGCCGACATGGCGTTGCGATGCTGCTGCCACATGGAAGGGCTGGAAACCGCCGAGCGCAAACTGGGCTGGTCGGCGCGCTCGGGCAAGATCGTCCTGCGCATCGCGCTGCTGCGGCTCAAGCGCCATTACGAAGACCTGGGCGATGCGGGAAAAATGATCGGGTAAACCGGGCGCCACGGGCGCGCGTCGCCGCAGACTGCGCACCGGGCGCCGGGATCCAGCCGGGGCGAAAAAAGTCGCCCCACAGATGTCAGACCTTAATCGGTGGCGGCGCTGAACGCCCGCAGCGCATTTTTGACTACTCAGGTCGCAAAGATCGCCTTTGTGTCACTCAGGGCGCGCAAGCAGCTTCGCACACCGGCCTGAAGTCGAAAAAGTGACACCTCACGCGATTGGCGAAACCGCCGCCAGCCCGGTCACCTTGGCCATCGCCGCGCCCGAGTCTATGGCCTCGCGGGCGCGCTCGACACCGTCTTTCAGGTTCTGGACCGCATCAGCCACCACCAGCGCGGCGGCGGTGTTCAGCAAGACCGCGTCGCGGTAGGCCGGGCGACCGGCGCCGGACAGGACGGCTTTGAGTTCGGCGGCATTCTGCGCCGGGTCGCCGCCCAGCAGTTCGTCGAACGGATGAAGCGGCAACCCGGCATCCTCGGGGTGGATGACAAACGCGTGCAAGGCCCCGTTTTCCAGAGCCACGACCTGCGACGGTGCGGCGATCGACAGCTCATCAGTGCCGTCTCCGCCATGCACCAGCCACGCCTTTTCCGACCCCAGCGCCTGGAGAACCTCGGCCATCGGGCGGATCAGATCGGCGGAAAACGCGCCGGTCAGTTGCCGCTTGACGCCGGCGGGGTTGGTCAGCGGGCCCAGAATATTGAAGATCGTGCGGGTGCCCAGCTCGGCCCGCACCGGGCCGACATGGCGCATCGCGGGGTGATGCATGGGCGCCATCATGAAGCCGATACCGACCTGCGCCAGCGCCCGCTCCACGACCGGCGCGCCGACCATCACGTCGATCCCCAGCGCCCCCAGCGCATCCGCCGCGCCCGATTTCGACGACAGGTTGCGGTTGCCATGCTTGGCCACCGGCACCCCGGCCCCCGCCACAACGAACGCGGTCGCAGTGGAAATGTTCAGCGTGCCCTTGCCGTCGCCCCCGGTTCCGACGATGTCCATCGCCCCCGCCGGGGCCGTCACCGCGACGCAGCGCGCCCGCATCACGGCGGCGGCGGCGGCGTATTCGTCCACCGTTTCGCCGCGTGTGCGCAGGGTCATCAGGAACCCGCCCATCTGCGCGGGTGTGGCGTCGCCGGCAAACAGGATGCCGAAGGCCCGTTCGGCCTCGGCGCGGGTCAGCGGGCGGGTCACGGCGGCGGCGATCAGCGGCTGGATACTCATGCCGGTTCTCCCACGGTGTCCAGGAAAGTCCTGAGAATCGCATGCCCATGCTGCGAGGCGATGCTTTCTGGATGGAATTGCACACCTTCGATGGGCAGATCCCGGTGGCGCAACCCCATGATCATGCCGCTTTCCAGCCAGGCGGTGACAGTCAGGCAATCGGGCAGTGTCTCTCGCTCGATGATCAGGGAATGATAGCGCGTGGCCTCGATGGGCGAGGGCAGGCCCCTGAACACGCCTTCGCCGGCGTGTTGAATGTGGCCCAGCTTGCCATGGACGATTTCGCCCGCGCGCACCACCTTGCCACCAAAGGCCTGGCCAATGGTCTGGTGCCCCAGGCAGACCCCCAGCAGCGGTGTGCGGGTTTCGGCGGCGGCGGCGACCAGCGGCAGGCAGATCCCCGCCTGATCGGGGTCGCAGGGGCCGGGGCTGAGCACGATGGCGGAGGGGCTCATCGCCATGGCCTGCTGCACATCCAGCGCGTCGTTGCGTTTGACAACCACATCGGCGCCCAACTCGCCCAGAAAATGCACGAGGTTGTAGGTGAAACTGTCGTAGTTATCGATCAACAAAAGCATCGTGCGTTCCGGGCCTGGCATCAGTTGACCCTTCATGCAACCGCGCCCTGTCCGGGGTCAAGCCCGGCGGCGGTATCTGAGCGTCTCAACCGCCCTGTGCAGGGGTGCATCCGCGGATCAGACGCGATATGATCGGTGCAAAGAGTCCGGGCAGGAACAAAGGAAAGATCATGGGCGGTTTCATCAAGGGTATTGTCGTCGGCGCGATCAGTTTCGCATTGGGCTTCGCGGTGTTGTCGGTGGTGATCCCCGAGGACCCGGTCGACTTCAGCGCCGTGGCCCCTGTGGCGCCACCTGTGGCCCCCTCCGCCCCGGAAAACCCCAGCGCCCTGTCGCCGCAAACCACCGGGCCCGAGGGAATTGCGCCCGAAGTGACAGGGGCGGATGCGCGCC
>TARA_R110002124_G_scaffold63350_31_pt1 | contig 21294 bp, 18 predicted proteins | sample TARA_R110002124 | Tara Oceans TARA_R110002124 (sample SAMEA4397445) | marine metagenome | biome: Polar Biome; feature: [SRF] surface water layer (ENVO:00010504); material: water (ENVO:00002006), including particulate matter (ENVO:01000060) such as... | depth 5 m | reverse complement strand
CTCTACAGCGCGCATTGCCGCCCGGTCCTCCGGCAAGGTTCCCGTAGCTTGGGATGCCCCGTTTATGGCGCCTGTATCAGCCGCGGCAAGATCCTGATCCTCCTCCAGGGTTTCCTCAGCAAGGATATCGAGTGCTTCGGCCGCCGAGCTGATTTCCAGCATCAGCCGGTCCAGTTGCGCCGTACGGTTCGTGTTGCGGTCGCGCCTGTCCCAGAGGGGGCGGATGTCTCCACCGCTGGTAGATGTTTCAACACTCATCACTGCTCCCCCAAACCTACGCCAATACCGATTGCATCACGTCCACTGGTGGCCCATCGTTTGAAAGTTGTGCAATGCCGGCATCGTCCGCGTAGGTAGCGCCGATGCCGAGATCTACGTCGACATCGAGGAAAGCAACGACCTCGGTAACCAGTGAATCGCCAGGGGAAGCACTGTCATTGGTGGCCAGAATGTCGGCTTGGATCAGAATGGCATCCGAATAGACCGTGCCGCCCGCATAGCTCGTGTCGCCTGTGCCATCGAAATCCTTGATAGCCGCGACGTTTACCAGCGCATTGGAACCGGTGCTGATATCCCATTCCGTTTGCGGATGGTCTGCAAGCAGGCTGGCCTGCTGAGTGGCGACAAAATCTGCATCTCCGAGAATGTTGGTCTGTTCGACGTAGCGGAGGTCGTAGACGTCTCCAGCAATGTAAAGGACCTTGAGCATGTTGGTGCCCTCGAACAGGCCGTCCGTAGCAAAACCGGTCGGCATGCGCAGGTCGCCGTCGTCAAGGCCATCCATGGCTGCTTCAAAGTGATCGGGCAGCTCGCTTTGATACTGTGCCGGGCCTACATTGTGGATCGAGGCCTGGTTCCACAGCAGATTGCCGCTGGTATTGAGTGTTCCGGAACCATCCTGTTCGCCGCTAAGCGAGCGGATCGTGTCGTTGTCGTACAGGATATTGGTCTGCACGATCACATTGGCGTCGTAGAGGTTCCCGCCGATAAGGATCAGGTCGTATTGCAGCCCGATATCAACAAATTTGACGCTGTTCAGGCCGACATTTTCGCCGCTCGTGACCAGCGTTGTCGTGCCGGTTGACGTCAGCACCGACAGATCCTGGTCCGACGAGAAGATGAACTGGCTCAGCCATTCCACAAAGACCACGTCGCCTGCCACCATCGAGACCTGCCAGTTGGCGGGCATCATACCGAGTTGGTGCGCGGCATCGCTGGTATTTTCCAGCGTCTCCTGGATAAAGGATGCCACATTGTAGGTCGTTGTCGTGCCAAGTGGATTGTGTTGCGAACCAGGGAAAGCGGCGTCCACGGAATCGACATCGAAAAAGGCGTTGACCTGGATGATGGCGTCAAGCTGGTGCACGTCGCCAGCGACAGCGATGACCGAGCTGGTCAATCCCGCATTGACCACCAGCGCCTCGTTGACCAGCAGATTGCCGCCTGCCTTGAGCGTTACGAGATCGGCGACATCGTCGCCGGCAAACGTCACATGCTCGACAGGTTCAGTCGCTGCAGCGTCTTCCTCGTCATTGTCCTGCTGAAGCGAGCTGTTCCAAGGCGCCGGCAATGTATCGGCAAGCTCGGGTATCTGGTCGACAACCGCGCCGTTGACATAGTGTTCAGCAAGGCCATCGGTGACGTTGATGCTGGTATCTGCCGTGGCGGGCGCGTTGGCCATGCTGCCGGCGGCTTGGGCGACGGCCTCGATGAGGATCGGCACGTCGCCAATACTGTTCAACGTCGCCACGTCGGAGACAAAGCCGGTCACCTGCGTTGCCGCCGCGTGCATGCGCGGGATGGCGTCGTCCGCACCGGAATGGAATTCCAGCGGGCCGTCATAAGTGCCCAGATTGACGAAGTCGTTGTCCGATAGAACAATGGTCTGAGCAATAACCGCAATCACCGAACCGGGTTCGGGGCCGACATAAAGATGATGCGACGAGTGATGCGAACTCGCGGCAGGGTGGCCTTGCTTGTGGGGCAGGGACCAGTGCGGGATGTCGGAAGACACCAAGGGGGACAGATCTGAAATCTCGAGGGGAGCATCGCCATGGAGGAGCCAGGTTGGTGGCGCATAGCTGACGCCGGGAGCGTAACTGCCAAGACTGAATTTCTGGTCGATATCCGCTGAATGCTGGTCCAGCGAGGGAGCGTGTACCCTGAGCGCGCGGACTGCTTCGGCCTCCTCATAGGCCAGACGCAAGCGCATATCGTCCACGGAAATCTGGAAGTACCCCAGGAAGTGGGCAACGATCTCGGTCGTGGTGTCGCTGGGAAAAAACACGGTTCTATCTCGAGGCTCAGCGGTTGCCGTCGGCGGTTTCGCTCATGTTCAAAGGCGTGGTCTGCGCAGTGGCCTGCGCAGACCGGTTTTGCATGGGATATTCTGGAGGCAGAGCTTTATGCGTCGTCGTCGCCGGCGTCGTTGCCCATCCAGTTGCTGCCGCCGACCACCGTTGCATCAACGGCGTTCTGCTGCAGGTTGGCGCCAAGCACGACATCCATGTTGAAGGCATGGCCGCTGACAGCGGCACTGCCGTCCACCAGATTGCTTGTGGAAGCGTCATCGCCGCCGCCAGAGCCAAGACCGTTGCCATTGGCCTGCAGATTGTCGCCGGCGGTTGCGTAGGCGTCAAAATAGGCGCCGCCATTGTTCTGCTGGACGTTGGACAGGCTGTCGTTGTCGATGATGTCGGCAACCTGGTTGATGGCAAAGCCGGTATCACCGCCACCGCCCGTGAAGGCGCCGTTGAACACGTTCTCGAAGTTCACGTCATCGCCGGGATTGAACTCGAGCGAGCCGCTGTTGATGAACAGGTTGTCCATCGTGGCGGTGCCGACATCCAGATCAGCGAAGTCGTCGTCACTGTTGAACGAGTCGGTTGCATCGTCATCCGAGCTGTTCAGCGAGTCGCTGATGGCAACGTTGATCTGAGCGTCAAGGTTGGTCGAGTTGTCATTCTGCGAATTGGTCAGCGAGTTGTCATGAGTCGAGTTGTCGTTGTTGGAATCGTTGACAGACTTGTTGTTGGCGACGTCTTCGACATCGACGTCCAGGTCAACGTCGGTGGAGTTGTCGTTGAAGGCGTTGTCGATCGACTTGTCGTTGCCAACGTCCTCAATATCGAGGTCGATGTCGGTCGAGTTGTCATTTCCGGAGTCGTTGACCGAGCTGTCATTGCCGGAGTCCGCTATCGCGAAATTGGTTGATTGATCGCGATTGTCATTGAAGCTGTCGGCTACAGCCAGGTCGATCGAGTTGTCGTTGTTGGAGTCATTGGTCGACTTGTCGTTGGCGACATCATCGATGTCGAGATCAAGATCGGTCGAGTTGTCGTTGTTGGAGTCGTTTGTCGACTTGTCATTGGCAACGTCATCGAGGTCGAGATCAAGATCGGTCGAATTGTCGTTGTTGGAATCAGTGGTCGACTTGTCATTCGCCACATCTTCGACATCGAAGGCGGTCGAGTTGTCGTTAAAGGAATTCGAATTGTTGTTGAAGTCGTTCGCCATAGCGTCTCTCCTGTTTGAAAGGAGCAGAAAGGCCAGAACCTCTATTCATCTTTAACAAGGCCATGTGGCGCTTCTGCTATCCAAAGCGATGTACGAGATACAATTCAGAAATCAGATGTGTAGGCAGGCCGGTACGCAAAACAACTACAGGTTGCCTATTCCGATCCTTGATAAATCATCGCCATTCGTGCTGTTCATCAGCAAGAACACGTCGATACTGAATTTTGTTTTTGCGACGGTATAGTTGGAAATTTGGCTCGGATTGAACGACTTAATGCTAATCATTTGGGACTAGATGGCAGATTTTTGTAGTGATCTCGTCCGTTTCCTCGTTGGAACGCGGTTTTATCTGGATTCCCAGGAAAGGGGGGAGCTTGGATGCTGTCGTCGGGTTAAGCCTTCTGATCTAGATCAGGCGCGCTTTGCCACGTGACTTCATCGATTGAATTACTTCCGCCCCGGTTCGAATCACGATCGAGTCACGCTCACTGTGTTAACCTCCTGTCAACCAAAACAAGTTGTCGGCCCGTAGAGGTGTTATCTTGGGATGCGGGCTGCTGCTCTTGGAGAGCCAACTCCAAGTCGCCTGTTGAGTGAGGGAGCAATGAGAGTGATAAAAATCTCAGACAGCGAGGCTGTTGCAGCTGACAAAGCCACGGCCAAAATAACTAGCGACGCAAATCATCGGATTGTCTTTCTGGCCGCGAGGCATGCGCTGTATCAGTGCCTGACCCAGGCGGCACAACAATATTTCTCATGTTTTGACATTGTTCTGCTCGATCAGCTTCCTTCGTCGGCTAGTCCCGATGAAAGTGTGAGCCTGGTACTTTTAGGGGGGCGGGAGGAGTTTGCGTCAAGCAGCCATATCGATCAATGTCGCAAGTGCTTTCCGCGCGCCGCGATCGGTCTCATGGTGGACGGGCCCTCCGCAAGTATCGACAACGACTTGATCGAGCAACGCCTGATCCGAGGTGTCCTGCCTTTGTCACTGCCGCTCGATGTGTGGCTGGCAGTCGTATCGCTGCTGGTTTCAGGTGGTGAATATCTGATGCCAGGCATTGTTGGTGCCTCTGCGTTGCCGTCGGCATCTCGCCACAGGCAGGGATCGACAGACCTGCATCATCGAAGCGGGTGGCATGAGCCGGAGCAGCCGGGGGCCGGCTCGGTTGCCGGCATGCATGACGACGTGCCTCTGCCATCCTATGCGCTGCGCAGCCAGGAGGATGAGGAGGCAGACGGCATTGCTGCGCTCACAGCGCGCGAGCGGGAAATTCTGCAGCTGGTGTCTCAAGGGTGTCAGAACAAGATCATTGCTGATCGGATGGCGCTCTCCGAACACACGGTCAAGGCGCATGTCCACAATCTGATCGCCAAATTGCGCGTTACCAACCGCACACAAGCGGCTGCCTTCCTGCATGACCGGCAGGTCGCGCGTGGGCTGGGTGGGGTGCGGTCGTCGACCAGCGTTGCGGCGCTGCCCGGGCGGTGAAAAATGGCTCGAATCAATCAGGTCCTGCAGTTGGTGGGGCAGCTCAATTATGTGTGGACCAACACAGAGAGCCTGTTCATTTACCTGATTGCCTACCTGGCAGGGACCAGCAAGGAAGTGGCAATTGTCATCTTCCTCACATTGAATACCACGCGGGCGCGACTGGATCTGCTTGAGCGTCTGGCACGTGTTGGCTCAACCCAGGAGCCGACACGGGAAGCTGTGCTCGGGATTATTGACCGACTCAAGCGTGAATCCCGGGTGCGGAACAAATACAATCACTGCATCTACTCCTTTGATGCTCAAGGGGAAATGAGCGGGACTCAATTGATGCGAATTGCAGAAATCAACAATGATCTCAAATATGGCAAGTCGGAATCGCTTGATGAAAATGAGATGGACCGTATCCGCCTGGCAATCGAAAATATAACGGTGGTGAATCGAGAAATTTGGGAATTCATGGCGACAAGTCACATCGACATGTAGTGATCCTGTCGAGACCGATATTCATAATAATCGTCAGAATGTTGAAATTTGATTTGTATATATTGTTGTAGTTGAGTAATATATTTCAAATTCTGCATGTGTTTATCGGATTGCAGGAGGGTTCCAGGGGTGAAGATACTGTGCTTTCGCGCCTGAATGGTAAATGCGTTATTGATAGTAATGATGCGATATGTAGATGGATATGAGGTGGAAGTCGCGGCCAACAGCTGCGCGGAAGGTTCAGTTGAAGCTATTCGGGGATTGCCGCCTGACGATTGATGGGCGTCCAATCCAGGGGGTTCCGGCGAGTCTTTTTCGAGTGGCGGCCTATCTTGTGCTGGGGGGCAATGGCGGTATTCAGCCGCGTCATCGCGTTGGTGCGCTGTTGTGGTCCGATGCCGATGACGGCAAAGCGGCTGCCAATATGCGGCAAGCTCTGGCGCGAATCCGGCACCTGCAGGAGGAGCACGGTTTCAGCTTTATCGGTGCCAATTTCTCCATGCTCCAGCTCCTCGATGAGGGCGACGTTCAGTGTGATCTCACGGATTTTGTGGACTATCTGAAGGGGACGCTTCCACTGACACCCGTAGAGCTGTGCTCGCTCTATGACGGCGAATTGCTCGGTGGGCTGGGCCCAGGGGGCGAGGGGTTCGAGGAGTGGCTGTTCCCCCACCGGGAAAAATTCATGGTCGAGGCCGTTGACCACATCGCTGCTGGTCTGGCGCCGCAAATGGGCCTGTCTGAATCCGATCGCGGCATTTGCGCCAGGCGCCTGCTGGAAATAGATCCCTATCACGAACTGGCCCTGCGTGTGCTCATGCAGGAGGCTGCCAATCGACAGCAGATAGGGCGACTGACCCACCTGTATGAATCCATGCGTCACTTGCTGGGCGAGGATCTGGGTATTCAGCCAAGCCAGGAAACCCAAACCTTATATGTCGACCTGATGCAGCGGCTCAAAGCCAGCTGATCGCGCTATGCCAACGCAGCGTGAATGCTGTTGCGCATCGCCTTGGCTCGCCAGTTGCTGTCGTAGGGAAGACCACGGTTTTCCCGCCCCCGCTGGGCGCGAAGCCATGAATGGCCATCATTCATGCCCCAGGTGTTGATACCGATTACATTGGGGAACTGCAGGACAATATCGAGATAGCGGCGTGTCTCGTCGGCGACCAGGCTATCGCGCTGCTGCAGAGGGAGGCCGGTGTCAGCCTCAACGACATCGAGTTCGGTGACCACGACTTTGAGGCCCATTGCCGTGATATCTCGGACCATGCCGTATATGCCGTTGTGATCAAGGGCGCCCTTGCGCAGGTCCAAATGGGCCTGCAGGCCGACCCCATCAATCGGCACGCCTTTCTTTTTCAGGCGCTCCAGCAGGCGCAACAGTGTCAGGCGGCGCTGCCCTTCATAATCAGAGCGGTATTCGAGCCCGTACTCGTTGACCATCTTGCGAGCCTGGGGGGCGAACTTGTGCGCGCTCCAGAATGCCCATTCGATGTAGTCCGGACCAAAAGCCTTCAGAAACTGATTGTTTCGCAATCCGCTCCGGTTGTCATTGGGTTCAATGGGTTCGTTGATCACATCCCATTCGCGTACCCTGCTGGCGTAGCGGGTCATGACCCGCTGGAAATGGGTCTCAACATGCTGCCATTCCCTGGTGCGCGCGATAAGTCCTGCCGCCCAGGTCGGGACGCTTTTGTGCCAGAGCAGGGTGTGGCCGCGCAGGGCCAGGCCGTGCCGGCCGGCAAAATCGGCGACGCGATCCATCTCGTCAAACCGGTAACTGCCCGCGCTTGGCGCGAGGGCGTCCCACTTCATGGCCCATTCTGGCGTAATCGAAGAACAGTCCCGGTTTAGCGCGGCGCGCAGGCCGCTGTCGTTCAATCCGGCGGCCTGCACCGCTGTGCCGAAATATCGTCCGCTCCTTGAAGCGGCGGAGCTCAATCCAGAGGTCCGTTGGATGCTGGATTTTGGCATTGGCTGCGGCGAGATCCCGGCCGTGTGCGTTTCGTCGACTGCCGAGCAGGCCGCAAGTTCTCCTGCAGCAATAGCAGCGGAGGCGCCAATGATCAGATCTCGACGGTTCAATGGTCTCTCTCCCCTGAAGCGAATCGGCCCTGCGCCTGATGGTGGAATTATTGATCTGCCCACGCGTTCCGCGCAACTAAACACAACAGTCTAGTTCGTTCTATCAATGGAAATGTGGTTTTTTTTACAGCATCATCAACGCCTGGATCTAGTTTGGCTCTAGTAAGATAGGCCAATTCAATTTCCATATCCTTATTTGGTGCGGAGTTTTGGATATGTATAGACTGCTTGGAGGAAATAGATTTTTATCCGTAACTTCGGGGGCGTTTGCAGCGCTTACCTTTACAGCGAGCTTTTGCTGGGCGGACTCTGTAGTTGTCGTGTCCATCGCTGGCGAAGCCTTTGATGGCCCGCCGCGTTTCGAGGTGTTGATCGGGGACACGATTGTTGGAGCTGGCACACTCAAGAAGGCAATAGCGACCGAGACGGACGGTCGCTTGTTCACCAAGCCCAGACCGAGCCAGTTTCTCGAGCAGTTCTCGTTTCAGGTGCCAGACAAGAGCGTACTGCCCAAGGCTGAAATCAGCGTCATACTCGCCAACGACAAGTTCTCTGAACGCAGCGATGGGGGGCTCATTCTCGACCGCAACCTGTTTGTGGACTTTGTCAGCGTCAACGGTTTGGAAGTCACTTCCGCGGATCTGGCGCTGACCCGGGCGGGACAGGTGCAGCATATGGATTATCAGGCCGGCCTGCTGCCCATTTACGAAGCTGGTTACCGCGTCGTCGCAAGGCCCCCCGAGGAGGGCTGGCCTGTTTCCGACCCTTCAGCATCGGTCACGCCAGCATCGATCATTTCTGTTGCGCAACCGCCCATTCCGCTGCTGTCGGCCTGGAAGAAGCAGGAACAGGAACGGGCCGGCCAGTGAACCAGCGGGGCGAGGCAGCAAGCGTGTCGATCGCAGGAAAACGCAAGTCCCAAATTCGATTGCGTACAACCCGGTAAGTCCGCTCCCAACCATCTGAAGAATACGGCCCGCAGTTCGGTTGAACCGGCTGCGACTGGTCGAACACGTCAACCCATCGTCGGCACGGGCCGCACCCGCCAGTAGGAATTGTATCATGCGTATCATCATCATTGGCTCAGGTTATGTCGGCCTGGTTTCAGCGGCTTGTCTGGCGGATCTGGGTCACGAGGTTCTCTGCGTCGACAATGATACCGCCAAGGTTTCGAGGCTGCAGGCAGGCGATATTCCGATTTTCGAACCGGATCTGGCTGAAATGATCGCACGCAACGTTGCGCGGGGGCGGATGCAGTTCGCGGATGCACTGCCTGCGTTTGGCTCTGAGGTGGCGGCGGTGTTTCTGGCGGTTGGGACCCCGCCGCTGCCCAATGGTGGCGCCAATCTCGATGCCATATTTGCGGCAGCCGAAGCTGTCGCTGCCAAGGCCAGGCAAGGTTTGGTCGTGGTCATAAAATCGACGGTTCCGGTCGGGACCGGCGATGCTGTCGAGCGCCTGATTCACCGCGAACGCCCTGATTTGCCGGCGGTGGTGGTTTCCAATCCAGAATTTTTGCGCGAAGGCAGCGCCATCAGCGACTTCATGGAACCCGACCGCATCGTGGTGGGGACCGATCATGCCGCGGCGCGAAGGACGCTCATGGATCTCTATGCTCCGTTGATCAAGTTGGGCACGCCCGTGGTCCATATGCGTCGACGCGCGGCTGAGCTGACCAAGTATGCGGCCAATGCCTTCCTCGCCATCAAGATCGCGTTTGCCAACGAGATGGCTGACCTGTGCGAGGCAATTGACGCCGATATCGATCAAGTCATGCGCGGTGTCGGTCTCGACAGCCGCATCGGGCCGGCTTTCCTGCAGGCCGGGCCAGGGTATGGCGGATCTTGCTTTCCCAAGGATTCTTCCGCGTTGCTGGCCACTGCACAGGATCATGCGGTCGCACTTCGGCTGGTGGAAAGTGCGATCGCCGCCAATGATGCACGCAAACGTGCCCTGGGTGAACGTGTTCGGTCCGCGATGGGAGACCGGGCAGAAGGGCGGACCGTCGCTATCCTTGGATTGACGTTCAAGCCTGACACCGACGACGTCCGGGACGCGCCTGCATTTGCTCTCATCGAGTCGCTGCAGCGTGCTGGAAGCAATATCCGCGTCTTTGATCCCAAGGGGATGAATAGCGCCCGCCGACAGCTCAAAGGCGTGACCTTTTCTGAAAACGCCTATGAGTGCGCAGAAGGTGCCCATTGCCTGGTGCTGGCGACACATTGGTCAGAATTCGCCACGCTGGATGCAACGCGCCTTTCCGACCTGGTTGCAACGCGCCTTTTGGTCGACCTGCGCAATGGCCTGGACGCGGCAAAGTTCTCCGCTGCCGGCTTTGTGGTGCATGGCATTGGCCGAAGCAGGAGAGTGCCGCCCACGCCGCCGGTGAGCCTCAAGCTGCGCAGCCGTCCCTACCGTCCCATTCTGAGCCTTCGGCCCTCGCTCAATGGCCACGTCAATAAGTCATGGCCGCCGGCAGGGGAGCCTGCGCCTCGCTGATGACTGCCGGTGCACTGTGTTGTGGAGCAAGTGAAGATGGTTGGATTGAACGATCTGATGGCCACGCTACCGGTCGCTGCATTCTGCGCAGTACAGATCGCCTACGGCCTTTCCCTCATGGTCGACCTCTATTTCTTCACGCGACCCGTCAACTGGGTGGATCCGCGTGAGGCGCGTGCCCTCGCTCCCGAGGACTACCCCCATATCGTGCTGTTTTATCCGGTGCTGCGCGAGCTTGAGGAGACCATGCGCACGACGTTCCTGTCGCTGGCCCAGATTGAATATCCGCGCAAGAACTACAGCGTGGTTGCCATTCCCAATGCCAGCGACCACGCCACAGTCGCCGTGCTGCGCAAGCTGCAGCAGGAGTTTTCCTTTCTGCACATCATTGAGGTGCCGCACACCGGGCACAAATCGTGGAAGATCGTCTGGGACAGCTGGAGCAAGACCAAGAAGGCCTATTGGTGGCACGAGGGAAGGCGTGCCGGGGACCGCAATCTGCCGCCCAAGAAGACGCGGCAACTGATCTACGCCTTCTATCAAATTGCCCATAAGCTGGGCGAAGGCCATGATTTTCTGGTGAACTATATCGATGCTGATAGTTGTCCTCCAAGCGACCACTTCCTGGCAGCGGCCGCCGGCATGCAGCACTACGATGTCCTGCAGGCGCAGAATATCGCGGGCAATCTGAACGCCAGCATGGCCGCCAGCTGGCATGCCTTCGATCATATGGCCTGGGACGGCCTGAAATATCCGCACCTGTCAGCGAATGGAAAGCATCCTTATTGGGTACTGGGCAAGGGGCTGTTCTTTCGCGCTTCGGACCTGGTTGAACTCGGCGGCTTCCATCCATGGATCACCATTGAGGATCCGGAGGTGGGCATGCGGTTCTGGACCAATGGCAAGCGACTGGGGATCATCGCAAACCCCTTGATCGAAGAGGTGCCGCTGACCTTCTCGCACGGCATCACCCAGCGCAAACGATGGGTTGCCGGCTTCTTCCAGAGTCTTGGCACGCCACTCAAGGCGATGGGCATGGCGCCGATTGACCGGCTCAAGGCCTGGCTCAATTTCCTGCCTTGCCTGTCGCTGTCTCTCAATTCGATTGGCCTGCCGCTTGGAATCTGGGTGTCGAGCTGTTTCGTACTGGGCATCCGGGTTGTGCCGGACTGGGCGGTTGCCCTGTCGCTGCTCAATGTCACCGCCTTCGCGGTGTCTCTGACCCATCTGTATGTGCACACCTGGCGGCGCGCGGCATTGGTCCTGCCGAGGCGCCGGGACCGCGTCTGGTACCTGTTGAGGGTCAATCCGGTGTTCATCATGGCGTGGTGGCTGGTGTGGTTGATCCCGCTATGGATCGGCTTCGGCATGTATTTGCGGGATGAGGGCCAGATCTGGGAACGAACCGAAAAGTCCGACGCCAATCACACTCTGGTGCGGGCACTGCGCGCCCAGCCAGCCATTCGTGCTTCGACGGTCGGATCGGCGCAGCGGTCCAAGACCGCACGCCCCGAACCAGTTCAATTGCGTATTTAGTTGAGGAGTATGATCAATGACCAAAGGACATGTTCTGGTTACCGGTGGCGCCGGATTCATCGGCTCTCACCTTGTTGACACCCTGCTGGAGCGGGGGTTTGAAGTGACTGTTCTTGACTGCCTGTTGGCACAAGTGCACGCCGATGCGGATTGCGACGACGAAGGCTGGCCAGTTTATCTCAATCCCGCTGCGCATCGCATTAACGGCAATATTCTGGACGATGGGGTATTTGAGCACGCCTTGCGGGGCGTAACGCATCTGGCCCATCTGGCGGCCTCGGTGGGCGTCGGTCAGAGCATGGCAAATATCGTCGATTACACCCGCAACAATACGATGGCCGCTGCCATCATGCTCGAGGTGTTATCCAGGACCAACCATACGGTTGAGCGCATGGCCGTTGCCTCCTCGATGTCGATCTACGGTGAGGGCGAGTACTGCCGACCCGGTCTGGGGGAACACACCGCGCCTGGTCTGCGCAGCAATACACAGCTGCGCGAGCACGATTGGGAGCTCTATGCCAATGGTGAACGGCTCGCGCCTGTTCCCACGACGGAAGCCAAATTGCTGCAGCCCGCGTCGATCTACGCCGTCAACAAGCGGGATCACGAGGACATGTTCCTGTCGGTGGGGCGCGCGCTGGGTATCCCGACTGTGGCATTGCGCCTGTTCAATGCCTATGGATCACGACAGGCGCTCAACAATCCGTATACCGGCGTCGCGGCAATTTTTATTGCGCGCCTGCTCAACGATCAGCCGCCGCTGGTGTTCGAGGATGGTGCGCAGCAGCGCGACTTCGTCCATGTGCTCGACGTTGCCAACGCATTTGCCACCGTGCTCGAGAGTGACATCTCGGTTTGGGAGGCCTGCAATGTCGGCAGTGGCCAGGCGATCTCGGTCAACGACATTGCGCGGACACTGGCTCGATTACTGCACAAGAATATCGCGCCTACGATCCTCAACCAATACCGGGTGGGGGATATCCGGCATTGCTTCGCCGATGTGGGCAAATTGCAGAGGCTGTTCGGGGTAACCCCTCAACATGATTTTGAGACGGGCATGGCCGAGTTGATCGGCTGGGTAGAAACGGCGCGACGTCCGGTCGATCGGTCCGCACGTTGCATGGCCGAGCTCGCTGAGCACCGCTTGGTCATCTGAATTTCTGGCGCTCCGGGTTCCTCGTCCCGGAGCGATTTCAGCCACGCCGCAGCCCGGCAATGAGTCGGATCATGATGCGTCGGCCGCAGCGGCATGTCGTGGGTGATGCTACTGCCCATCGCCGTGCGCCGGACTTGCGGATTACGACACCCAGGAAGTGTGCAACGGCCATGACGCAGCACACTTCCGCGCCTGTTGGTCGGGTTAACCGAGACTATAGATCAGCAGAGCCAGGACGCCGGTCACGGCAAGCCAGGAAAGCAAGGCAAAACCGAGGATGACAGTGCCTCTTGGCAATTTGCGCCGAGCAGCATTCCGACCCTGTAGCCGACCTATAGTGGCAAATTTCATTTGCACCGCCCCGTTTCAAGCCTCCCAAAATTAAGTGCTGTAGAGGGACGGTGCTATCGAGCAAATCGATCTAGACCGATCGATCGCCTATCGGCCATGGCCTGCCACTTTTGGCCCTGCGAAGACCGGGCCTGCAGCTCGTAATTTGCCTTGCGGTGGTTGAGCTTGCTCCGCGTTGGCCTGCAGCGATGCGGATTTCGATCGCTGCTACCGTGGGATAAATCAGAGCGGTATCGAGGTTTCAGACATATTGACGCCAGTTGTGCTGCTCATTGAAGCCCAGGACTTCGCGAATCTTGCGGTTTGAGATGGGTGCCTCCGAGTGGCCCATCGGGCGCGTGATAGGGGTGTTAGGAGCCCATTTCGCCAGGAATTCAGTGGTGGGCAGATTGGCTGTGATCTCGTCATTGACGGCGTTGAAGACCTGGTAGCCCAGGCCGTCTTTTTTCACGCAAAGGTCGACGATCTGGCCAAGGTCACGAGCATCGATGTAGCTCCAGGCATTGCGTTTGCGTGATGCGGGATCAGCGAGGAAGGCGGGGAACTTGCTGTACTCGTGGGGCTCGATCACGTTGCCGATGCGCAGGGCATAGATGTCACTGCCGCTGCGCATGGCGAATGCGCGTGCTGTCTTCTCGTTGACCACCTTGGACAGGCCATAGCTGTCCATGGGATCGCTGTCATAATCCTCTTCCAGCGGAAAACTGTGGAAGTCCTTGTCGCCCTCGGCGAAGCAAACGCCATAGGTTGTTTCGCTGGAAGCGATGATGACCTTTTTGATCCCCAGCTTCACTGCCGCTTCGAGGACGTTATAGGTGGAAATCACATTGGCGCTGAAAGTCGTGTTGTCGGGCCGCAGCAAAACGCGGGGAATGGCGGCGAAGTGGACAACGGCGTCGACTGGAGCCGGGCCGCGGCCGTCCGTGGTGGCAAATTCGTCCATGCCGAAATGCATGGAAAGTGCGTTGAAGACCTGACCGCTTTCGGTGAGGTCGGCCGTCAGCGTGTTGACGCCCGGATGATCGAGCGGCGCGAGATCGACATTGAGAACCTTGTGGCCCTGCTCGAGCAGATAGGGGACTACATGGCGTCCAGCCTTGCCGCTGCCGCCGGTGAATACAATGCGTTTGCTCATGGTGTTATCCTTTGAGGTTGGGGCAGACCGGGAGAACGGCTGCCGCTAGAATCCGAGTTGCCGGCGCCAGACGAGTCCGGCGACTGTATCGCCTGCAGGGCGGTACTCGAGGCCGACAAAGCCGCCATATCCAAGCGTATCGAGATGGCGGAGAATGCGGCCATCATCCAGTTCGCCACTACCCGGCTCATGGCGTTCGGGAACGGCTGCAAGCTGGACATGGCCGATAATGGGCAGCAGTGTTTGGATGCTGCGGGTCACGTCGCCATGGATGATCTGGCGGTGGTAAATGTCGTACTGCAGCGCCAGATTGGGTTGGTCGAGATCGGCGATGAGCCGGGCTGCCCAGTCGAAATCGTTCAGGAAGTAGCCCGGCATGTCACGGCTATTGATCGGTTCGATGACGATGCTCAAATCCTGCTCGGCTGCGGCCTGGCAAGCATGGACGAGGCTTGAGCGATATGCGGCAACGGCGGCTTGGCTTTTGTGGTCGGCCAGCCCGCTCATCATGTGCAGCCGATGGGGACGGAGAATGGCCGCGTAACGTAATGCCGTGGTTACGGATCTGTCGAACTCCGCGCGGCGCGCGGGCAGGGCGGCCATGCCCCGGTCGCCACTATCCCAGTTGCCGGGCGGCAAATTGAAGAGCGCGAGCTCCAGGTCATGCTTTTCGAGTTTTTCGGCAATCTGTTCAGGTTGGTAGGCATAGGGAAACAAAAACTCGACGGCCGAGAACCCCGCCGTGGCAGCTGCGGCGAAGCGGTCGAGAAAATCGTGTTCATTGAACATCATCGTCAGATTGGCGGCGAGCTTGACCATGCTCAGTGGTCCTTGACCGGCGGGAGTTCAATGCCGGTAATCTGGGCGATCATGCGGGCGACAGAACTATCATCGTCGCGCCCCATGCCAGCTGCTGCTGTCATCAGAAAGAGCTGCAGGGCCGCGGCGGCGATAGGCAGCGGGAAAGTCTCGGCGCGACCGATATCGCTGACGATCCCCAGATCCTTGGTGAAGATGTTGACGGCGCTTTTGGGCGCGTAATCACCTTCGAGAATATGGGGGACACGGTTTTCGAACATCCAGGAATTGCCCGCCGACGCGGTGATGACCTCGTAGACCTTGGCGATGTCGAGCCCGAGCTTGCTGGCGAAAGTGATGGCTTCGCAGGCCGCAGCAATATGGACGCCCGCCAGCAGCTGATTGACGATCTTGAACGACGAGCCGACGCCCGCGGCATCGCCGAGCTCGTGAATCGTGCCAGCCATGACCTCTAGCGCAGGGCGTGCGGCGGCGAAGGCCTGGGGCGTGCCCGAAGCCATGAATGTCAATTCCCCGGTGCCGGCGCGGGCGGCCCCGCCGCTCATCGGGGCGTCAAGATAGAGCACGTCATGTTCGGAGCAGCGTTGGGCGAGGGCTCTGGCAGCCTCGGGAGCCATGGTGGCGCAGGAAATGACGACGCTGTCGGCGGACAAGGTGGGCACTACTCCCGAGGCGCCAAACAGTACCGCCTCGGTTTGAGCCGCGTTGACGACGACCACCACAACAATGCTTGCACCGGTCGCCGCATCAGCGGGGCTGGCGGCAGCGCGGCCGCCTTCTGCGGCCAGCGCGGCCAGCGCTGCTGCAGAGACATCGTAGCCACTGACGGTGTGACCGGCACGGAGGAGGGACTTGGCCATGCCCAGGCCCATCGATCCCAGCCCGATCAGAGCCACCGTGCGGTTTTGATTTGATGGCACAAGGGCCTCCCCTGGCATTTTGATCCACAGCTGTGCAGAAAACCGGCTCGCATTGGAGATTGCCGCGCTCTCAAATGCGCTCTATGTTAGCGCTGTCATAAACTGGATGATGGCCATTGCCGGGCACGAAGTCAATGAAAACAGCCGAGACGAAGGCAAAGCCCGCGGTTGGCAGGCGTCTGACGCAGCGGCGTAAGGGGGTTACGCTGGCGGATGTAGCGCGGGTTGCCGATGTCAGTGAAATCACGGTGTCGCGTATCCTGCGTAATCAGGGGCCGATTGCCGAAGCCACCCGCCAGCGCGTGCTAGAAGCCGTCCGTTCTGTCGGTTATGTGCCTAACCGGCTCGCAGGTGGACTGGCCTCGTCGGGTTCAAAGCTGGTCGGGGTCGTCGTGCCGTCGCTGACCAATATCGTTTTTCCAGAAGTGCTGGAAGGGATACAGTCGGCGCTGGCCGGCACTGGCTTTCAAGCTGTGATCGGCGTGAGCAACTACGATCTGGGACTGGAGGCCGAGTTGATCGCCTCCCTGCTGGCCTGGCGTCCAGAGGCAATGGTGATCGCTGGGCTTGAGCACACGCCCGCAGCTCGGAGCATGCTCGAAGGCAGCGGTGTCCGTGTTGCGGAGATCATGGAAATTGATAGCGAACCCATCGACCTGGCGGTGGGCCACTCGCACCGACAGGCCGGCTTCGATACAGGACGATACCTGCTCGACAAGGGATACCGGCGCTTTGGCTATATCGGGCATGACTGGGCAGCGGACCGCCGGGCGAAACTGCGCCATGACGGGGTAGTCGCCGCCCTGGGTGAGCAGGGACTGCGTCTGGTTGGTAGCGCAATTCATGACGGCCCGAGCTCAACGGCTGCCGGCCGTGATTGCCTGGCCAGCCTCCTCTTGGCGCACAGCGACCTCGACGTCGTGGTGTTTTCCAACGACGACATGGCTACCGGCGGGGTATTTCACTGTCTGTCCGCAGGCATCGTGCCCAAGGCCGATCTGGCGCTGTTTGGCTTCAATGGTCTTGATATCGGGCAGGCGCTGCCCACCCCGCTGTCGACCATGCGCTCGAACCGCTTTCTAACCGGCAAGACGGCGATCGAGAGATTGCTTGCCCAACGAGACCGTCCCGCGCACTTTGAGATCATCGATACCGGCTACCAGATTCTCCCTGGCGCCACGGCCTGAGGACCCTATGACCAGTTCAATACTGATCGGCGCTATCGCCGACGACCTGACAGGAGCCACCGATCTGGCCCTGATGCTGGCGCGGAACGGCATGAAGACGGTGCAAGTTATCGGCGTGCCGGTCGAAGGGGCCGATTTCGGCGATGCGGAGGCGGTGGTGATAGCGCTCAAGTCGCGTACCATTGCCGCCGATGACGCGGTGGCGATGGCGCTGGCATCGGCTATGGCGTTGCAGGCTGCCGGAGCAGAGCAGTTCCTGTTCAAATATTGCTCCACTTTCGATTCGACTCCGGCAGGCAATATCGGTCCGGTGGCCGAAGCACTGATGGATTTTCTCGACGTGCCTATCGCCGTCGCTTGCCCGGCGTTTCCGGCGGCAGGGCGTTCCATCTACCAGGGGCATCTTTTCGTTGGTTCGTCTCTGCTGTCGGACAGTCCGATGCGTGACCATCCGCTGACGCCAATGCGGGATGCCAACCTTGTTCGCGTACTGCAGGCCCAATCAACATCCCGGGTGGGACTGATTCCACTTGATATAATTTCTGCCGGCCCGGACGCCATCAAGGCTGTGATGACCCGGGCGCAACAGGCTGGCTTTCGCCTTATGATTGCCGATGCCGTGCGCGATGCGGATCTGCGAATCCTGGGCGAGGCATTGGCCAGCGCCCGCCTGATTACAGGTGGATCAGGCATCGCCATGGGATTGCCGGAGAATTTTAGGCGCAAGGACCGCGTCGGCACCGCGCCCGTGCCTGAACGCATGGCAGCGCCTCTGGGGCGGTCAGTGGTCCTGGCCGGGTCGTGCTCCGCTGCTACCCGCAGCCAAGTGCAGGTGGCCATTGATGCCGGCTGTCCGGCGCTCAGGGTTATCCCCACCGATATTGTATCGGGCGTGCAGACGGTGGCAGACATAGCCAACTGGGTGCTGAGCCAATCGGACAAGGAACCGGCATTGATCTATTCCAGTGACGAACCGGAGGCGGTTCTGGCTGTTCAGGAAAAACTGGGACGGGACGCGGCGGGGCTACTGGTGGAGCAGCTGATGGGCAATCTGGCTGTCGTTCTGCGAGACAATGGCTTTTCACGCTTTGTTATTGCTGGAGGCGAGACCGCCGGCGCGGTGGTGTCCGCTCTTGGTGTCCAGGCGCTCGAAATCGGGCCGGAGATTGCACCCGGCGTGCCCTGGACCCGCAGCATAAGTGGTCCGGATCTCGCGTTGGCTCTCAAATCGGGCAATTTCGGCGCACCTGACTTCTTCCTGAAGGCCTGGGACCTGCTTGATGACTGACTCTGTCGTGCATGCAGAAAACCGTGCTCGGTCCGAGATCGCCGCGGTTGGCAAATCGTTATTCGACCGGGGTCTGACGTTTGGATCGACGGGCAATATCAGTGTGCGCCTCGATGATGGCGGGTGGTTGATGACGCCCACCAATGTCTCGATGGGAGCGCTGGATCCAGCGCGATTGTCGCGCTTTGATGCCAAGGGCCATCATGTGAATGGGGACGCTCCGACCAAGGAGGCCGTTCTGCACATGGCCATGTACGGTCAACGGCAGGACGCGGGGGCCGTGGTGCATCTGCATTCGAGCCATTCTGTGGCTGTCAGCCTGATCGAAGGCCTTGATCCGGAGGACCTGTTACCGCCATTGACCGCCTATTATGTCATGCGCGTCGGACGATTGCCCCTGGTGCCCTACATGCCGCCCGGCGATGCCGCGCTGGCGCGGGCGGTCGAAAAACTGGCGGGCCGACATCATGCCGTGCTCCTGGCAAACCATGGCCCGGTGGTGGCCGGGTCGACGCTGGCCAATGCGCAGTTTGCGACCGAAGAACTCGAGGAAACGGCCAAGCTGTTCCTGATGCTGCGAGGGATGTCGATCCGACCGCTCACGCCTCAACAGGTGGACGACCTGCGCCAACGATTTGATCTCAAATAGGGCGGCTGTGCCGCTCGAAAGGATGGACTGATGTCTGAAACACTTCAGGAACGTGATACCGTTGGCTTTATCGGGCTTGGCATGATGGGGCATGGCATCGCCAGGAATATCGTTGAAAAGGGCTATCCGCTGAGCGTGATGGCTCACCGCAGCCGCGCGCCGGTGGAGGACCTGATCGGGCGTGGTGCGACGGAGGTGACGTCATTGGCCGAAATGGCGGCACGGTCCAGGGTGGTGTTCTTGTGCGTGACCGGTTCGCCCGAGGTCGAGGCGGCCGTTCGCGGACCCGATGGGCTTGCGGCCAACCTGGCGCCTGGTTCGGTGGTGGTGGATTGCTCCAGTTCGGACCCGACGTCAACGACCAGGCTTGCAGCAGAACTGAAGGAAAAGGGCGTCGAGTTCGCCGATGCTCCGCTGAGCCGGACCCCCAAGGAAGCCTGGGAAGGAACGCTGGACACCATGGTGGGTGCCGATGACGCGGTGTTCGAACGCCTGAAGCCGCTCCTCGAAACCTGGGCGGGCAAGATCGTTCATATCGGGGGCATCGGTGACGCTCACCGCATGAAGCTGCTCAACAATTTCATCTCGCTGGGCTACGGCGCGCTTTATGCGGAGGCGCTGGCTCTGGCCGACCGGGTTGGCATTTCGGCCGACCGCTTCGATAGCGTGATCCGCGGTGGCCGGATGGATTGCGGTTTCTATCAGACGTTCATGAAGTTTACGCTCGAGGGTGACCGGGACGCCCATAAGTTCAGCCTGGCCAATGCCTTCAAGGACCTGCGCTATCTGGAGTCGATGGCCAATGGGGCAGGGCTGGTCAATCCGCTCGGCGGCGCTGTCAAGAATTCTTACGGTGTCGCGATTGCTGCCGGTGGTGCCGGCGACTATGTGCCGATGCTGCCGGGATACATCGACCGGCTGAATGGCGGCAAGGCGTAATATTGCTGCTGGACGCCCAATGGGCGTCCAGCAGCAATGCTCAGTCTGACGAGCGCATTTGGCGGACACGTTCGAAGGCCACCGCGATAATGATGCAGCCGCCAATGAAGGTGCCCTGCCAGAAAGCGTTGATGCCCAGCAGGCCCAGGCTGTTGCGGATGACTTCGATCAAGGCTGCGCCGACCAGAGCCCCCAGCGCAGTGCCGATGCCGCCAACCAGGCTGGCCCCGCCGATGACGGCGGCAGCGATGACCTGCAACTCCATGCCTGTGCCCAGATTGGTGGTCACCGCGCCCAGCCAACCGGTCTGAATGATGCCCGCGATACCGGCCGACAAGGCCGAAAGCATATAGACCGCGACCTTGATGGGGCGAACGGGCACGCCGGTCAGCGTGGCAGCCTGCTCATTGCCACCGATGGCGTAGAGGTGACGGCCAAATTTGGTCCAGCGGAGAACAAAGCCAACGATGAGCGCCAGGACCACCATGTATAGAACGGGGTTGGCGATGCCAAACAGCCAGGCGCCGCCGCCCAGATCGAGCAGGCGTCCCTGGTCCGGGCCAAATTCGAACACCACCGTGTTGTTCGAAGCAACCATGGCAAGGCTGCGGGCAATGGACAGCATCCCCAGCGTCACCACAAAAGGCGGGAACCCCAGATAGGCCACGAGGAGCCCATTGAATGCGCCGATTGCCAGTGACGTCAGGACCGCTGCGGCGATGCCGACTTCGAGACCGTAACCAGCGTTCATGGTGATCGCCAGGATCATGCTCGAAAGACACAGCACAGAGCCAACGGACAGATCGATGCCGCCGATAATGATCACCATCGTCATGCCCAGGGCGATAATGGCGGTGAAGGTGACGTTGCGCGTGATGTTGAAGATATTTTTGGAGGTCGCAAAGGAGTCGGTGGCGAATGACAGGAAAATGCACGCCAGGACGATGGAAACCAGAACCCAGAATGCCTGGCTCCTGAGCATGGCCGACAGCCAGGAGTGCTGCTTCTGCGCGATAGTCTGATCGAGTGAGATTGTCATGGGGCTATACCTGTTCGATTGCGCCAGTGATGAGGCCGGTTACCTCCTCCGGTGAACTCTGATCGATGCGCCTGTCGGCTACCTTGTGGCCCCGCCGGAGCACGATGACCCGATCGGCGACACTGAAAACGTCGGGCATGCGATGGCTGATCAGGATCACGGTGACGCCCTGATCCCGCAGACGCTGGATCAGGCTG
>TARA_R110002124_G_scaffold287257_5_pt1 | contig 21304 bp, 15 predicted proteins | sample TARA_R110002124 | Tara Oceans TARA_R110002124 (sample SAMEA4397445) | marine metagenome | biome: Polar Biome; feature: [SRF] surface water layer (ENVO:00010504); material: water (ENVO:00002006), including particulate matter (ENVO:01000060) such as... | depth 5 m | reverse complement strand
TTTTCAATTTCACCATAGCGGTGTTATGCTAAAATCTCCAAACAGCCTGATTTTCTTGCGATTGCAACACTTCCCGTAAACACGGGACAGGCTTCACCCCTGAAATTGTCAGGGCGGAGAAATTCTATTACATAATCCGGGTTAATAACAATTTGGCAACAAGACCTTCTAGGTTGTTTTAGTGAAAAGGGAGGTGGCGCCTGTTGGCTTAACGCTTTGTAATGAGTAAAGATAATAAGGTAAGGCCAATTGATTTTCGAAACATAAAAAGGGGAGTAAATCAATTACTCCCCCAGATTCAATATTTATTTATTTTCGATCTTACCATCAGCATGGATGGCAAACCTACCTTTGGATTTGTCATGTACATGTTCATGGCTTCCCCAAGGCCAGCCACCAAATTGGGTCCTTTGAAATTCACCAACTGCTTCCTGGATTTCCTGATTGCTATTCATGACAAATGGGCCATGCTGAACCACTTTTTCATTAATGGGTTTCCCTTGCAAATAAAGAAAGTGAGCCTCTTTGTTTCCATTTTTTATTCGATACGATGACTGATCTCCCAGTACTATCGCTTTATTTTCAGCCACAATTTGTTCATCTATTTCTATTTGTTCTCCTGAGTAGAAAAACAATGACCTGTCTACATTAGATGGTACCTCAGGTAATGTAAATGTGGAACCCGGATTTGCCTTGATTAACCATATGCCTACTTCACTGTCCGGGTCTGCTGCATAAGAATCCGGCGCTGGAGCCAATGACTTCACTTTCTCAAATTCCCCAGCAATGATTTTGAATGTCGTTTCCAGTCCATTATTGTCTTTGATTGTTACAATGGGGATTTGTTCATTCCACATCATCTTAAAATGGGCCGCAACATTTTTCTTGGCCCTTGGAAGGTTAAGCCATATTTGGAAGAATAGCATTTCATTTTTTTCAGTTTCATTGAGTAATGGAAACATCTCTGAATGCATTACCCCTCCTCCGGCAGTCATCCATTGAGTGTCTCCGTTCCCAAATCTTCCAGCTGCTCCAAGTGAATCAGAATGGTCCACCAAGCCCTTTTCTACAATAGACACTGTCTCAAAACCTTTGTGAGGATGGGCTGGAAAACCAGGTACCTTACTTCCGTGGTACATATTCCACCCATCTTTACCAGAAAAGTCCTGACCAATGTTCCTTCCGGAAAGATTTGCCTTAGGTGCCATTTCTTGATTTCCTTCAGGGAAAACATCGTTGTGAAAAGCACAGAATAAAAACGGATCCTGTGTTGGCCATTGCGCCCCTAAAGGTTGAATTGATTTTATAGCAGATTTCATAACATATATAAATTATGTGTATATACATGTAATAAGTCTTTTCACTATAAATAAGTTCAATTTTAATTCCTAATTTGAAATTAAGAGATTGAAATTGAGTGCAATTAGTTTATGCCGCTACAATTATTAAATTGAATATGGGGGGAATCCACCAAGAATAGCAAATCGCTAAAAAGGTACCGTCATTTAAGGCAAATCACCTAGGTGAGTTTAAATAATAGGGAATAAAAAAAGATGCTTGGTTCAATGGTGACAAGAAGTTAATAGATGGACTTAAACGGGTTTAAGTATCTTCTTATAACGATCTGGCCAATTAATGGATGGTCATTTAATCGGTTAAAACCTTCATTTCCATCTAAATTATCAGAAAAAGTAAGCATCAATGTACCTTCAAAAGCAATATCTGTATATAAGTCAAACCTATAACTTAAGCCTCCTTTAAAAGGGATGTATCCGGTTACCTGGGCTTCCCTATGCTCACTGAATCCACTGAAATGTTTCTTAACAGTTTGGTTGGCATTGAAAAGTAAGCCCAAGCCTGCTCCACCATAGACATTGATTTTTTTCCTAGAAGTGTGGTTGTTCGATCCGAATAGATAAAAGCTCGGGATCACATCAAGATACAACAAATTGTTTTTGCTTGTTATTGCCTGATCCATCCCGCTCCATATTTCTATAACTACCGGGCTGTAGTAATCTATTTTTTGGCTTTTGTATCTCTGGTATCCGAGATTGGCACGAACATCAAAGTTTTTGTGAATTTTTCTACCGTAGGTGAAAGACAAGCCTGGACGCAATAAGAGGTCAAGGTTTCTGATTCCACCAGCATTGTCTGCGTAAATGGTACCCAAACCAATACCCCCTTGCAAGAAGTTGTTTCTTGGGACTTTTTCTTTATAAAAGTTCTGTCCATTACTGGAGCCTAAACTTAGCCCTGAAACTAATACAAGTGCTAAAAAGGACTTAATAAGGTAACTATTCATACTAAATGAAAAATAGATTGATAAGGTGATATTCATGCGATAATTAAAAAAAGATCGCAAAATAATATAATCGCGTTATCCTTTGAACGCTCAAAAGTACCAATTCTTGCATATATCTTAAGCATAAGTTGAAAATAAAATTTATAATCTATTGAAATATGTTCTCAATGTTTATTAACTTAGTGAGTTAAATATTTGTTTAGAATACAGGATAAAATTGTTTGAAACTAATTTTTTGTGTTTTCACACCAAAAACCATTTTTATTTGCGTGTGATTTTGAATAATAAATAGCAATAAAAATAACAGTATTTATGAAAGGAATTATTTTAGCTGGAGGTTCTGGCACGCGACTGTATCCATTAACCATTGCAGTAAGTAAGCAATTGATGCCTGTTTATGACAAACCAATGATTTATTATCCATTGTCAGTATTGATGATGGCAGGAATCAATGAGATTATGATTATCACCACACCTGAGGACAATGAGGCCTTTAAAAAGTTGCTAGGGGACGGAAGTCAAATAGGTTGTAAATTCACCTTTGCCATTCAACCAAAACCAGAAGGTTTGGCCCAAGCTTTTATTATTGGAGAAGAGTTTATAGGTAATGATAAAGTAGCCCTTATTTTAGGTGACAATATTTTTTACGGAACAGGCTTACAAAAAACCTTAAAAAATCATACCGACCCTGATGGAGGTGTTGTTTTTGCCTATCATGTCAATGATCCACAAAGATATGGAGTGGTTCAGTTTGACGATAACAATAAAGTTTTGAGTATAGAAGAAAAGCCAGCTACTCCAAAATCGAATTTTGCTGTTCCTGGGTTGTATTTTTATGACAATGAGGTCGTTGAAATAGCCAAAAACATAAAGCCCAGCAGTAGGGGAGAGCTAGAGATTACAGATATTAATGTAGCCTATTTGGAAAGAGAAAAACTTAAAGTAGGCATACTGAACAGGGGGACAGCATGGTTGGATACAGGAACCCATCAATCTTTACTACAGGCGGCTCAATTCGTTGAAGTGATTGAAGAGCGGCAAGGATTGAAAATAGGATGCATTGAAGAAATTGCCTATAGGAATGGATTTATTGATGCAGAGATGCTTGAAGATGCGGCTATAAAGTTAGGTAAAAGCGGCTACGGTGTTTATTTGAGGGGATTGCTTAATAAAAACCAATAAAACTTCGCTAAAGAATTTCAGTAGACTAAGGCGTGTTCTGGGTCTAAATGCAAATATCAGTATTTGAATAACATAATAATTGATAAAAAAATCACCTCCAAGTTTGGAGGTGATTTTTTTTTGCTTACTTTTGTATTGAGTAAAATGATTTTTAATGTAACATAAATGTATTTCGATGTTGGACATTGTGATAATAGATGATGATAAGGTGAGTACTTTCGTTACAGAACAATACATTCGAAAATGTGTAACTGCACCTTACAGAATTCATAAATTCTCATCAGCAGTTGGTGTCTCCCATCAAGTCGCGAAAATAAATCCAAAATATTTGTTCTTGGATTTAGTTATGCCACAAATGACTGGTTGGGATTTTTTAGACGAAATAAAAGGAACAGATCTCACTTCAGAAGTATATATATTAAGTGGATCATTGGATAAATCTGATGTTGAAAAGGCCAATAATAATTCACTGGTAAAGAAATTTCTTCCTAAACTTTCAGTTAAGGAATGTATTCCTGAAATATTCAGGAATTAAGATTTTTTGTAGGGTTTAAGATTAATTATAATCGCAAGCACATAGGCTCTGAACTTTGTTCAGGGCCTATGTTTTTTGTTTTTAAAATTGCTTTGCAATGCATAAGGACCCATTTTTTGAAGACTTTTAGCATCCATATTTTTCTCATAATAGGTGAGGGCTGTATGCGTATCTAAAAATATATGATCTTCACCTATTGTTTCAATGAGTTGCCATTTTACAAGCACATCTCTGACAGGGCCTTTTGCGCCAATAATATACAGGTCAATGTCATTGTTTCTCCAATCTTTAATCCAGGTTTGTAAGGTCAGCGCACCCGTACTGTCAAGGCTAGTAACACTTTCCATGTTTAAGAAAATCATTTTTATCGCGTTTGATCTTTCTGCTCTCCATTGGTTAATTTTCTCATTGATAAAGTCCACATTGGCAAAATAGATTGGGCCATCAATCCTTACAATAATTAGGTCTTGATTTATTTCCAAATCATTGAACCTCTGAATATTCCTGAAGTTATTGGTGCCGGGGACTCTGCCTAATTGAGCCATGTGAGGTCTTGAAGCCTTATAAATCACCAACATTAATGAAAGAATCATTCCAGAAAGAATCCCCAGGACAATGCCCATCGTTAAAGTTAACAGGAAAGTGGCAGTGAACATGTAAAAGTCCTTTCTGTCTTTATGCCAAAGCTCTATAGGGCTTTTCCAATCCACTATGCCAGAAACAGCAGCGATGATAACGGCAGCCAAAATGGCGTAGGGCAGATAGAAAAAATAGCTGGTAAAAAACACCAAAGTCATCACAATTATTCCTGCACTGATAATAGAAGCCAGTGGTGTTTTTGCTCCGGATTGGTCATTTACTGCTGACCTTGAAAGTCCTCCAGTAACAGGGAAACCTCTTACCATTGAAGAACTAATATTTGCCATTCCTAAAGCAATAAGTTCTTGGTTTGCATTGATCAGATAGTTTTTATGCCTTGCATTTATGGTTTTGGCAATTGAAAAACTCTCGGCAAAACCAACCAGAGAAATGGTGATGGCAATAGGGAATAAATTTGTCCAGGTAGTCAATTCAAAAGTTGGTAATGATAAGCCAGGCAAACCTTTGGGTACTTCTCCCAATACCATCACACCTTCATCCGTAAGTCCTAAAAATCTTACCAAAACAATACCTAGGATAACGGCAACTAAAGATCCAGGAATAGCGGGATGTATTTTCTTTGCAAATTTGATGATTAAAATTCCAGCTAAGCCTATACACATTGTAAGTAAATGAGTTTGGCCAATGGTTGAAGCCAAACCGATAAAAATATTTTGGATGTGATTGCTACTAGGAAAGTTCAGTTTTAATAAATGTTTTAATTGACCAAAGCCAATTATAAGGGCAGCAGCAGAAGTGAAGCCTTTTATTACGGGTTGGGAAAGAAAGTTAACCACAAATCCTAGCCTGAAGAGGCCCATTAAAAATTGAATTATTCCCACCATAAAGGCCAGTGTGATGGTATAATAAAAATAAGCTGAGTAGTTTTCTGGACTTAGACTACTGATTCCTGCACCCACAAGTAAAGAAATCATTGCGCCCGGTCCTACAGCCAATTGCCTAGAACTGCCCAAAATAGCATAAACAAGCAATGGGAGCGTTACAGCGTATAATCCATGAATGGGGTTTAGCCCGGCGAGCATGGCGTAAGCCATCCCTTGGGGAACAAGCATAATGGCAACAATAAGCCCAGCAGATGTATCCCCTAATAAATTTGACCTTTTATAATTTGGGAGCCATTGTAATATTGCAAAGTGTTTTTTTAAGTGCATACTCCTCTGAAAATTCTTGTCAATATTGAAAATCTAACTACAAATAGGAATTGATGTCCTATTTGTAGTTTAATGATGCCCATAGCAACTATTGTTGCTGAAACAACAGTACAAAAAGTACTTGTTTTCCTCTTTTCTTTGTATCATGAGATTAATATTTTCCAAATTACGCTCTTTTTTTAAAGTGATTTAGTAATTTTTGTCACCTTTTTAATTGATTCAACCAACCATTAAAACAATTTCTTTTTTTAAATATTTACCTAAAGTATTGGAATACCTCTGGGCTTCCCAGATTTCAAGATCCATGTTTTCTTCACCAAAAACTTTTATTAGCAACTGGTTTTCATTCTCTTGACAGTAAATGTTTTGTACCCATTGGTTTTTTGTTTTGTCTAAGCCTATGGCAATCCTTAAGATACCAGCCAAAAGATTGAGTCTCTTTTTTTGATATTTTTCCAGTTTTCTATATTTCTTATGGTTTTTGTTAGGGCCTTTTTTTCTATGGTACCTAGCCAAGTGACCTAATAGTAGTACCTCGTCATTGGTGAATCCCCTCAGCTGACTGTTATTGATTAAGTATCTCGAATGTTTGTGATAGTCCTGAAAGGCTACAAATAAACCAATGTCATAGATTAAGGAAGCATAGCTGACCAGTTCTCTTTCATAATTATCAGCTCCATGAAGATGCTTAAGTTGGTCGAACAATTGTAAAGCAATGCCCAATACATGCTTTTTTTCCGTTAAGTCAGTGTCATATTTTATGGCAAGGCGTAAACAGCTTTTCTCCTTAAGGTTTTTCCCCTGACTTATTTCTTCAATTTGTAATCCATGCTTTTCTATGTGATTGATAATCATTCCATCCCTTAATGAAGCATCTGAAATGGTTAGTGCGGAAGCATTAACTTGAGTTAATATTTCAACGAGTAGGAGTGCGCCAAGGTGTATGGCATCCGCCCTGTTGCTACTTATTCCGGGGATTTCTCCACGCTCTTTGGGGCTAGCGTCTAACAAGCGGTCTCGTAGCTTTACAAGGCTCTTAAGTTGAACTGTCTCTGCGTTGACTATTTCAGGGGCAGGGTTGTCGGCCTTTACCAAACAGGCTTCTGCTAAAGCACGAATAGTTCCAGAAGTCCCAATTACCCTGTCAAAGCCAGTTTGATTAATTTTAGCTAATACAGAACTAGCGGCCTGTTTAATGTGAGCTTTGAGCTCCTCTTGCGCTTTATCGTCCATTTTAGTTTGATCTCCTATATAGTCCAGCAAGCGCAAAACGCCCAGTTTCATAGAGTTGCCATAAAATATTTGGTTTTGATCACCGATGACTGCTTCAGTGCTACCACCACCAATGTCTATGACGAGTATTTTTTCTTTCTTTAAGGCAATAGCTTCTCTTACAGCAAGAAAAATCAATTTGGCTTCCTCCTTACCAGAGATTAATTGGGGTGAAATTCCTGCTTCATGAATTAATCTGTCCAAAAATTCCCGGCCATTTTTAGCTTCTCTCGTAGCACTGGTAGCAGATACGATTATGTCATCCACTCCATATTGATCAGCTAATTGCACGTATCTCTGGACCGTAGCAACACCTAGATCCATGGCTTCTTTACTGAGTTCTTTATTGGAAAAAACTCCGACACCAAGCTTCACCATGCTTTTTTCCTGCATAAGGATGTCAAAATGGGTTCTAGATTGAACCTTGACAATGATCATGTGGATACTATTTGTGCCAATATCGATTGCAGCAATATTCATAGGTAGCTTTTATTTTAGGTAAGACTTGTTCATAAAGGCAATGTGGCTAATGGAAATTCCTTGAGGACATTCTATCTCACAAGCTCCTGTATTTGAGCAGGCACCAAAACCCAATTCATCCATTTTATTGACCATGTCATTTGTTCTTTTTTTATGTTCTAATTCACCTTGCGGGAGCTTTGCCAAATGACTGATTTTAGCTGCAGTGAAAAGAGATGCACTGGCATTTTTACATGAAGCTACGCATGCCCCACAACCAATGCATGAGGCAGCATCAAATGCAGCTTCTACGGTGTCACTACTGATCAATGTTTGGTTGGCTTCCGGAGCTTGGCCGGTATTTACGCTAATATATCCTCCGGAAATTATGATTTCATCCAATGCACTTCTATCCACTTTTAGGTCCTTTTTAATGGGGAAGGGGCCAGCCCTAAAAGGTTCTATATAGATGGTTTCTCCATCTTGAAAAGAACGCATATGTAGCTGGCAAGTGCTGGTATGACCTCTTGGACCATGCGCCCTACCATTGATAAATAATCCACATTGTCCACATATGCCTTCCCTACAATCAGAATCAAATGAAATAGGGCTTTGTCCGCTAAGGGTTAAGTTTTCATTGAGCTGGTCCAACATCTCTAAAAAGGACATGTCGGGAGAAATGTCTTTAACGGCATAAGCCATCATTTTACCCTTCACTGAACCCTGTTCTTGTCTCCATATTTTAAGTTTGAAATCCATTATTTATAGCTCCTTTCAGTAGGTTTTGTAAATTCAAAGTTTAGCATTTCTTTAATCAAGAGTGGGACATTGTCTGATTTTTTCCAGCAGGATATGAATTTGAATTCCTCGTCGTTTCGAATAGCTTCTCCGTCATTGGTTTGGAATTCCGTTCTGAAATGTGCGCCACAAGACTCCTCCCTGCTGAGGGCATCGATGCACATAAGTTCACCTATTTCAAGGTAGTCCACTACTCGTCCTGCTTTTTCTAGTTCTTCGTTTATACCATTGATTTTTGAAGGGATCTTAAGGTCATTATAGAATGAAGCTTTTAAATTTCTGATCGCCTCAATTGCAATAATTAAACCTTTTTCATTTCGACTTAACCCACATTTGTCATACAGGATTTTCCCTAGTTCCCGGTGAAAGTAATCCACTGTTTTACTGCCATTTATTTTGCCTAATTCCTCCAACTGCTTGGTGACCTGTTGCTCACATTCTATGAAAGCTGGATCTTCTTTGTTTATAGCTTCGGGGTTTCCAGATTGGGCTAGGTAATGAGGGAGGGTTTGAGGTAGGATATAGTAACCGTCTACGCAGGCTTGAAGTAGAGAATTGGCGCCTAGGCGGTTGGCTCCATGGTCTGAGAAATTGGCTTCACCTATGGCGAAAAGCCCAGGGATATTGGTACTAAGTTCGTAATCTACCCAAAGGCCTCCCATGGAAAAATGAGCAGCTGGAGAAATCTTCATTGGTTCATTATAGGCATTAATACCAGTGATCTTCTGATACATATCAAATAGATTACCGTACTTTTTGGCAATAGTTGCTTTCCCTTGATTGGCCAAGGCATCTTTAAAATCTAAGTAAACTGCGTTTTTCAAAGGTCCTACTCCATGGCCTGCGTCTATCCTCTCTTTTGCTGCACGGGAAGCGATGTCTCTAGGTGCTAAGTTGCCATAGGAAGGGTATTTCCTTTCTAGGTAATAATCTCTTTCCTCTTCAGGGATATCTTCAGGTTTTCGATTGTCATTTCTTGTCAATGGAACCCATATCCTGCCATCGTTGCGTAGGGATTCTGACATAAGGGTAAGCTTAGATTGATAGGCACCTGATTGGGGTAGGCAGGTAGGGTGAATTTGCGTCCAGCTGGGACATGCCATCCAGGCTCCTTTTTTATGTGCTCTCCATATTGCCGAACCATTGCAACCCATGGCGAGGGTAGATAAATAATAAATTTTACCGAATCCACCTGTGGCTAAAACCACAGCATTGGCCGTGTGTCTAGTGATTTTTCCGGTGTCAAGATTTCTGGCTATGATACCTTTTGCTACTCCATTTATTAATACCAGGTCCAACATTTCATGTCTGGTATAGGTGGTTATTTTTTTTGCCTTTACCTGACGCATCAAGGCCTGGTAAGTACCTAAAAGCAATTGCTGTCCAGTTTGCCCCCTGGCATAAAAGGTTCGGCTTACCTGGACTCCTCCAAAAGAGCGATTGCTTAAATACCCACTGTATTCCCTAGCAAAAGGAACCCCTTGTGCCACAGCCTGATCGATTAAACTTGCAGAGCATTCAGCTAGCCTAAATACATTTGCCTCTCGTGCCCTAAAATCCCCTCCTTTGAGCGTGTCATAAAACATCCGATGTACACTGTCACCATCGTTTTTGTAGTTCTTCATTGCATTCACTCCACCTTGGGCTGCAACTGAATGGGCTCTTCTGGGAGAGTCTTGAAAACAAAACACGGAAACATTATAACCTAATTCAGCAAGAGAAGCTGCTGCAGAAGCTCAGGACAGTCCAGTGCCGACAATAATGACATGGTATTTATTCCGGTTATTAGGGCTGATAAGTTTTGCTTGGTTTTTAAAATTAGACCATTTGTCCCTCAGGTCACCTTGAGGGATTTTTGATTTGGGAATTTGTTTACTATCAGTACTGAAATACATGCTTGAAAAATTAGATTTCTACTTCTACTAGTTAATAATAACAATTTTATACTTTGTTCTGATGAATTTTGTCCTTTAATAATGATATTAAATTCAAAGTGTGACATAAGTCACGATTTTAAAGAATATAACAAGGTATTCTTGTATAGAAAAACCTGGTATATGACTTGAGTTTCTTTTGGAACAAACCAATTTGAAAAAAATAAGGTTATAAAACTGTCTGCTAAATTTGGGCCCTTGGCTTTTTGTCCAGGGTAATGCAAAAGGATTTCCCGAATCAATACAGCAAGTGATCTTACCACATAATTGATTGTCTTTTACCTAATCGGGTTTAACCAAGAGAATGCAAAGAGCTTTGTGAATCAGACAGGGAGTGGTTTTATCAGCTTATAGATAGGTTTTGCCTGTTTCAGGTTAAACGATGCGGTAAAGTTTTGAAACTTAGTAAATGGAGAAGTATATAAAATTAATTGGAGATGCCTACTATGGTTATTTTAATTACCTAGTCAATGAGATCATGTACCCATCCTGGAGCAATTATTTCTGGTGGTTGGTAGGACTTTCATTGGTGGTGTGGTTACTGGAATTGTTGTTTCCCTGGAGAAAAGAGCAAGCAGCCTTGAGAAAGGATTTCTGGCTGGATGGCTTTTATATGTTTTTCAATTTCTTTTTATTTTCATTGATCGCATTTAATGCAATTTCCATGGTGGCAGTGGAGGCTTTCAATGAGTTTCTTGGCCTTTTTGGAATTGAAAATGTTGTGGCCATAGAAATTGATACCTGGCCTTCTTGGGCGCAGTTTTTGACATTATTTCTGGTTGCCGATTTTATTCAATGGAATGTACATCGTCTTCTTCATAGGGTTCCTGCGTTTTGGGAATTTCATAAAGTTCATCACTCTGTTGAAGAAATGGGCTTTGCTGCCCATTTGAGGTTTCATTGGATGGAGACCATTCTGTACAAAACAGCTCAATATCTCCCTTTAGCAATGATAGGCTTTGGGTTAACAGATTTTTTTATTGTGCATATTTTTGCTACAGCCATAGGACATTTAAATCATGCCAACCTTAGGATAACCTATGGCCCGCTCAAATACTTGTTCAACAATCCCATCATGCATATCTGGCACCACGCAAAAGAACTTCCTGAAGGACGTTATGGGGTCAACTACGGGCTTACGCTAAGTATTTGGGATTATTTATTTGGAACGGCTTACATTCCTCATGAAGGCAGGGATATACCTCTAGGTTTTGATGGGGTGGAAAAATTCCCTAAAACTTTTTGGCAACAAATTAGCTATCCTTTTACCAAGAATAAGTAGGGGAATAGAGGCTTATAGTTCTAAGAATTTTTGTGGTAAAACTGCTGTGATTTAGCAGGGATTCTACATAGTTAAGCTTCAATCGGACTTGTCGATTATTTCAAGTCTCTTAAATAAATGTTTTTCAAACGAATCATTGCTTCAACATAATAATAGTCTGCATATATGGCTTGATCTAACCTTTCATTGTCAGAGTTGCAAATTGACGAAATTGCAAATCAAAAGACGATAGAGTTGGAAAAGACAACACCACATTTGGTTACTTGGCAGGACTGGAGTTGGCCTCGTATCGTCGGAGACTATTGCAAATTTATTGGTTATGGTTCTCGACCATTTTATAACTCTTTGGCGACAAAAGCTACGGGCGAACAACTTTTCAAAAACTCATTTTATTTTAACTTAATGGACGACTCTGATATTTAGGGGCCGCTAATAACAACGGATTACCAAAACTATATAATCTTTCTTTTCAATACTTTGGCATTGAATTCCACCACCGTCATATTCCACCCTGCGGTATAATTAAGACCAGTTACTTTTAATAACTTACCCTAGTAAGAAATACCATCTCGCTTTGTGATTTGGATTAATCTCCCTCTAGATAAGTTATAATTTGGGTATATGGAAGCATGGCCTTTATTTTTTCTTCCTCGCTGGGTGGGTAATTATTTCCATTGATTTCGAGGTGCTTAAGCGTGTCGGCGAGCTTATAAAAGGTGTCTGGGAATTTGGTGATTCTGTTTCTTCCCAAGGCTAGCATGGTTAGACTAGAGAGGTCTCCTATGGAAGCTGGGATTTCAGTCAAGTGATTATAAACCAATCTGATGCTCTTAAGCTTACTCAGTTGTCCAATACTTTCAGGAAGTTCTTTAATTTTACAATCATTAGCACGGAATGCTTCCAAATTTCTAAGCCCTCCAAAGCTTTGGGGTAAGTAATCTATTTCACCGGATAATGTGAGGGACTTCAAGCTACTTAGATTTCCTAAGCTTTCTGGAAGTGTGGTGAGTTTTAGTGTCAAACTGAGTCTTTCTAACTGTCTAAGGTCCCCGAAATTTTGAGGAATCTCTCTTAACCCAGAAGTGTTTTTCACGGTGAAATCCTTTAGATTAATAAGGTTTGAAAAGCTCTCTGGGAGTCTCTGATAGTCTCCAGTAAGCCAAAGGGTATGAAGTTGGGTGAGTTTGCCGAAATCTTCTGGTAAAATTACATTTGGACCATTAACCCTAAAGTAGCAAAATTCCAAAGCTGACAATTCGGAAAAAGAATTGGGGATACTTTTGGACAAGTATGGTCCTCTGAAGGTTCTGAGATTCTTAAGGTTTCCAATGTTTTCAGGGAGTTTTTCAATAGTGTTAAGGTCTAAGTCGACATAATCCAAACTGGTCAATTCCCCGAAACTCTCAGGTAAATGTGTAACACCTGAATTGACTAAATCCAAAAATTTCAATTTTTTAAGATTTCCAAAGCTCTCAGGTATTCTTCCCAAATCGGGAACAGTACTGATAATGAGGGTGTCCAATTCTTGGAGATTCCCGATGTCCTCAGGCAGGTTTTGAATTCTATTATGAGAAAGGAGAAGGTAGGTGAGTTGTTGATAGCTTTTAGTAATCACTTCAGGGAATTTATTGATTGGGTTTCCAGGAAGGATAAGCCTTTTCAGATGCTTTAATGCCTGCAATTCAGGAAACAGCTCCAAATTCGCAAACTTCGAAGCTCTTCTATCCCCTAACATGGCTATTTCAATAACGTCTCCATTTTCATTTTCTTTGTAGTAGTAGTGATTGTTCAAAATACCAAGTTCCTGCAAAGCCTCTTTTTGGTGGTATTCTCCCGGAATGAAATCCAAAGTATCTGAAGCCGACACACTGCCATACCATGTGGTCCAAACGATTTGTATAGGTGTCTTTTCTAATGCGTATACCCTTATATCCGGATATTCATCTTGTGGCTTATATGTTCCAGTGCTAAAGCCTTGAATGTGATGATAATCTCCAATAATGGACCACTTCCCTCGATCGTATTCTACTCCTGATACTTCTATCCTTGTTCGATAAAAATCAGCTCTGGACTCGGTAATTTGGGTTTTAAGCGGGACAAAAGAAACGTTTACCGTATCTTCAGTTTTCTTATCGTCTTTCAATAATTCCCACAAAAGGTGGTATTCCTCTCCGGGCAAGCCATTGAAAATAGCTTTTGGATCGGATTGATCAGAAAAGTAAACCTTATCATCTACTAATCCACTCAGAATGCTCCATTTTCCCTGCTCTTTGGGTTGCAATGAATCAGCATCCAGCTTAACCCAAAAATTGGACGAATTCAGGATATCCTCACCTCCCTGAGTAGGTGGAAAAGGAAGGTCGGGACGCGGAGTTTCTTCGACTTCCTGACAGGACCAAAGAGCCACTGCCAAAAGGATAAGCAAACCAAAAGATTTCATTCTCATAAAGCTTAAAAGGTATATTTTAAGAAATGATTTATTCGTTTAGGCTAGGATGTTCAAAGTATCCCCATGGATCAGCTTTTATAAAAAGCAACTTTTGATCACAATCAAAGGCATTCATATTTTCCCTACTGGCAGCAATTCTAAATCCAAAGTCACCATCAACCAAGATGTCCTTAGCTGAGACATTTGTCATAGATTCGCCATAAGATTTTCTCCATTCAACTGTCCTATTATTGCCAAATTTGACCAGCCCCATTTTTTTTTGATAAGAATAGGCATTTACCATTCCTATTGCTATTAATCCATTCTCGGGAGTTTCTTTGACAGAATAGAAATAATGGTAAGGATCTATATGGTCCCAAATTTTTTCACCATTCGAACGAATTTCAAAAATTCGGGCACTGTAAGATTGAGAATTACTGATACTGATTCCTCCAAAAACAATATTTCCGTTTTTAAGCTCGATAAGTGTTTGCGGCAGGTCTAAATTGGAATCACCATAGGTTTTTTCCCATTCGATCTCTCCTGACATAGAAAGTCTTAAAATCCAAAAATCAATTTGTTCACAATAGCCAGAATTAGATTCCTGCTTAGTACATCCATTCGTTTCTTTTCCTCCAAGAATCACTAAATTATTTTCCCGGGAGATCACTATTCTCTTAAAAGAACTTCGTAGTGATGTTTCAAAGAATTTTTCCCATACAATTTCTCCATCAGGACTTAGTTTCATCAATACTCCCTGCTTGATTACGTCAACCTTCTCCGAATTAAGGTCACCGATAAGGAATATTTCTTCTTTCGCTCCTTCTACAATATCTTTAATTTCGACTCCACCTATACCTCGATTGAACAGTTCAATAGCCTTTACCCAAATCTCATTTCCATTTTTGTCTAGTTTGATGACATGATGATTGCTCATGATCAAGAGACCTGTTTTAGTTAAGAATGCTTGGATTTCCCAATAATCTCCATTTTCATAAGGATACGACTTCATCCAAATCGGATTCCCAAATGGATCAATTTTGGCAACAAAGTTGAAATAATTAGAGCCGTTTTCAGATGACTTTCCTATGGCAAGGTAATTCCCATCCGGTGCCTTAATAAGGTTTTGGATAAAGCCAGAAACACACTCTTGATCCATACTGAAATTCAGGTATTTTAAGAAGGTTTGATAATCTCTTTTCGTGATAAACTCAAAGTTCACTGAGTAGGTATTCCCCTGAGGATCTTTAGCTAATACTTTACCTGTGTAATTTGTCAATCCATTGAGTCTATCAATGACAAGGCCTGTATCAACTTGGTTTTCTGATAGTATGCTATCCCCCAAAAAGATTGTGTATTGATTTCTAAATCCCTCAGGATCTATGGATTCTTCCCAACTCAAAAATGCTTTGTCGTAGGTTACACTATCAACAGAAACAATGAATTTCTCTGGAGGTAGATTTATGTCACTTTTTTCATCTGGTGAAATTGGAATTTGATCATCTTCGGAAATTCCTTCACAGGAACAAAAAATTGCCAATAGCGCCAGTACTAAAAAATTATTCTTCATGAGTAAAAATCTGATTTCGAATCAAAAAATGATTTCTTAGTTCAATGATAATTTATAAGTTGGTTGTTTTCAAGGATTTTTTTCAAAATATTGATAATCAGTGGGATTATTTTCTTAGGGGAAACCCCAAGAATACTATGAGATCTAACGCCCCATGCTTGCCCCGCTATTGCCAAACGGACTTAGCAAAGGAGAAATAGTGGGAATCATTCGGCGTGTGTTAATATGAAACATCGGACGACTCTGCTAATCATCCAAAGCGTCGGACTTCGGATTAGTGAGGCCATCAACTTGCGGGTGAGAGGCATTCACTCAGAAGAAGGTTACTTTTTCATTAAAGGAGGAAAAAACATAAAAGACCGTAGAAACGGTCCTTTCTCCCAAATTACACCAGGAACTTCGAGCATATTATCGTGGATTTAAGCCGTCTTATTGGCTTTTTGAAGGAAAGGAAGGAGGACAGTACACAACTAAAAGCATCCAAAATATCTTCTGGGCATCAGTTACCAACAGCTTGGCTAATCCTTTGGCGACAGCTCATACGCTCAGACATTCCTTAGCAACTCATTTCCTACAATAATGGACCAATCTACGCATGATCCGAGTCCTATTAGGACACTGCAGTAGCAACACCAAAGACGTATACAGTCATGTTTTGAAAGTTTCAAACAAAAATTGTCATCACTTAACCAAATCATCAAGTTGCTTAATTTGACAGGACAAACAGCCGCAAAAGCTGACTTTCCAGCAACGGTTCTTATACAAGCATAAAAAGCCATAACTGAAAATAAAACCCTGATAGATAATAATTTAAGAGGGGAAGTTTGTCCAACTCCGTTTGTCTTTAGAGATGCCCGCAGGAGCAGATGAGTCTGTTTTTACAAGGCAAAGAAAAAGGCATTACAACAGTAGGTATCTAGCTATTTGAATAAGTGTTACTAGTCCTTATATTGTCTTCTTCAAACATTAGATACCCTATTGTTACGGGCAAGCAAAACAGTACTGACATTATGCAAAGTAAATTATTTAAATAATCAAGAATATGAAAAGCAAATTTATATTATCTAGTATTATATGGATAATCTCTTTACAATGCTTTGCTCAGTGGGAATTGAAAGACACAACTGAATTTTCACCAAGACAAGGTCTGCCTAATTTCTTTGATAAGATAAATACAAAACAAGACGTTAAAATTGGATTTATAGGTGGAAGTATCACTGCGGCAAATGGTTGGCGACCTAAAATAGTATATTGGCTAGAAGAGCAATACTCCATAAATGACTTGTTCAGCTACAGTGCAGCCATTGGAGGAACTGACTCTAAATATGGAGTATTTAGAATTGATGAACATCTACTGAGTAAGTCCGATTTTGACTTGATTTTCATAGAATTTGCAGTGAATGATGGCAGTGCAAGTTCCTCTGATGTAGAAAAAAGTATGGAAGGAATGGTGCGTAAAATATGGTCAAAAAATCCATATACAGATATTTGCTTCGTTTATACAGTTAATAAAGCTTCATTATCTGCCTGTGAAAACGGTAAAATGAATATGTCTGCGACTAAACATGATTCAATAGCGTCATATTATGACATACCATCAGTTTTATTGACTCCTCAAACTTTTAATAGGATTGAATCAGATTCTGTTGTTTGGTATGACAGCGATTATGACAAAACTACTTTCTTAAACAGTTCTGGACAATACGTTTTTACAGCAGACAAAGTTCATCCAACAGATTTCGGACACGAAGTTTATAAGGATATTTTAGCAAAATGTTTATTGAAGATAGATACGTTGAGAGGTGTAAAAGAACATTTTTTAAAGCCTGTATTGATTACCGGTAATTATGAAAACACAACGATGGTTAAGGGTATAGTAATACAATCAAAAAATTACGATTATGTTGATTCAACCGGACAGTTAAGCTATCTCGACAAATTTAATCCAATAGAAAATCCCTATTTTGTTTCTCAAGACACAAGCTCTACTTACCAATTCTCCTTTATAGGGAATGAAATGGGTTTAGATATATTAGTAGGTCCAACAGGAGGAAGGTATATTATTGAGGTCGATGGAGTAAAAAATGAGTTTGCTAACTGGGATGGTTATTGTTCTTATTATAGAAAGCAGTCAAGATTTGTGAAATTGAATGATTTGAAGAAGCATATTGTGAAAATTTATCCCTCCAGTCAACCTTTAACTTTAGAAGAAAAAAGAAATTCATTGAATAATGAGAGTAGGAAAGCAGACTTTGACGCTAATCCTGAGAAATATGATAAAAATGAATTGATTTTTTCACATATATTTCTGAATGGAACATTGTCTGATTAATCAACTGATAATATGTCAAGGAAACACCAATGATTGGTATGGGGATTAATATTATGAAGACGGTGTTTTTTATGATGTATTTTCAATAAATTATGGTATTGACAGTTTCGCACAATTACAATTAAATGTTAATCCTTCATATCTGCTTCAGCACTATGACCCTCTAAACCAAAATTCAATACCCGACTGGTATAGCGATAGCTTGACAGAGTCAGGTAATTATCAGAAAATTTTCACATCAATAACTGGTTGAGACAGCATTCATTCTCTTCAGTTAAATGTTTCACCAATCCACACTAGTATTGAATTCAATGGATCAATAATCGATGTTGTCGTTTATCCTAACCCAACAAAAGATAGTAAGTGTGCTCCTTTCGTAAAGGAATTGCCCCTTATTGCCCAATTACCACAATTTATGAAATAAGTTCGAAAATCTTATTGCAAAATTCCGCGTAAACATATAACTGCATAATTTCCTATCTTTGAGGCTGAACCAAAAAATTTTTAAAAGCACCTAACGATAGGTATCAGCTTATTCCCTTAAGTAAGGTTACCATTAGGACCTTGTTCAATATGCTATACTTTTACGTTAGAAATCCTTATTAAACATGCCAGATACTACGACGATACAGGATGTCATTAAGGAGCTTGATGTGATTATTGATGAGAGCATCAAGACCAATAGCAGACTAGGTTTGTTTGCTTATATCTATAGACGAACTACTTTTGAGATCGCTTCCGAGATTGCTTTAGGGCACTTTGAGAACAATGCGCGCTTAGAAACTTTAGATGTGGCTTTCGCCAAATTGTATCTGGATGCTTACAGCGCCTATAAAAAAGGCGAAACTATAAGTGCTTCCTGGGCTTATGCTTTTGACCATGTTGGGGATTCATTGACAATTGTGCAACATATAATGTTAGGGATGAATGCTCATATAAACCTGGACCTTGCAGTGGCCACAGCAGCAACAATGTCTGGAGGAGAAATCCGTGATATAGAAAATGATTTCAATAAAGTGAATGACATCCTTTTTCAGATCACCAATGAGTTGCAAGACCGACTTAATCGAGTATCACCCTTAATGATTATTTTAGACATTATAGGGAAAAATAAAGATGAAAAGATCATAAACTTTAGCATGCGTAAAGCGCGTAAACATTCTTGGAATTCGGCAAAACTTCTATGGTCACTAGGCGAAGCCCATAGTGGAAATACCAGAAATAAGATTGACTATTTTGTCCTTAAGTTAAGCGAACACATTCAATCCCCCAAGTCAATAGGGATTAGAATTTTACTCAAGTTTATTCAAAAATTTGAAACAAAAGAAGTGAGTGCAGTCATTTCTGAATTAAAAGCAGATTAGGCCAAACATTGATACAAACAATAAAACTCTCAAGGAAATCCTGCTAAAGGTTGTAGTAATAAGCCATAAAGTTTTTTACCACTTAATATTTTTAATAATAGTAATTCTACATTCAAATTTGAAATACGAAAGTAACAGTCGTTTAATTATCTAAGTTTTTTTTTCCTTAAATATACCTTAGGCTTTCTTTTTGTAGCTACTTCTTAAACTGCACAGCCATAGTAAGCGCCATAAAATATAAATCTGGGGCTCTTTGGACCGAGAAAGTAAAGGTAATCTAATACAAATCAAAACTACCCTTCCCTTTCCCTTATCAGGCCCCAAAAAAGGGTTTATAGTTACGATTTAAGCTGTTTTAAATCGCCTAAACTCGAATTCAGGTTGTAAATAATTTTAACGAAACTTAAGAATGTCATGAGTAGAGGATTTGTAAAAGAAGACGATCAGGAAGAAATTCCTATGGTTCCCCCTAGAGCCGACTTGCCAGAAGGAATATCGAATTACGTAACCCGGATCGGTTTGAATGAACTTTTGGAAGAAAAGGAAAGGTTGATAGCGGAAAGAGAGCAGTTGGACTACAATAATGAGAAAGAAAGGAGAATTGCCTTTAATCATATCAACGCAAAATTGCAATTGCTAAATAGCCGAATAAATTCTGCCATAATAGTGGATTTGGGCAAGCAGCCTCAAAATGTTGTGCGGTTTGGAGCAATGGTAACCCTCAAAATAGGGGATGAGACTAAACTTAACAGGTATCAAATTGTAGGTGTAGATGAAGCAGATGTTTCAAAAGGGAAAATCTCCTTTATTTCGCCAATTGCAAGATTATTAATAGACAAGAAAGTTGGAGACAAAGCAATTTTGAAACTAGCCAATGCAGATAGGGTTTTTGAAATTATGGAGATAAGCTATTAGAATATTTAAACCTAAAATAGGCAAGACAATCTATAATGTGCTGAAATCACTTCAGAAGAAACCATTTTGTTTCTGGTTCTCCATAGTGGGCCATAGTTAGGGCAATAATTTAATTATTTGAAAAGTGCAGAAGGTTTTGGAATAGATCAAGGTACAATTATGAACTATCCCTGTGCCATGAGATTTTTTTTAATGCAGAGATGTACTAACTGCTATACATGATAATTCCTAAATTAAATCTATTTGCAACACTTAAGTGCAATCCCAAATAGTCTTATATTATTTGTTTACAACAATTCCTTAGAAATTTCAAGACAAACTTACTTGAATTATTTATCAAAATTCGGGTCAGTAAATGACTGTATTATCCCCTCTTTGGATTCAGGAATTGATTTGTTCTGGTTTAGACCGAGTTATACCTTTAGGCCTGAAATAATTTCATGGAGATTCTAAATAAAACCACACGATTTTTTATAAATAAACATCATCTTATAGCATTTTTAAGTCTACCTTCGATAAAAAATAATGTCGATAGAACGAAGAGTGGAATTGGTGGAAAAGCTTTTCCATCAATTGGAGCAAGAAATCGCTCAGTTTGAACAGGCATCAGGAATGAGCTGTGTTGCTGGTTGTGGTAAATGTTGTACTTATCCGGATATTGAAGCCTCTCCTTTAGAGTTTTTACCCTGGGCTTTTCATTTATTTTTGAATGGAGAGGCAGAAAAAACCCTTCTTCTGCTTGAAGAGGCCCATGGTCCAACCTGTCATATTTACAAGCCTTTAACCATCAATGGGCAAGGCAGGTGTAGCAGTTACAAGTACCGCGGTTTAATTTGTCGCTTGTTTGGATTTGCTGCCAATAAAGACAAATACGGAGTTTTGAGATTGGCCACTTGTAAAATTATCAAAGAAGGTCAGGCCAATAATTATAATTCTACCGTAGAGGCCATTTCTAAGGGATTGAATGTACCGATTTTTACAACGTATTACATGCAATTGAATCAGATAGATTTTCATATGGGCAACATAATTTTACCCATAAACAAAGCCCTTAAAATTGCATTGGAAGAGGTTCTGCAATATTATGCCTACAGACCTTCTCCTGTAATTAATAAAAGGG
>TARA_R110002124_G_scaffold63350_50_pt1 | contig 21332 bp, 21 predicted proteins | sample TARA_R110002124 | Tara Oceans TARA_R110002124 (sample SAMEA4397445) | marine metagenome | biome: Polar Biome; feature: [SRF] surface water layer (ENVO:00010504); material: water (ENVO:00002006), including particulate matter (ENVO:01000060) such as... | depth 5 m | reverse complement strand
AGTTTTGCCGCCAAACGTGATCGTGAAAGCGGCGTCAGCAGAGCCGTCATTGGTGACGTTGCCATCAAGTTTGGCCGGTGCTGCAGCTGTGGGGGCGACAAATTTGGCTGTCGTAACCGCGGTATCGCCCTTGCCGGTCTTGGTGATCAGGTCAATGCCAACCGAATTTTCGACGGCGCCGCCAGACAGTGTCAGCTTGCCGAGGGTTTCCGAGTTTGCGTCGACCTTATCAAGGGTCAGCGATTCAGTGTTGAACGACTTGTCCTGGCGAGCCTGACGCAGGGTCGACTGCATCGATTCGAGGGTCTTGGTCATGGCCGTCAGGCCATTGTCCGCAGCCTTCAGAGTCTGAATGCCGTTCGCCATGCCGTCGAGAAGCTGGTTCAGATCGCCGGCGCGGTTGTTGAGGCCCTTTGCAGTGAACCAGTTGCTCGGGTTGTCGAGAGCGGAGTTGACCTTGTTACCGGTCGAGAGGCGGTTCTGCGTCTCTGCCATCATCGAAGCAGTCGATGTCAGCGAGTTGAGGTTGGCGCGAACGGCCTTTGAGAGAGAGATGTCAGCCATGTGTACTGGTCCTTTTCTAGGAGTACTCAAACAACGATGCCTCTTCCTGAGGCGTCCTCACTCTCATCCGGCAGCCTCTAAAGAAAGGTTAAGCGGCAGCTGAAAAATTGGGCAAATTCCGATGCAGAATTTATCTAGGGAAAATAGAAAAAGCCCCGAAAACCGGGGCTTTGGCGGGATGGCTCAGTTTGCTTTCGTAATCGTCCGTTAAGCGCGTTTGTGGGCTCAGGTCATTAGCGACATTCCGCGGCCAGCGCGGACGCAGGTCAGGCTATCAAGTCTTTAAGACGGGCCTGGGACTCTTCCGGGATGACACTGGCACCGATCCGAATGATGAGCTGCTCCATGGTCTGCGGCGTTGGGGAAAGGGCGCCTGAGATCACCGCGGCCGCAAAGGTCGATGTCCGATCATGGTCGGGCATCGGATTTTGACTGCCTTGCGAGTCGTTCTTGGGAAATTGCCCGTTATTGCTGGACGAAGGTGCTTTGGGGGCGGTTGGCGTGCTGTCGGGCAGCATGGGGCGTTCGCCTGCGGCTGGGCGCTGGCGAACGTCCGCAAGACTGATGGGAGCCGCTGAGGCTGCTATGGGCGCTACTGGTGTGATCATGACGCCGTCCTTGCATCAATAAAATGCCATTGGACAGCTTGACTTCAGATGTTCTTTGTTTCCGTTACTATTGCCGTGTGAACTTTATTCAAATTGAATTTAGTTAAAGAGCCCGATTTATTGCTATGCCGCGTGCGGAATTGGCGCTGTCTGCTGTAATCGTTCCTGCTCGGCCATATGCCCTGGCCCTATCCTGTTGTCCGACGATCTTGGCCACGTCGGTGAGGATGTCTTCAGTAACCGTGCGGGCCGTGGCGAGCACACGCAGGTTTTCCGCCATTTGCGTGGCAAGGGCCTCGTGTCCCTGCCTGAGCCGGTCAATCGCCTGCGGCGCTTCGATCTTGAGGCGGTCAGTCTGGCGCTGAACCGTGCGGGCGAAGCCCACATAATCCTGCGCCAACCGCGCCTTGTCGGGCGTCAGGATACTGGCCTCGCGGAGGTGACCGGCGCGAAGCAGGGTGGTTTCCCGGTTCATGACATCTACAAGGGCGGAGAGAGCTGACTCGGCCAACTGGCACAGTTCGGTGGCGGGCAAGTTGTCGAGGGCGGCAAGGCGGGCTGCAGCGGTCACTTATAGACTCCCATCGTCGGCGTGGTCTTGTTCTGGTTATTGGCAATTTCCTGCAATGCGAGCAGGTCGGGCAGTATTTGTTCGGCGAGCCCCAGTCCGCCGTTCTTGGCCATGGTGCCGGCAAGCTCTTCGGCCTGCATCGAGCGCCAGGTTTCCTCGCCGAACCCGCCGCCCATGGCGTTCTGGTCGGTCTTGATGCTGGAGAACATCTGCTTGGTGAGCGTGTTTAGGAACACCGCCTCATATTCTTCGGCCTGTTGGCGGACGCGGTTGACCTGGGCCGGGGTGAGGCTGGAACCTGGTGCAGCTCGGTCTGTCGTGATTGGCGGCATCAGAGCACCTGTATTTCTGCTTGCAGGGCGCCAGTGGCCTTGATGGCCTGCAGGATGGCGATGAGGTCGCGCGGGGAGATGCCCAGCGCATTCAAGCCATCGACCAGTTGCTGCAGCGTCACCGATTCATTGACGACGGCGAGCGCGGTGTCGGACAGGTTCGCGTTGATCTGGGTGCTGGGTTGCACCGCCGTCTGGCCATTACTCAGCGGGGCGGGCTGCACCACTGTCGGGTTTTCTGCGATGGTGACCGTCAGGTTGGATTGGGCGACGGCAACGCTGGAGACACGCACATCCTTGCCCATCACGATGATGCCGGAGTTTTCGTCGATGACGATCTTTGCGGTCTGGTCGGTTTCCACCATCAGCTGCTCGATATCGGTCAGCAGGTCGACAATGTTACCATTGAAGCCGGGGGGCAGGGTGACCCGCACCGTGGCCGGATCTTCGGGCGTTGCGGTGGGAGCCCCGATGAAATCGTTGACCGCCATGGCGATGCGGCGCGCCGTGGTGAGGTCCGGATTGCGCAGGGCCAGGCGCAAGGAGGTCTGGGTCCCGAGCTGGAAGTCGATCTCGCGTTCAATCAGTCCGCCTGAAGCAATGCGCCCCGTGGTGGGGACGCCAGACACGATGCTGGCTGCATCGCCTCCGGCGCTGAAGCCGTTTATCAGCACAGGACCCTGGGCAATGGCATAGACGTCACCATCGGCTGCGAGCAGCGGAGTTACCAGCAATGTGCCGCCCTGGAGGCTGTTGCTATCGCCCAGCGCTGCAACCGATACGTCCATGCGCGAGCCCTGCGTGGCAAAGGCAGGCAGGTTGGCGGTCACCATGACCGCCGCGACATTGGCGGTTCGGACGTTTTCGCCCGCGGTGTTGACGCCGAGGCGTTCCAGCATCGACTGGAGGGACTGCTTGGTGAAGGGGGAGTTATTGAGGCTGTCCCCCGTGCCGTTCAGACCCACCACCAGGCCGTAGCCAACCAGCTGGTTGTCGCGCACGCCCTCGAAGTTGACGATATCCTTGATCCGTGCGGATGCGGCCTGGCTGGGGACGGCAGGCATGAGGGTCAATGCCGTGCACAGCGCCGCTGCGAGTAATCTGTGGATCAGTGTTGTTGTCATCGTCGTCCCCGTATCCGGGCCGCGCCATCCCCATGGTGCGACTTTCGGGAAGGGTATTGCGAGAACCGTGCCAGTTTGACGCTTCGTAGCTAACGCTTTGATGTTAAGCGATTTTTCCTGCGTCAGGCAGGAGCCTTTCGCGTCGGCTGGATCTTGCCAAGCAATTCTTGCCGGGTATGTTAAGGTCCTGTTAAGGCCTTACGGCAGATTTTGCCGGTGCATGATCGAAATGATTTGAGTCCAGCCGTTGCGCATAGAAACCAATAAACGCACTTCGGGCGTCGGTAAGGGCGGTCCAGCAGGACGCGCAGGCGCGCGGACGGACTTTGTTCCGAGCGGAGCGGATGGTCCCTCGACAATTGCCCGTTCTGCGCCTGTGGCCGGGACCACGGGGATTGATGCCATCCTGGCGCTGCAGGCCGTGGCGGGCCCGCTCGAGGGCAAGAAGAAGGCCCTGCGCCGAGGACGCTCGCTGCTGGATGCGCTTGACGAGATCAAGGCTGATCTGCTGATCGGGCAGGTGAGCGGCGAGCGGCTGGATGCACTGGGCGCAATGTTGTCGGAACTGCGTGAGCGTTCGGAGCCGGCTCTTGATGCGGTGCTCGATGATATCGAGCTGCGGGTGCGGGTCGAGCTCGCAAAACTGGGCAGATTTCCGACGATCTGAGCGTCATTCATCAAAATGTTGTCGACAATGGGTTATGCGCCTGCCACGCAGGTGCTTTGGCGTGTTAATCACACGGCACTTGGGCGCTTGCGGGGGTGTGCTAGCGCGCATATATAACCCGCCTAGGGGCACATTGGAGTTGAGTCTGCTGATGTCTTCGGTTGCAGAAATAGTTGGATACCGGCCCAGTGACGACGAGCCGTTCATGAACCCGCGCCAGCGGGAGTATTTTCGAGCCAAGCTGAACGCCTGGAAGGAAGATATTCTGCGCGAGAGTCGCGAGACGCTTGATAGCCTGCAGGAAGAGAACCAAAATCACCCCGATATGGCTGACCGGGCCAGTTCGGAAAGTGACCGTTCTCTCGAACTGCGCACGCGCGATCGTCAGCGCAAGCTGATTTCCAAGATCGACGCGGCTCTAAAGCGGCTTGACGATGGCAGCTACGGGTATTGCGAAGAAACGGGTGATCCGATCGGACTGGCGCGACTGGATGCGCGACCCATTGCAACGCTGAGCCTGGAAGCCCAGGAAATGCACGAGCGTCGCGAGAAGGTCTATCGCGACGAGTAGAGCCCTTCAGAATTGAGACAGGCCCGCAGCGATGCGGGCCTGTTTTGTTATGGGCACTGCCCAACCAATTCGAAGAAGTTCGATGCGTCGATCAGGGCCGAGGGGCTGCCACGCAGTGCTGTTTGCCTGAAGGACGGTTGAGCAGATGGGCGAGGCTGGCTACGTAAACCCGTATCTGGTTGGGAGTTGCCGGCAGCGTCCCCGGGGCCGTGCTGCCCCGGGGTTTGGCGATATGGCGGCTCAGAAACCGAATACAGTGGTGATGCCGGACTGATTGTCGCCAAACTGGGCGCACTGACCACGGGTATTTTCACCGAACTGGAGCAGGGCGCAGTTGTTGTGGTTGCCTACCTGCTCAATGGTGCCTTGATGACCGTTGCCCTCCTGCACGATCAGGCCATTGTTGCCGCGGCCGTTCTGCCTGACGCCTGCGCTGTTGTGACTGCCCTGCTGACGCACATTGGCGCCGGGATCGGAGACGCCGTTGATCAGCGCCAGTGCGAGCAGCCCCAGACCGAGTACCTGCTGCTGGTCGGACGTCTGTGGCGCATAGCTGAAACTGAACTGCCCGCCTGCCATGGCCGGCGTGGAGAGACCCGCGGTCCCGATAACGAGCGCTGTGACAGCTGCAGCAAAGGTCTTGGTGAACTTGGTGGTCATGGCATTTCTCCCGTTGGACGCCGGCCTCGCAGCCGATGATCAGAGCTTAGGACCGGGTGGCTGAACCGGTGCGGAGCGGCGCATTCATTTCCCGTTCAGCCACCACTTTCTCCACCCGCCTCACGTGGCGAGGGCGCCTTCACGGGTGCAATCGATGGTCCGGCCATCCAGGGTGATCGAGAAGTCGATACTGAAGCGGGCACTTCTGTCGATGGACATCTGCGCTATGGCGGTTGGTTCATTGGCACGGACGGAAAAGGGACCACCCTGGCTGACGGTGGAAGAACTGCCATTGCCGTGCGCCTTGAGCGCGAGGTGGTACTCGCCCGATACCGATTTGGGGCTTGTCATGGACCCTTCGATGCGGCGCATGCCACCTTCGACGTGCTCGGTGATGGTGCAATGCGGGCCGTCGGTGCCGGCGCTAGCCAGACCGGACGATGCGGCAAGGCCCGCCGTGGCCAGGCCGAAAAGCAAGGGAAGGGCGCGGGTGAACTGAAACATGTCGGATACTCCTTGCCGATGGAAATGAGTGTAGATCGGGCCAGCGTCAGTGAAGGGGATTACTGGCAGACCTGGACAAAGGCGGTGACGTTGCCATTGCCGGCCTGAACAACATTGGCATTGCAGCCATTGCCCACCTGGACGCCCGCCGTGATGTTACCATTACCATCCTGGGTGATGAGCGCGTTGTGATTGTCGCCGAACTGGCCAATGCCGGCGGCATTGCGGTTGCCGCGCTGGATGGTCTCGGCCCGGTTGTAGTTGCCTTCTTGGCCGATGGCGCTGGTATTGCGGTTGCCGTTCTGACGGGCAGTGCCGATGTTCCAGTTGCCGCGCTGCTGCACGCCGATGCGGTTGGACCAGCCAGTCTGACTGCCGCCGGCGCTGTGACCGTAGCCATACTGATTGATGAAGACGTCGTTGGCCATTGCGGGAAGGGCAGTGATGGTGAGGATGGCAGTGATCGCGGTGGCAATAATCGTGCGCTTCATGGTGGCTCTCCTGGGTGGCTGCACTTCCTGCGAAGTGCTTCTTGCCGATGACCCAGGGATAGACAGGTGAAGCGTAATGGTGCCTGAACCGGCAATTCAGACTGCGTTCATTAGCCGGGTGGCGGCATGCCGTTGCCCAGTTCGACGCGACGGTCGATGCCGATGGCGTCCAGAAAATCGCTGTCGTGGCTGACCACCAGCAGGGCGCCATCATAGCCGCGCAGGCCCGCCTCAAGTTCCTGGACGGCATCGATGTCCAGATGATTGGTCGGTTCGTCCAGGATCAGCAATTGCGGCGGACTGTTGCCACCGATTGTGCAGGCCAATCCCGCGCGCAGCATTTCGCCGCCGCTCAGTGTAGCGACCTGCTGCAAGGCCGCCTCCGCACGGAACATGAAGCGGGCCAATGCTGCGCGACCCGTGCGCTCGTCAGCCTCCGGATTGAGAGCGCGGAAATTGTCGCGAATGGTCAGGGCGGGATCAAGCAGGCTGACGGTTTGATCAAGCACGGCATAGGGCACATGAATATGGGCTGTGCCATGTTGGGGAAGCAACTCGCCGGTCAGCAGGCGCAAAAGCGTGGTCTTGCCTGCGCCATTGGGGCCCGAAACGGCGACGCGCTCGGGGCCGATCAGGCGCAGGCCGACATCGCGGATGATCGGGTTGCCGTGGTCCGGACCACCGGTCAGGCCATTTGCCTCCAGCACAGTGCGGCCCTGGGGCAGGCCGGTGGCGGCGAGCGTTACTGTCAGCGGCGTCAGGACTTCGACATTGCTGCGGGCCTGGCTGGCGGCTTCGGCGGCATCGCTGCGCAGGCGATTGGCGAGGCGGGCGCTTTCGCCGCTGGAATTTTCCGAGCGCTCCTTCATGCCTCCCAGCATGATCTTGGGAATGTCGCCTTTGGCAGCCTTGCGTTTGCCGGCACTGTCCTTGCGGGCTTTTTTCTCGGCGACGTTCTGGATCTTGCGATCAATCTCGGCGACCTTGCGTTCACTGGAGGCCAGTGCGTGCTGTGCGGCGGCCAGTTCGAGCGCCTTGCGCTCGGCGTAGTGATCCCAATTGCCGCCATAGCGCCGCGCACCCAGACTGGTGAGCTCAACGATGGCATCCATGGTGCGCAGCAGAGCGCGGTCGTGGCTGACAATGATGGCGGCGCCGTGCCAGGAGCGAAGCACCTCAATCACCGCCGCACGGCCTTCGGCATCCAGATTGTTGGTCGGTTCATCGAGCAGGATGATGTCGGGCTGATCGAGAATGAGCCGAGCCAGCGCCAGGCGCGTGCGCTGCCCGCCACTGAGTGCGTCCACAGCGCGGTCGAGAGGGTAATCGGGCAGGTCCACCGCCAGCAAGGCGGTCTGGATCCGGGTGGGGAGGGTCCAGTCGGCGGTCTCGACATCCTGCAGCGACCCTTCCCCCCGATCGAGGCGATCCAGCCGGGCGAGATCCCGGCTGACGCCCAGCTGTGCGCTTACAGTGGTTTCTGGTGTCACCTGCACCGACTGCTCCAGCATGCCAATCGTGCCAGTAACGGTAACAGAGCCCGATGATGGACGCACAAGTCCGGCAATGATGCGCAGCAGGGTGGATTTGCCCGTGCCGTTGCGCCCGATCAGGCCGGTGCGTTCCTGACCAAAGGCCAGATCGAGGCCAGTGAAAAGCGGTTGGTTATCGGGTGTTGCGTAGGTGAGCTGATGCAGGGAGACGGAAGCGGGCATGGACGGATTCCAGATGAGCGGTGCGGGTGAGGCAGGCGTTCATCGTGATTTCCATGGGTACCGTCCGGTCAGTGCTGCGTGTGCGGTGAAGATAGGCGAGGGAGAAGCAATGTCAAGTTTGGTGGGGGCCTTGTGGCCAGCCGTCACCCCACTCTTGATCCCTCCCCCAAGGGGGAGGGTGTGGACGGACCTGTTTTACCCCAGATAGCGCTTCTTCAGATGCGCCTTGAAGAAGTTGGTGTTGAGCGGCTCGCCCGTGGCGCGGGTAATCAGTTCGGGGGTGGACCAGCGGGAGCCCTGGCTCCAGATATTGTCGGCACGCCACTGATTGACGCCGATGAAGTTGCCGTTGGCGATGTCTTTGCGCACATTCGGCTGAGCCTTTTCGAGGCTGGCCCATTGCTGGGCGGCGATCATGGCGCCCAGAGTGTAGCTGGGGAAATAGCCAAATGAGCCGGCAGGCCAGTGGACGTCCTGCATCGGGCCGTCCTTGGGATCATTGATGGTGGAAATGCCAAGATATTCGGTCATCTTGGCGTCCCAGGCTTCGGGGATCTGGCTGGCCTCGAGCTTGCCATTGACCAGATCCTGTTCCAATTCGTAGCGCAGGATGACATGGAGCGGGTACGTCACCTCGTCGGCATCGACGCGGATATAGCCGCGCTCGACGAAATTGACCTGGTTGAGCACGTCGACGGCTTCCCAGCCGGGGATGGCGTCATCGCCCAGATACTGGTGCACGAGTGGCAGGGCGAAGTCCCAGAATTCGGGGCTGCGTGCGAGCTGCATTTCCACGAACAGGCTCTGGCTTTCGTGGATGCCCATGCCGCGTGCCTTGCCCAATGGCCAATGTGACCACTCCTTGGGCAGGCCCTGTTCATAAAGGGCGTGGCCGGTCTCGTGTAGCACACCCATCAGGGAGGAGAGGAATTCATCGGTGCGATAGCGGGTGGTCATGCGCACATCGGTGGGCACGCCGCCACAGAATGGATGGTGCGAGACGGCGAGCGAGCCGTGAGTGAAATCAAAGCCGACAGCGCGCATCGCGGCCAGGCCGAGTTCGCGCTGCTTTTCGATGGGGTAGGGTCCGTTGAGCGCCTTGCGCGGCCGCTTGGCCAGGCGGGTCTCCTGAGCGGCAAGGGCCTCGGGCACGAAGCCCTTGAGGAAGCTCTTGAGATCCGCAAATACCGGATTGAGGTCGGCCGTACGGTTGCCGGGGTCAAACTGTTCCATCAGCGCGTCGTAAGGGGCCAGGCCAGTAGCTGCGGCGCGCAGCTGGGATTCTTCGCGCACCAGGGCAATGACGCCTTCGAGTGCCGGCAGGAAGCTGTCCCAGTCACCCTTGGCGCGAAGCTCGCGCCAGAGCTGTTCAGAGCGCATGGTGGCGGCGGTCTGGCGCTCGACAAACGCGGTGGGCAGGCAGGTGGCACTGATATACTGGCGCTTGAATTCGGCGAGGGCCAGGGTCTGGTCCTCGGTTTCGGGGCGCGCGGCCTCGATCCAGTCGGCTATTTCGGGAGCGGTGGCCTGGGCGTGATACATGCCGGCCAGATTGGCCATGGCCTCGGCCCGCTTCTCGCCGCCGCCGACGGCCATGTGGGTGGCCTCATCGGCCCCCAGGATGGAGAGCGCGTGCTCAAGGGATTCCAGCTTGCGGCCGAGGTCATCGAGTTTTTGCAAGGACAAGGTCAGACTCCGAAATTTGGACCGCTGAGATGTTCCACAGGCTGGGCCGGGGAGCAAGCGTGCCAAAGCGCCGCGCGGTCAGCAGACCGGGCGGTCAAGACAGGCGGACCCCGAGACGGCTGTCGCCCCTGAGTAGGATAAAAAATGAGACGAAAGCCGCCTCGGGGTGCCGGGCTTTATTGGAAGGCGGATCGTCACTGCCGGCTCCCGCACGACAGCACCCGTCCGCTCAGCCCGGGCCGAACGCGACTCCAGATCCCCCGGCGATCTGCCGGACGCCGGTCGCTGCAGCGCCGCCCGTATACCGGCAGATGGCCCGATTATGGCAGGCCGCCGGCAAGCGGGGACAAACGGCATGGCTTTTTTGGGGGCTGTTCACCCCCCTCCTGACCTCCCCCTGAAAGGCGGAGGGGTGACGCAGTGGGCGGACTGGAGATCTGGTGCCCAAGAAAAGGGAAGAGGCGCAGCCGGGGGACTGCGCCTCTGGGGAGGGCCGGTTCTGTTCTGGAGCTGGCCGGGTCGCAACTTCGGTGCGACCGGGGAGCCTGACTGCACCATTGGGGGAATGTGCAGCCAGGAAGCGGAGGGCCTAGAAGGGCAGGATGGCGTCCATCACCTGCTGGCCATAGCGGGGCTGCTGAACGTCGGTGATCTGACCGCGGCCACCGTAAGCAATGCGGGCTTCGGCGATCTTGGCCGATGGGATGGTGTTGTTGGCCTGGATGTCGGACGGGCGGACAATGCCGGCAACGACCAGGTCACGCACTTCAAAATTCACGCGCACTTCCTGATGGCCTTCGATGACCAGGTTGCCGTTGGGCAGGACCTGGGTGACGATGGCGGCGACCGAGGTCTGCAGGCTTTCCGAGCGGTTCACCGAACCCTTGCCGGTATTGGTCATGCCAGAGTTGAAATTGACGGCGTCGTTGGTGTTGATGGCGCCGTCTGAAGCAGTGTCGACCATGCTGCCCAGAATGCCGCCCATGCCAGCTGTGTTGCTGGACCCTCGGCTGGACTGGGTATTGTTGGCGATCTTGGCACTGTCGTTGACAGTGACGATGACGGTCACGATGTCGCCGATGCGGTGGGCCCGTTCGTCCTTGAAAAAGCCCTTGGCCGAGGTGCGATAGAGCGAATTGGCCTGGTAGGTGTCGGCAATCGCCTGCGGCATGGGCATGTTGACAGGCTGATAGCCGGCGGTGGTGGTTGGATCCACGATGGGGCTCAGCGTGGGTGCCTTACCAACATCGGCCAGGCGATCCATGGTGTTGCAGCCAGCCAGGGTGGCGGCCATTGCCAGCAGGGTCGCGAGCTTGAGAATGTTCATTTTGTCGTCTCCTGAAGGCGATTAAAGACCGGCCAGAGCAAGCGGCTCAGCGCTCACTTCAACGGCGCCGGGCGCTATGGCAGTGGCGCTGATGACGCGCCGGGACATCAGGTTGAGCACCTGCAAGGGCGCCCCCATAGTGGCCCCCGTGACGGCCTGGCCCTTGACGGTCAGGGTCATCGGACCGCTGCGGAAATAGATGGTAACCGTGTCATTCTTGGCCACGGTGAGCGGGGTGACGATGTCGCTCGGCTTGAGCATCATGCCGTCGCGGCTCTGGCGGGTCAGGGCTTTGCCGACAATGTCTTCCAGCCGGGGAACACCGGTGCTTTCCACGAAGCGCAGTGGCACGGGGCGCATGACGATATCGTCGGCGCTCAGAATGGTGCCGGCGGGGAGATTGGAGGACAAATGGGGAGCCTCGATCATCAGTTCGACCGAGCCGGCCAGATCGAGCGGCCGATCAAGGCCTGCAACGTCAAAGCGAGCCGTGAAGGTCCCGCTGCCGCTCAGATAGCGCAGGCTGGTGATGGTGGCGGGCGTGTCGACGGCTTCAGCATTGAAGGGGGTGAATTGAGTCGAGAAGACCGTGTTGGCGCTCATGCCCTCGGTGAGGATGCCGCGACCCTGCAGGTCCGCGGTGATCAGGTCGACCAGCAGGCTCTCGTCAATCAGCGTTGCCGCGCGGCTGACCCGGACGCCATCGAGGCCATGCGTCTCGAAATCTTCGATGCCGATACGGGCGGCTGCGGCCTTGATGTCGAGCAAGTCGACGCGGCCAGTGGTGCCCGGCTTTGGCGCGCGGAACAGGGCATCCTCGGCGGCGAGCCCGGCATCGTCGAACATGTCGCCGACGGTGACGACGGCGGCGGCCACGGTAATGTCGCCCTTGAGGGTTGGCGCTGCCAGCACGTTGGCGCTGAGCAGGACGGTGGTGATGGTGGCGAGAACGGATCTGGCAAACATCTGGACTACTCCTCTAGCGCAGCTGGCTGGTGGACTTCATCATCTCGTCAGCGCCCGAGATGACGCGAGCGTTCATCTCGTAGGCGCGCTGGGCAGCGATGAGGTCGGCGATTTCGGTGACGGAATTGACGTTGGACATTTCCAGGTAGCCCTGGAGCAGATTACCGGTGCCCTCCGAGTTGGGCACACCAACCTGGGCAGGTCCGCTGGCCGGAGTATCCATGAACAGATTGTCGCCCAGCGATTCCAGACCAGCCTTGTTGACGAAGCGGGCGAGCTGGAGCTGCCCGATCTGGGTGGGCGTGCTCTCATTGCCGACATAGGCGGAGACCATGCCGTCCTGAGAGATGGCGACGGATGTCGCATCGCCGGGAATGGAGATGCCGGGATCGATCGGATAGCCGTTGGAGGTTACCAGCTGGCCATCGGGCGAGCGTTCAAACGAGCCGTCACGGGTGTAGGCGGTGCGACCGTCGGGCATCTGCACCGAGAAAAAGCCTTCGCCGCGGATGGCGACATCGAGTTCGCCTTCGGTCATGTTGACGCTGCCCTGGCTCATGATGCGCGGGGTCGAAACCGTGCGAACACCCGAACCGATCTCGACGCCGGCTGGCACGACGGTGCCCTGGGCCGAGCTCTGCGAACCGGCGCGGGTGATCTGCTGGTAGAGCAGATCCTCGAACTCGGCACGCGCGCGCTTGTAGCCGGTGGTGCGCATGTTGGAGATGTTGTTGGAGATGACTTCAACGTTGCGTTCCTGGGCGCTCATGCCGGTCGACGCGATATAAAGTGCTTTCATGGCCGGTCCTCAGGGTTACGCGTTGGCATCGCCAAGACGCTGGATGGCAGTACGACGCAAGTCATCCTGCCTGCTGGCCAGCGAGGCTGCGGATTCATAGGCGCGCTGCACGCGGATCATCTCGGCCATTTCGGTGACACCGGAAACGTTCGACTTTTCGATGAAGCCCTGCATGGCGCGGGTGTTGATGGCGGCGGTTGGCGTTCCCCCCGCATAAAGATTGTTGCCCTCGCGGGTGAGTTCCTGCGGATTGGCGAATTCGACCAGGCGCAGGCTGCCCTTGGCGCCAGCGCTCGAGTTGATCGAGCCGTCCTTGCCGATCAGGATCCCGGTTTCTTCGGGGCCAAAGCTGATCGGGCCGCTCTGGCCGAGGACCGGGTTGCCGCTGGCATCTACCAGGGTGCCGCTGGCGTTGAGCTGAAAAGCGCCGGACTTGCTCCAGCGTTCACCGGCGGGGGTCTGGATGACGAAGAAGCCGTCGCCATTGAGGGCGACATCAAGGTCGCTGCCCGTCTGTACCATGGCACCGCCACTCAAGTCGTGGACCGTGGCCCAATCCTGAACATAGCTGAGAGGCTGGTCGCCGGATTGGAAATCCTTGTCGCGGGCGACCGGCATCTTGAATTCTTCGAACAGCAGGTTCTCGGCCTTGAAGCCGGTGGTGTTGATGTTGGCCATATTGTTGGCCACGACATCCATCTGGCGCTGCAGCGCGATTTGCCGGCTCAGGCCTATCAGTTGCGCATTTTCGATCATTGCTGATCCCCGGTGTTAACTTCCCCGAGACCGCCAACTTCCCCAAGCCGATGGTCTCGCCGTTTACCTTGCAGAAACCATGCCAGACCGAAAAGTTTAATTAAATCATAGGTATATCTGTAGCGAAGGGTGCGGCTTGGTGGATCAGTGTGGTTATGGCGGCAAAATTTACCCGGCAGTTTCTGCCGCATCGGGGATTTTGTAACCATTCGTTAACCATCGGGCGATTAGCTGGTGAATATCCGGAATCGCCCGGGAAACCTTGAGTTTGGCAGGTGCCCAATGGCCGCTGAAGCGGAAGTCGAAGATGGTGCTGCCCCCAAGAAGGGTATTCCAAAGCTCTTCATCATCATTGGTGCGGCGGCCCTCGTGGTTCTGCTGGGCGGCGCTGCTGCGTTCTTCTTCCTCTCGTCGGGTACCGCGGAAGCCGAACATGGCGGAGAAACCGCCAATGCCCATGACGGTGTGATCGAAGCGGCCCACACCTTCATCTTCAACCTGCCGCCCATGGTCATCAATCTCAACAATGAGGCCGATGGCGGCGCATTCATGAAGCTGACGGTGGCACTCGAAGTCGCCAATGAAGAGATGATGCTGGAGATTCAGCCGCGCATGGCCAAGGTCATCGATGCGTTCCAGGTCTATCTGCGCGAATTGCGCAAGTCCGATCTGGAAGGCTCGGCGGGGATCTACAGGCTCAAGGAAGAACTGCTGCGCCGGGTCAATGTCGCGATCTATCCGTCGCGCGTGGAGTCGGTGCTGTTCAAAGAAATTCTGGTTCAGTAATGGCAGACCCTACCGAACAGGACAAACTCAGCGACGATTGGGATCTGGACGAGACCATCGGTTCGCTCGACGCTGCGATTGAGCAAACCGAAGAGGAAAAGGCTGCCGAAGCCACCGCCGAATGGGCGGCGATGCTCGAGGGTGACACGGGCGACGGCGAGGGCGGTCCCGATCGCGTTCTCAACCAGGATGAAATCGACAGCCTGCTGGGTTTCGACGCCAGCGTGGGCAGCAATGTCGAACTGACCGGCGTTCAGGCGCTGATCAATTCGGCGCTGGTGAGCTATGAACGCCTGCCCATGCTCGAGATCGTGTTTGACCGCCTGGTGCGGTTGACGACGACCAGCCTGCGCAATTTCACCTCGGACAATGTGGAAGTGACGCTGGATTCGATTTCATCGGTTCGCTTCGGCGACTATCTGAATTCCATTCCGCTGCCGGCCATTCTTTCGGTCATCAAGGCCGAGGAATGGGAGAATTACGGCCTGTTGACCGTTGATTCCAGCTTGATCTACTCGATGATCGACGTGCTGCTGGGTGGTCGCCGGATCGGCGGCAATATCCGGATCGAGGGCCGGCCCTACACGACGATTGAACTGGTGCTGGCGCGGCGGATGATCGAGGTGATCCTTGAGGATACGCACCGGGCCTTCGAGCCGGTGACGCAGGTCAACTTCAAGCTCGAGCGCATGGAAACCAATCCGCGTTTTGCGGCGATATCGCGGCCAGGCAATGCGGCTATCCTGATCGAGTTGCGGATCGAGATGGATGACCGCGGCGGCAAGATTGAAATCCTGCTGCCCTATGCAACGATCGAGCCGATCCGCGAACAGCTGCTACAGATGTTCATGGGCGAAAAGTTCGGCCGTGACGCGACGTGGGAAAGCCATCTGGCGACTGAAATCTATTCGGCCGATGTGTCGGTTGAGGCGGTTCTGCATGAGCAGGATGTGCCGCTCTCGAAAATGATGGCGATGAAGGCCGGCGATACCTTGATGTTCGAACGCTCGCCTACCGATCCGGTGCGACTGCGTTGCGGCGGTGTCGAACTGACCGAGGCCATCATGGGGCATATCGGCGATCTTGTATCCGTGCGGGTTACCCGCCCCCTCAATCCGCCCAAGGTGACCATGGAAGCCTTTGAAGCGATAGACGAAAAATCGGAAGGACGATGATGTTCGGCTTGCCCCTTGGACTGTTCGTAGAAAGTGCAGTGGCCATCCTGATGGCGCTGACGATCGGCTATTGCGTCATCCTCAACCATCGATTGAAGATGCTGCACGCCGACAAAGACGTGATGCGGCAGATGGTTGCCGATCTCGTCGGCGCCACCAATCTGGCCAACCAGGCCATCAAGGAGCTCAAGCAGACGGCGGTGGAAGCAGACCTGTCGCTGAACGCGCGGCTGGAAGAGGCCGAGCGTTTCGGCGTCGAACTGGCCAATCACGTCAATGCCGGTTCGGTGCTGATGGATCGTATCGCCAGGATCACCAGTGTGGCGCGCCACAGCCAGGCCATCGAACCGGTCGAGCAGCCCAACAAGGTGCAGTCGGCGCTTGAGCAGTTGCAGTCGCGAGTGCGTACTCGGGGAGCTGCTGCGTGACAAACATCCGCCTGCTGCCGGTCGTCGTGCTCGCCATTTCGGCGCTCCTGGTGCTCAAGACCCTCGGTCTGGTCACCAATGGCGGCTACGTGCTGACAGGCATCACCATGGCCCGGGCGTCGGGCGCCGCCGCGCCGGCCGGTCCGGCCGGTCCGGCGGAGGATGGGTCGGCAGAACATACTATGGAAGACACCAGCCCTACGCTGGCCGATCCTGCGCCAACCATGAAGCCACAGAGCGAGGCCGCGGCCAAGGACGCAGGCGGCGGTCACGGCGCAAGCGCGGCAGCGACCGAGCCGGCTGAAGGTCACGGCGCGGCTCCTGATGACGCTGCCGCTGACGATCATGAAGCGGCGCCGGTTGACGGCGGGGAGACCGCCGCTGCGGCTGGTACAACGGGCGGAACATATTGCCTTGAGTCAGATGCGGCAATTGATGGCGAGGGCAATGTCATCATCAACCCTGCTTCGGCCGAGGCGGCGGCAGGGGGCGAAGGTGGGGCCGAGGCGCCGCATGGTGGCGACAAGATGCCGACCTTTGCCGCCTCCATGTCGGACTGTCTGCCCACAGGCGATGCCGTGCCGCTGCTGATCGACGGCAAGGGCGGTTCGGTTCCACTGTTGTCTTCCGGCGCCGCGAGCGACACCGAGCAATTGCTGCTTCAGCGGCTGGCCGCGCGGCGCGACGAACTCAAGAAATACGAGGATGATCTGGCGCTGCGGTCCTCCATCGTCGATGCTGCCGAAAAGCGGATCGAGGAGCGGACCTCGACGCTGACGGCGCTGGAGGCCCAGATATCGACGCTGGTGGATCAACGCCAGGAAATGGAAACCGGTCAGTTTGCCGGCATTGTGGCGATGTATGAATCGATGAAGCCCAAGGATGCGGCCTCAATCTTCAACAATCTGGACATGGAAGTGCTGTTGCGGGTGGCCAAGACGATGAGCCCGCGCAAGATGGCGCCGATCCTGGCCGCCATGGATACGGCTCGTGCCCAGGAGCTGACTGTCAAGATGGCCGCCCTGTCAGATCAGCCGGTCTCCGAGATGACTTCAGCCGACCTGGCCGCATTGCCGCAGATCGTAGGTAAATAGGGCTTTCCGGGGAAGAGTAAGGGGCCGTTAAGCCCGCCGCGCTAGGGTGCCGCAACGAGTATTTGTGTAACCCTGTGCGTGTCGTCGACCTAGAACTGGTCTGAGAATACGTGCTTTGTGTCGGGCGGGCAGAAGCCGGTGAAGACCGCTATCCAAGCAGGATTGCTCGGGGTCAGAAAGACCCTGGCGCTTTTGGCTGCCCTGGCGGTGATGAGCTTTGTCGTGCCGGCACTGGCTGTCGAACAGGGGCAGTTACTGGGTACGCAGGAGGACGGCTACGGCCGCATTATCCTCAGCTTTCCAGGCCGTGACTCGTTGCCGGAATACCAGATGCGCATCGAAAACGGGGTGTTGTCGATTGAATTCGACGAGCCGGTCTCGGTCATCCTTCCCGATGTGGGCACGACAATGCCGGACTATCTTTCGGTAGCAAGGGTTGATCCGGATGGCCGTGGTGTACGCCTGGGATTGCGGTCAGCCTTCAATTTCAATCGCATCGAGGCCGGCGAAAAGCTCTATATCGATCTGCTGCCCACTGACTGGCAGGGGCAACCACCGCCACTGCCGCAAAATGTCATCGACGAGCTGGCGGAGCGGGCCCGCCTGGCAGCTATCCGCGCCGAACAGGAGCGCAAGGCGGCCGGCGTGATTGAGCTCAAGCCGCAGGCCAGTGTACGCATCGGGCGCAACCCAACCTTCCTGCGGGTGCAGTTCGACTGGAACGTGCCCACGAGTGGCGCCTATGTGCAGGATGGCGACACGGGAATGATCGGCTTTGAGTGGCCGGTGGGGATCGACTTGCGCGATCTGGCGATCGATCTGCCGCCGGAGCTTATTGCGGTTGAATCGGCGGTCAATCCGGACGGTTCGACGGTCACGCTGCAGTTGGCGGAGGGCGTCAAGCCGCGCTTCTACGAAACGTCGCCCCGACAGTACATTCTGGATATCGACATCGCGGGCATCGGCTTGCCCAGCTTTGACGCTGCGAGCCTGGCCGATGGCGTGGCCAACAAGTCGCCGGCAGGCGACGAGCATGGGGCGTCGAGCGATCCGCTGGTGGGCATGCTGTTTCCGCAGACGGCAGGCAAGACGGTTACCCCCTTTGTCAGTGTACTAGGCTCTACCGTTCGAGTGGTATTTCCCTTTGAGCAGGACACGCCCGCTGCCGTGTTCCGCCGCGGTGATACCGTGTGGATGATGTTCGATACGGTGTCGGGTATAGCGCCGCCAGCGCAGTCAGACGCGCTGGATGCGCTGGCGCGCGAGTTTGCGGTGGTTGCGTCTGGTGACACTCAGGTGGTGAGGGTTGAGCTGTCCAAGGATCGGCTGGCGACCCTGGGGTCGGAGGGCATGGCATGGGTGTTGTCGCTGGGCGATATCATGCTGACGCCCACCGAGCCGATCGAGCTGGGCCGTCGCCGCAACCTGGAAGGCGATTTCGAGGTGGTGGCGAACATGGCACGACCGGCCAGGGTTCATGACTTCCGCGATCCCAATGTTGGCGATGTGCTCAAGGTCGTGACGTCCTATCCGCCCGCGCGCGGGCTTTCGCGCACGCTCGACTATGTCGACTTTTCGGCGTTGCGCAGCGTGCACGGGCTGGTGGTGAAGCCGAAATCGCCGGACCTGAACGTGGCCATCGAAAACGAGCTGGCGGTGCTGAGCGTGCAGGGCGGCCTGACGGTATCGGCAATCGACGGGCCACGAACGGTTGGCAACGGGATCACCGAGTCCATGCGGGGGAGCTTTGTCGATCTGGGGCGCCTGGAGCAGCCCGACTTCGGGCTGTATGCCGAGCATCAGCGCGACATGCTGGCGACCGCCGCCAATGCTGAAGGAACCGAGCGCGACCAGGCCCGCCTTGAGCTGGCGCAATACTATATTGCCAACCGCTTTGCCCAGGAAGCAATCGGTGTGCTCAACGTTCTGGAAAAGGATCTCAAATCGAGCGACCTGACGCGCAAGGTCCGCCTGTCAAGGGCGATTGCCGACACCCTGGCGAGCCGGCCGATCGATGCGCTGGCCATATTGAACACGGCATCGATGGGGCAGGAGGTTGACGCGCTGGTGTGGCGGACAATCGCCCGCACGGAGAACTACGACTACAAGGGCGCCAAGAGCGATGCCCTGGAAGCGCAGTCGGTGGTTGCCAATTACCCGGTGTGGGTTCGCAACAAGTTCTATTTTGCCGCGATCCGCGCCGCGATCGAGGCGGGTGACGCCAGCATGGCCGAGCATATGCTGGGCAGTATCGACTTTCCGAGCCTGAATGCCGAAGACAGCAGCCTGTTCCACCTGCTGTCGGGCCGGATCGACGAGGTCGCGGGACGCGTAGACGAAGCCATCGACACCTATGGACAGGTGATTGCCGCAGAAATTCGGCCGACCCGGGCCGAGGCGATCTACCGCACGCTTCGCCTGCTCGACAATGCCGGCAAGCTCAACCTGGCCAAGGGTACCGAGACATTGTCGGCGGAGTCGCTGCTGTGGCGTGGCAACCCGCTTGAAGCGGATATGCAGAAACTGCTGGCCGAACTGTATTTCCGCAATGGCGACTATCGGCTGGGCTTTGAGACAGTCAAACAGGCCGTGGCGAATTATCCCGAGAGCCCGCCAATCAACAGCCTGCGTGACGAGGCGCAGGCGATGTTCGGCGAGTTGTTCCTTAACGGGGTGGCAGACTCGCTGGCACCGGTTGATGCCCTTGGGCTCTATTATGACTTCCGGCAGCTGACGCCGCCAGGCGCGCGAGGCGACGAGATGATCCGTAACCTGGCCCGGCGCCTGGTGCGTGTCGATCTGCTCACGCAGGCTGCAGAGCTGCTGGAATACCAACTGGACAATCGACTGCGTGGCATTGCCAAGACGCAGATCGCAGCCGACCTGGCCGTGATCTATCTGGCGGACCGCAAGCCACAGGACGCGCTGCGGGTGCTCAATGCGACGCGGATGCCGGACATTCCGGATTCGCTGGCGCGGCAACGCCGGATTCTGGAAGCCCGGGCGCTGATCGACGGCGGACGCGATCAACTCGGCCTTGACCTGATCCGCGAACTGGACGGCAAGGACGCGACGCTGCTGCGGATCGACGCCTACTGGAAGGCCCGCCGCTATAGCCAGGCCAGCGAGATGCTCGAGGAAATGTATTCGGACCCCGCCACCAAGGCGGCGCTGAGCCAGCCGGCGCGGATGGGGGTTATCCGCGCGGCCGTGGGGTATGTGCTGGCCAGTGACAAGCTGGGCCTGGCGCGACTGCGCTCCAAGTTTGGCGACGCCATGGTCACCTCGCCCGAGTGGCCGATGTTCGACCTGGTGACGCGCAATATCGAGGTCACGAGCCTGGAGTTCAAAACCGTGGCGTCGCAAGTGTCGGGCGTGGAGGGGATTAACTCCTTCCTGGCGTCGTATCGCGATACCTATGGTCCCGATGGCGCACTGGCACCGCTTGTGGCGTCCGACGCCACCACCGGCGCCGCTCGGGGCGTGTAGGGCGGATCATCTTTGCGGCCGGCCGAAGGCTAGACGCTGTTGAAACTGCGCACCAGCGAGCCGGCGACCAGATACCAGCCGTCGACCAGCACGAAGAAAATCAGCTTGAATGGCAGTGAGATAACCACGGGCGGGAGCATCATCATGCCCATGCTCATCAGCACGGAGGCGACCACCATGTCGATGACCACAAAAGGCAGGAAAAGCAGGAAGCCAATCTCGAAGGCGCGACGCAGTTCCGAAATCATGAAGGCCGGAATCAGCAGCTGCAGTGGAATGGCCTCGGGCTCGGCCGGCACCTCGGCATCCGTCAGATCAAAGAACAGCGCCAGATCCTGCTCCCGCACATTGGCGCGCATGAAGGCATGCAAGGGAACGCTGCCCTGTTCAAAGGCTTGGGTTATCTCGATGTCGCCGGCCAGCAGTGGCGCAATGCCCTGGTCATAGGTGGCCTGCAGGGTTGGCTGCATGACAAAAAGGGTCAGGAACAGGGCCAGCGACACCATCACCGAATTGGGCGGCGCGGTCTGCAGTCCGATGGCAGTGCGCAGCAGCGATAGGACCACGACGATGCGGGTGAAACTGGTCACCATCACCAGGATGGACGGTGCCAGCGACAGCAGGGTGATCAGGCCGATCAGCTGGACGGCCCGCTCGGTGATAGTCGTGTCGTCGCCGAAATCTATCGAGACGTCCTGGCCGAAAGCCAGGCTTGGCGTCAGCGCGAGAACGACGAGGCTGGCCAGCGCGGCGTAGCGCGCGAGATGGCGCGGTCGCGTGAAGGCGACCTCAGTTCCTGTTGTCCTTGCTGGTGCCGTCGTCAAGGTCAGTGCCCTCGATGTCTCGCTGTGCGCTGTCCTGTTTAGCTGAGTCGGGGGCCGGCTGATCGGCGCGAGCAGCGATTTCGGGGGAAACTGGCAATTCCATCTCATTGACGGGCCGCAGCAGACCGGTGTGACGCAGCGAGACGTGGGCCCGCTGATTGGTGGCGCGACCCTGCTTCTGCAGTTCCGCCAGCA
>TARA_R110002124_G_scaffold41761_4_pt1 | contig 21348 bp, 10 predicted proteins | sample TARA_R110002124 | Tara Oceans TARA_R110002124 (sample SAMEA4397445) | marine metagenome | biome: Polar Biome; feature: [SRF] surface water layer (ENVO:00010504); material: water (ENVO:00002006), including particulate matter (ENVO:01000060) such as... | depth 5 m | reverse complement strand
ATTTCAGCACGTAATAGAATGTCTATTGCATATTTCGGGTTCAATGACTATAGTAATTAATGAGAATAAGCTAGGTACACCTTAGATGAACCAAGGTTGAATTTTTACAAGTCCATCAATAATTGATCAATTTGCTGAATAAAAGTTTCAGTTTCTTTTTTCTCAGTTTGGATAAATCCATTGTCTTCTAAAGCGCCCAAAACAGCATCTCTTTCTTTTTCATCCGCATAAACCATGTTCCTAAATGGGTTGTCATAGTCCTTTTTTCTGCTAGTGTAAATGTTTTCTGACATACTTTGCCTAAAAATTTTTGAATCCTCCAGCATTTGTTGGAATTGGTCCATATTGAATTCTACAGGGTTTATTCCATTATCAGAAAAAGCAATGGCAAAAGCATGTTTTGTTTTGGCTTCTTCATAAGCATTACCAAATACTTTGTAACGGTCATGAAGCTCTTTCCAACTGATAATTACCCCTTCTTTTACATCAGCAATCAATTGATCCATACTTTGTTTCGGAACCAATTGACCACCTAAATTAATCCACTTATCAGGAGCGGGTAAATTTTGTGTTATGTCTTGTAAGAATTTTTCATCTTTCAAGTCGGCCTGAGAATAGTATTCTGTAAGGCAATAAACTGGATAGTATTGAATGAGCTGCTTGAACTGAGTATAGGCCTCAATGATCTTTATTACTCTTATTTTTCTTTTGCTGTTTTCCCAGCCCGAGGCGAAGACATCTAACTCCCGAACTACAGGGGCTTTAGAAGAAAGCAATTCTTTTCCTTTTTGTTTAATTGACTGTATGGACTGTTCTTGCTCCGTTGGGTATTTATTGAAATATGCCCTTCCACATAACTCTTCCATTAAGGGGATGGACTGTAAAACTTCCACCATACTGTCTGGTGCAAGAAAATCAAATTCCAACCTTTGAAATTTCTCAATCCTTTTATCCCTGGCTTTGTATTTCCATGCATTTCTGGATAAAGCATACATATTGTATTGAAACCAATAAGCAGGCATGACAACGAGTTCATCATGGGTCACATCATTGCTTATTAATGAAAATGGCAAAGGTATATCCAACTCAGCTGGATAATCTCCTTTGGCTACAATGGTAAATGTAGCCAGACGTGAATTGTGTTTGAGACTGACACACAAGCCAGGCCAGAAACCTCTTCCTGCTATGATTTCACCATCAGCTCCTCTAGAGTTGTGATTAGATCCCACTGTGGCTCCAGCGGCCATATTGCTTTGACCTTGGATCAATGCAGCGCATAAGAAGGAATTGTTGTGGTGCTGCTCATGGGAGGGGAAAATCAAGGAGTTCAATACTTCGCAACATGAAATGGTTGCATTAGAACCCAAATAACTATTGATCAAACGTGCTCCGTACTTTAATTGGGATTGAGCAGCCATCAAAAACCTCACTGCCTTTACCCCATAAAATATAGTGCATCCCTCACTTACAATTCCATTAACCAATTCACAGCTTTCACCGATTTGGGTGCTGGCATTAGCCGTAGAGTGTATCGTTAAATTTTTCAGTTTATTTGCCCCTTTGATATAAGCATCAGAACCAAACCAAACATCTTTGATGATCAGGGTATTTTTTATGATACAGCGATTTCCCACTTTACCATAATACCCTCGTTTGACATCAAATTCATTTTGAGTAAATTCCAGTAATTTGGATTGAAAAAGGGTGTCTGTTCTATGTCTTGACCACATCCAAGCATCACCTGGAAGCATCCCGCTAAATGGAGCTACCTTTCGGCCTCCATTTTCATTACACAGTTCAAGCCAGATTCTAACCTCTTCCGATTCCCCTTCTTTGACAATGCCATTGCCAAATTTTGCATGGCTTGTGGTTGACATTTCATTGATATTTACCAAAACTACCTCATCACCTATAATATAATGAGAGAGGTAATTAACATTATCAATGATTACATTGTCTCCAATATCACAACTAATAATATGACTGTTATAAAGCCCAACGGGCATTCTTAGGTTATGGTATTCCAGAAAAAAGGGCTCCAATTTACCGATTCTCACCAAGCCAAAAAATTTACAATTCTTAACCAATTCCGGATTGAAAGCATCTGAAACAAATATTTTATTCCAGTCATCCGCCTGATTTTGGTTCCGGACGAGTTGTTCTATTTCACTTGCATTCAAATTTCGAAATACAGTTTTTGTCCTATTCTGCTTGTTTCGAAGGTAATATTCATCTGCCCCTTCCGGTAGGTATTTTGGATCAATAAACTTATAACCCAAAGTTGATAGAGGGTGGCGGGATATTTTATTCATAATTTTTTAAGTGTTTAAAAAATAATCTATTCTACAGTTACGGATTTCGCTAAATTCCTTGGCTTGTCTACATCAAGTCCTTTTGCAAGACCGGTATAATAAGCTAGCAACTGTAGGGGAACCACACTTATAAGTGGTGCGATTAGTTCATCTGCAGCTGGAACAGCAATGATGTCATCCGCAATTTCTTCAAATACAGTGTCATTCTCGGTGACCACAGCCAGTACCATTCCTTTTCGTGCTTTGATTTCTCTGGCATTACTTACCAGCTTTTCATGGTAAAGATCGCGTGTTGCCACAAATACTACTGGAAGGGTTTCTTCCACTAGGGCGATGGGACCATGCTTCATTTCAGCAGCAGGATAACCTTCTGCATGGATATAACTGATTTCCTTTAATTTAAGGGCTCCCTCCAATGCGATTGGGAAATTATAGCCTCTACCCAAGAATAGGAAATCTCTTGCATGTTGGTATTTCCCTGCTAATTTTTCAATGGAACCTGCAGAATTTAAAACATCCTGGATTTTGTCTGGAACCAGGGACAATTCATTAATATAATGTTGGTACCTGTCCTTGGTCAAAGTTCCCTTAGCATAGCCTAGTTTAATGGCTATCATGTACAAGACAGTAAGCTGGGCAGTAAATGCTTTGGTTGAAGCAACACCTATTTCTGGCCCTGCATGGGTATATGCTCCAGCTTGGGATAACCTGGCAATACTTGATCCAACCACGTTGACTACTCCAAAGATAAAGGCTCCTTGGTTTTTGGCATTTTCAAGTGCGACAAGGGTATCTGCTGTTTCGCCACTTTGAGATACAGCTATGATCACATCTCCTTTATTTATTACTGGGTTGCGATACCTGAATTCCGAGGCATACTCTACTTCTACAGGTATTCGGCATAATTCTTCTAAAACATATTCGGCCAATAATCCCGCATGCCAAGAGGTACCACAACCTACTATAATAATTCGTTTGGCCTCCTTAAGCAAATCAAGGTGCTGGTCAATGCCTCCCATTGTGATGGTTCCTTTTTTAGCATCAAGTCTTCCTCTAAGGCAATCAAAAACGGCTGTAGGTTGTTCAAAAATTTCTTTAAGCATAAAATGCTCATAGCCACCTTTTTCTATGGCTGCCAACTCCATGTCAAGCTTGGTGATAAAAGGAGTTATTCTCTCATTACCAGGGTTCTTGAGGATCAATTCATCAGGCTTAACAATAGCCATTTCATAATCGTTGATGTATACCACTTCTTTGGTATATTCAATGATAGGAGAGGCATCAGAAGCTAAAAAGTGTTCATTCTTCCCAATGCCGATGACGAGTGGACTGCCTTTTCGTGCAGCTATTAATGTGTCAGGTTGATCCTGATCCAATAAAATAATGACATAAGCACCAACAATTCTTTTAAGAGCTATTCTGACTGCTTCCTCAAGGTTTTCTGCATCATTTTGGTAAATGTCATCTATAAAATGAAGCAATACTTCAGTGTCAGTGTCACTTTCGAAAGCATAGCCTTTTTGTAGTAGCTCCTTTTTTATTGGAGCATAATTTTCAATGATGCCATTATGGACCATTGCTAGTTTACCTGATTTAGAGCGATGAGGATGAGCATTTCTGTCAGAAGGCTCTCCATGAGTTGCCCACCTGGTATGGCCAATCCCGGATTGAGCATGCAGGTTTTTCCCAACTAAGGAGGATTCTAACTCAGCTACTTTGCCCATCTTTTTATAAACAGCCAATTCTTTGTCTAAGAGGGCTACGCCTGCACTGTCATAACCTCTGTATTCTAAGCGCTGAAGGCCTTTTAAAATTATTGGATATGCTTCTCTGGATCCAATGTATGCAACTATACCACACATAATAAAATATCGGAATAATGTTTTGTAAAAATTGTTAAAGAAATATTTTCCCGAAAATTAATGAATAAAAATGATGAATTACAATATCGAATTTTGCTGGGAATCGTATAGAAAATTAAAAAGACAGGAAAAGTTTTCCTGTCTTTTTAATAATTTATAAAAGTTTAAATAAAATTTTATAAATGTTCTGTTAAAGAGAAAAGTAATTTTGAAAATCTTTCGAGAATATTCTGCTTACTTTAATGAATGTTACTTAAGTATTAAAACAATTTATTGAAAATATTGTATAAAAATTACCTATTTTCTTTCATTTTTATTTCATTAATCCAATTTTGATAGAGTTCGTTCAACTCTTTAACTCTATCAGGGTATTGATCAGCAAGATTTTTCACCTCTGTAGAATCCATTTCCATATTGGTCAGGTATAGTTTGTCTGCCTCAGTGAAGGTCAGTTTACCTGTAGGGTCATATGGGTTTCCTAATAGTTTCCAGGGGCCTTTTCGAACCGCCCAGGCATGATTTTTATTGTCTGGAAATCCAGTGCCCCAAAACATGGTTTCGTGTGGAGTAGCTACTTTTGAATCTAAAATTAAAGGAAGCAGGCTTTTTCCATCTATCTTTTGACTAGAAGGTATTTTAATATCCGTCAATTCAGCAAGTGTTGGCATCCAGTCTATGCTATTTGCCCAGTGATGTCTTGATTCATTTACTGGCAGTCGAGAAGGGAATCGAATAATGGCAGGAACCCTTATTCCCCCTTCCAGCATACTGAATTTTGCACCATTTAAAGCTCCAGCATCACCACCACCAAAAAATGCCCGCTCTTCTACGCTAAAGCCATGGTCTGATTGGTAAACAATTATTGTATTGTCTAACTCACCGATTGCTTTTAAGTGGTGATAAATTTCCCCAACCATTTCATCAATAGTGGATACAAATGCAGCATATTCCTTTCTTGGACTTTCAAGATCATCATAATAATCCAGCCATTTTGGGTCGCCCTGATAGGGGTAGTGAGGCATATTGATGGCCCAATAAGTGAAAAATGGTTGGTCTGACTTTTCACTTACAAACTGTTTCATTTCCTGTACCATAAGGTCTCCGAAAAATTCACCAGGCCTGTATATTTCTGTTTCATTTCGATATAGGTCATGAAGGTTTGGGCCATGCCAGTAAAAAAAGTGGGAAAAATTATCTATACAACCTCTCTGGTGACCAAAGAAATAATCAAATCCTTGCCCATTGGGTAATTTTTCAGGAGTATGTCCAAGATGCCACTTGCCTATTAAACCAGTTCTGTAGCCGTTGGATTTGAACATTTCAGCCATGGTAACTTCCTCCGTTGGTAAACCAGATTTACCCTCTGGATCTGAATGAGGAGGAGAAACGTTGCCAAAAAGTCCAGCATTAAAATTATACTTGCCAGTCATTAATGCGGCCCTTGAAGGTGAGCATACAGGTGCTGCAGCATAAAATTGGGTGAATTTAACCCCTTCTGTAGCCAGTCTATCAATATTAGGGGTCTTTAAGTCAGTAGCCCCAAAACTTCCCAGATCTTTATAACCTTGATCGTCTGTAAGTATGACGATTACGTTTGGTTTTTTGGAGGATGGACCTTTCTGGGCCATCGTTGCCTTGCTTAGGAGAATCCCTAAAATAAGGCAGAAATAAATTATTCGGTTCACAGTTAATTGTGTTATTTAGGTTTTAATCTTCTTAATTTTTCTAAATTAGTTGCTTAAACTTTCCTAAAAAATAATTTCACTAATTTTATCAAGATGAATCTAAGATTGTTTTTGGCATTGTCTTTATTGTTTTGCCAGTTTTCATTGGTATTGGCTCAGGAAGACTTAAGTTGGAATAACCCTTTGAAATCCCCAAATAAAAACCTAATTCATGGACAGGGTTGGACAGGTTTGGATTATCACAGACTTCCCGATGATGCTGAAAATAAAGTTAGAAAAGCTGTATGGGGTTTGTCAAGACATGCTGCAGGGGTAAAGTTGAAATTTAATACAAATGCCCAGGAAATTAAGGTTAGGTATGTGGTCTCAGGACGTCAAGCAATGCCACATATGCCTGCCACAGGAGTAAGTGGACTAGACCTTTATATCAGAGATAGTCCTGAATGGATTTGGGTTCGTGGAAGCTATTCCTTTGGTGATACGATCCAATATATCTTCCCACTTAAAGCAGGTATAGCAACAGCCAAAGATTTTGATCTCTACCTGCCTTTGTACAATGAAGTTACCTTCCTTGAAATTGGAGTAGATAATGATGCTGATTTCAGTTTTATTTCTCCTTCAAATAATGAGATGCCGGTAGTCGTTTATGGTACTTCTATTGCCCAAGGAGGATGTGCTTCCAGGCCTGGGATGGCATGGACCGCCATCTTAGAAAGAATGATTAATAAGCCGATGATTAATCTTGGATTTTCAGGAAATGGATTGTTAGAAGAGCCACTTATTGATTATATGGCTACAATAAATAGTAGCTTATATGTGCTGGATTGCTTACCAAATTTGGTTAGGGATACCTTTTCTGAGGAGGAAGTTACCAAGAGGATGATGGATTCGGTTCGGAAATTGAAAGCAGAAAGACCCGATACACCTATCCTAATGGTCGAACATGCGGGTTATACGGATGAATTGGTAAATATGGATAGAAAAAATGCCTATCAGGGCAGAAATAATTTATCAAAAGAAGCTTACCAAATGTTGATAGCGGAAGGAGTGGAAGAACTTTATTACTTGGAAAAGGAAGAAATTGGGCTTACCATGGAAGGAACGGTAGATGGAACTCATCCAACTGATCTGGGTATGGATCAGCATGCCAAAGGATATTATTCAATTGTAAAAGAAATTCTTGACTAGATCTTGCGTTTTAAGGGTTTATTTGAGAATGAAAATAATTGTTAGGTTTGGCTTATTTCTGAACCAATATAAAAGCTAAATTTAATTTTTATCTAATATTCAGTAAGTAATTTTTGTGAATTTAGTAGGTAAAGCGAAAAATTTAAGCATTCATGACTAACCAGTCATATAATTTATAGGAAGTTCTATTTGAACCTGAAACATGAAAAGTTATATTTGAAATATCACATAACATGATTAATAACCACTATCTCTTTCCCTAACAGTAAATGACCAGTATTCAGAAAGCCAATGACAATAGATTAGTTTCTTTGGATGCCTACAGAGGCATTACTATGTTTTTGCTAATCGGCGAGTCAGCGAGAATTTATGGGGCTTTTGAGGGGATGTTTTCAGAAGGTTCAATTGGGCATATGTTTTTTACCCAATTTACCCACCATCCTTGGAATGGATTAAGGTTTTGGGACCTTATTCAGCCTTTCTTTATGTTTATTGTTGGTGTTGCTATGCCATTTTCTTTGAATAAAAGATTGGCTAAACAGAGAGATAAAGGGAAAGTTACGCGCCACATCCTCAAAAGGTGCTTGCTTCTTTTTCTGTTTGGTACAGGACTGTATTGTATAAATGCCGGAGAGCTGGTTTTTGAGTTATGGAATGTGCTTACTCAATTGTCCTTTACCATTTTAGTGACCTATTTTATAATCAATAAACCACTTAAAACCCAACTTGCTATTTCCATTGGTTTGTTGCTATTAACCGAATTGATGTATAGACTTTATGAGCCTGCCGCTCCTTTTGTTAAGGGTGAGAATTTTGGTTCGTATGTTGATTTGATTCTAATGGGTAAATTAAGTAGTGGCGGATGGGTAGCCATCAATTGCATACCTACAACAGTACATACGCTTTGGGGAGCCATGTGTGGGAAAATCTTACTAAGCCAAAGACCCAGTGACCTAAAAATAAAATATTTGTTGATAGCTGGTCTATCGGGGTTGGTTTTGGGTTATGGACTAGATTGGTCAGGCATTACCCCAATCATTAAAAGAATTTGTACTAGTTCCTTTATTCTTGCATCAGGTGGATGGGCCATCCTTGTCCTGGCCTTCTTTTTCTGGTTTATTGATGTAAAGAAGGTTAATCAATGGCCCTTTATGTTTACGGTAGTGGGCATGAATTCTATTTTTATTTATTTGTTTGCGAATTTACTTGGACACGGATGGTTGGCTAAAGTGGTTCATGTTTTCAACTATGGGTTTTTAGAACCGTTAGGTTTTCCTGAAAATTTACTTGCATTGCTAAATGGGGTTTTCACCTTGGCTATAATGTGGTATTTGTGTTATTTTTTGTATAAAAAGAAAGTGTTTTTCAAAATCTGATGAAGATTTTGAATATATATATAAATTTAAAGAATCAACTAACTAATAAATGTACTTATGAGTAATAAAAGGAGAGAGTTTTTGAAACTCTCCGGCCTTGCCGGATTAGGAGTAGTGGGAACTGGTTTTAAAGGATTGTCACTAGAAGAACAAGAGCAGGTGCTTGCTCAGAGCAAGAAACAACATACCCAGAGATTTAACATGTCTGGCTATGCTGCACCTAAATTGGACGTAGTAAGAGTGGGAGTAGTAGGCTTAGGAAATAGAGGGCCTGGAGCAGTTAACAGACTTAGTAAAATTGAAGGTGTTGAGATTAAAGCACTTTGTGACTTAAGGCCAGAAATGGTAGACAAAGTGATGAAATCTTTGGAAGGCACCAAACATAAACCTGAAACTTACAGTGGTTCTGCTTATGCCTGGAAGAAAATGGTTGATAGGGACGACCTTGATTTAATATATATAGTAACTCCATGGGAATGGCATACCCCTATGGCTGTTTATGCCATGGAAGCTGGTAAACATGCTTGTAGTGAGGTACCTATTGCTGTTACGGTAGAAGAATGCTGGCAATTGGTAGAGACATCTGAACGCACTAAGAAACATTGCATGATGATGGAAAACTGTTGTTATGATTTCTTTGAGTTGATGACGCTCAATATGGCTAGAGACGGATTCTTTGGTGATGTATTCCATGGTGAAGGAGCTTATATTCACGACTTGTTGGGATTGAACTTTCAGAAGGAAGGTTACCAAGACATGTGGCGTTTGAAAGAGAACTTTAGAAATGGTAGTCTTTATCCAACCCATGGTTTAGGACCTGTTTGTCAGGCCATGGACATCAATAGGGGAGACCAAATGGATTATTTAACCTCACTTTCTAGCAATGATTTCCTTATGAAAGCAAATGCTCAGAAATTGGCAGAAACAGATAGTTTTTATTCTTCTTTTGCTACTAAGAATTTTAGGGGTAATATGAATACCACTATTATAAAAACGAAAAAGGGGAAATCAATAATGGTTCAGCATGATGTAAGTTCTCCCCGTCCTTACTCAAGAATTCATTTATTAAGCGGAACGAAGGGTGCTGCAAGCAAATATCCTGTTCCAGGAATTTCTACGGGACATGAGGGATGGTTTAAAGCTGATGAAATGAAAGCCCTTGAAGAGCGTTATACTCCTGAAATAGTCAAAAAAGTAGGAGAGATGGCCAAGCAGATTGGTGGCCATGGTGGAATGGACTTTATGATGGACTGGCGAATGATCGATTGCCTAAGAAATGGACTTCCTTATGACCAGGATGTTTATGATGGAGCACTTTGGAGTGCTATCGCTCCGTTAAGTGAGTGGTCTGTGGCCAATAGATCCAATTCTATAGATGTGCCTGACTTTACTGGAGGTTCTTGGAAAACCAATGCTCCTGTAAACCTTACCTTAGAAGGTGGTGGAACTACAGGTGTACATGTATAACAATTAGAACAATTAAAAAAGCTGTGGAATTTATCTCCACAGCTTTTTTTATTTATTTTTCTGACTTAGAATTTACACTCAAGAAGTCTTGTACATTTTTTCCCTAAGAGCTTTGATCTCCTCACTTTCAAGGTAAGATTCATAATCCATTCTTCTATCAATTGTGCCTGATGGAGTAAATTCGATTATCCTATTGGCTACTGATTGAACAAAAGCATGATCATAGGAAGAAAACAATACTGTCCCGTTGAAATCTATCATGGCATTGTTAAGAGCGTGGATAGATTCCAAATCGAGGTGATTGGTAGGTTCATCCAAAACCAACAAGTTTGGATTTTGAAGCATCATACGTGAAAGCATGCACCTTACTTTTTCACCCCCAGAAAGAACAGAAGCTTTCTTAAAGGATTCTTCACCAGTAAATAACATTCTTCCTAAAAATGTTCGAACATAGGCTTCCTCCTGGTTCTCTGAATATTGGCTAAGCCAATCAATCAATTTCAAATCGGAGTCAAAGAAAGGAGAATTATCATTCGGCATATAAGCCTTATTGATAGTTACTCCCCATTTAAAACTTCCAGACTGAACAGGAGATTCTCCCATTATAGTCTGGAAAAATTTTGTAACCGCTTGTTTGGTTTTGGAAAGAAAGGCTATTTTATCTCCTTTATCTACCATTAAATTAACATCGGTAAAGTAGGTAGAGCTGTCATTTTTAAGTTCAAGCTCTTCCGTTAGCAAGATTTGATCTCCAGCTTCACGTTCAGGCTTGAAAATAATACCAGGATATTTTCTTGTCGAAGGCTGGATTTCATCTACATTCAATTTTTCCAACATTTTCTTTCTTGCTGTGGCCTGTTTGGACTTAGCAACGTTGGCAGAAAAACGCTCTATAAAAGATTGAAGTTCTTTTCGTTTGTCTTCAGCTTTTTTGTTTTGATCTGATTTTTGTTTGGCCGCTAATTGAGAAGATTCATACCAGAATGTATAGTTACCGGAGTAGATGTTGATTTTACCAAAATCGATATCTACTATATGTGTAGCAACTACATCTAGGAAATGCCTATCGTGAGAAACTACTATAACAAGGTTTTTAAAGTTAATTAAAAAGTCCTCAAGCCAGCCTATGGTTTCTGCATCCAGATCATTGGTAGGTTCATCAAGAACGAGAATATCAGGATTACCAAATAAAGCCTGAGCTAGGAGCACCCTTACCTTTTGGTCCCCAGATAGGTCTTTCATCAACTTGTTATGAAGGTTTTCTGAAACACCAAGTCCGGACAATAATGCAGCAGCATCACTTTCAGCATTCCAACCATCCATTTCAGCGAACTCAGCCTCTAGTTCGGCAGCTCTTAGGCCATCCTCTTCGCTAAAGTCCTCCTTCATGTAGATGGCATCCTTCTCCGTCATTATTTCAAAAAGTTTTTTATGACCTATAATAACGGTCCGTAGAACCTCTTCATCCTGAAAGGCGAAGTGATCCTGTGACAATACTGCCATTCTTTGGCCGGGTGTGATGTTCACATTTCCCGTAGTACTATCCATTTCACCTGTAAGAATCTTTAAAAAAGTTGACTTACCGGCTCCGTTGGCTCCGATTACGCCAAAACAGTTTCCGGGAGTAAACTTTAAATTAACGTCTTCGAACAGGGTTCTCTTGCCGAATTTGAGGGATAAATTATCTACTGAAATCATTCTGTATACCTACTGTTTTATTAATAAAGTGCAAAGTTAAAAAATTATTCCAGTATCCCCTATAATATAGGAATTTGCCAATCAGTCTTGCTTTATATTTCTAAAACGCTTTAGTTCTCCAGTAGAATAATAATAATAGAGCAGTACAAGTCCTGCAATTAAAATACAAGATGCCATTAAAAATACCATAGGTATAGCCGTGCCATTATGAAATACGCTTACCAAAGCAGAAACAATGCCTCCAATTGCCATGCGCATAAACCCCATCATGGCTGCAGCACTTCCCGCATCTTTGCTAAATGGGGCCAAGGAGATGGCTGTGGAATTGGGTACACTTAATCCATGGCCTGTTAAAAATATAAACATCATGCCTATTAGGAAATAAACATTGAAGGAATTTGTCCAAACTCCCAGGATCATAATAAAACCAATCACCAATTGATAACACAATGCAGTAATCACAATTGTTCTATTGCTAAAATGATTGAGCAGAACATGGTTCAGTTGAGTAGCCCCGATCATGGCAATCGACAAGAAAGCAAATAGCCATCCATATTCAGTGACTGTAAGTCCGTAAATATTAATGAATACATCCGAAGACCCTGCTATATAGGCAAAGGGGGCTGCTCCTGCAATCCCACCAACGAGAATGAAGGTTAAGTATTGTTTGTTATGTAATACTTCTAAGTACTTTTTGGTTACGGCTTTTGGCCTTAGAGATACACTAGGGTCAGGATCTGCACCATCCGGAAGCTGCCATTTGCAAGCAAAAATAATCAGCGTACATATAATCGACAAAATAATAAAAAGCCAATGCCAATGAAAATGAGCTGTAATATACCCCCCTAAAGTGGGGGCTATCATTGGGGAAACTGCAATCACCAAGGTAAGCAGGGCAAATGCTTGGGCAATTTTGTTTACTGGAAAAATGTCTCTGACTAAAGCTTGAGCAGCTACCATTCCCACGCAGCCCCCTACAGCTTGCATGAATCTCATTAGAATAAGAGATTCAACGGAAGATGTAAAAGAACACCCTACTGAGGTTACCACATATATCCACAAACCTATATATAAGGGTTTTTTTCTGCCAAACTTATCTAGTAAGGGTCCATAAAACAATTGACCGATGGCAATACCAATTAAATAACTGGTCAAAGACAATTGAACATTGGATATACTAGTGGAAAGGCTATCTGCTATTGCCGGAAATGCAGGAAGATACATGTCCACAGAAAAAGGACTTATGGTGCTTAAGGCACCTAAAATCAAAACGAGAATGAAATAGCTTTTTTGTTCCTTCATATCAATGTACAAAAGTAACCATTAATAAACTTATTTTACCTTCTTTGTATAATTCCAGTGCCAGATAACAAATGAATCAATAAAAATGTATTTTAAAACGATTAAAATGCTTTTTAGACTTGACTTTTACTGTTAAATCCCTTAATATTGTAGTAGATAAACAGTTGAAAATTTTTATATTTTTCTTATTAAACAGTTTTAGCATATTTAATTTCAATTACGATGAAAAAGCGGGTAATTATTCCGGTCAAATTGTTTTTTTCCATTATATTGATTGGATTGGGGAGTTCAGGGCCATTGCAAGGCCAGACGGTAAGTTTTAATCAGACAGCACTAAATTTTAATGAGTTCGAGGAAATCAAATTAGGTACATCCTTAGAATTTGGTCCTGATGAGCGACTTTACGTGTCTCAGCTCAAGGGAGAAATTAAAATTTATACGATTTCCAAGGAAGGACCTAACCAATATGATGTTGTTGGGGAGGAAGTATTATTAGGTGTTAAGCAAATACCTAATTACGATGATCATGGATATTTGGCTTATGACAATCGATATGGTCGGCAAATAACGGGTATAACAGTAACAGGTACAGCCGAAAATCCTGTTATTTATGCCACTTCAAGTGATCCTAAATGGGGTGGGCCGAGTGGTGATACCATGTTGGATACCAATTCCAGTATGATCACAAGGTTGACCTGGACCGGTACCGAGTGGGAAGTCGTAGATTTGGTTAGAGGACTTGCCAGATCGGAAGAAAATCATGCTATTAATGGTATAGAGTATACAACTATAGGAGGGAAACCTTACTTGTTAATAAGTAATGGAGGTTTTACCAATGCTGGTTCACCTTCCAAGAATTTCACTTATATATCCGAATATGCGCTTGCTGCAGCTGTGTTACAGATTGACCTGGACGCATTAGAAGCACTTCCTACAAAAATAGATGCCCATTCAGGAAGGGCTTATAAATACGATGTTCCAACATTGGATGATCCCACAAGACCTAATGTAAATGGTATTTATGATCCGAATGATCCCGGGTATGACGGAGTAGATGTCAATGACCCATTTGGGGGCAATGATGGATTGAATATGGGAATGGTAACCTTAGATGGCCCTGTGAAGATTTTTTCACCGGGCTATAGGAATACTTATGATTTGGTGGTTACTGAAAATAACAGACTTTATTTAACAGACAATGGTGCCAACATTAACTGGGGTGGAATGCCTCAGTTTGAAGGAGATGCTACATTAGTTACCAATGCATATGATCCACTAGAACCTGGGGCCAGTCCATTAAATCCTACAACTACAGGAGAATTTGTAGATAATCAGGATCATCTTATAATGATTTCTGCAGATTTAGAGAATTATACTCCTGGTACTTATTATGGAGGTCATCCTACACCTATAAGAGCGAATCCAGGGCAACCATATCAACTTGGTAGCCCTTTTCCTTATTCTCCGGGAGGAGCTGGCTTATACACTAAGTTTGTCGGGGATGATAAGGATTTTACTCATATTACCCCGATGGTTACACCATCAGATAAGTTTAGAACAGAAATATTAGAACCAATTGCACCTGGAGATCCTGGTTTTGAGGAATATGCAGCCAATAGCTTGCCAGTAAACTGGCCTCCTGTTCCTTACAGTGTAGCTAATCCGGCAGAGGCAGATTTTATTTCTCCTACATTAACCAATTCCAATGGACCTCAACCTGATATTATTACAGTAGTACCGAACAATTCAAATGGTATAGCTGAATATACAGCGAGTAATTTTGAAGGGGCGATAAAAGGCTCTTTGATTGTTGGTAAAAATGGAGGGATTTTACATTTGATCCACCTTAATGAGGATGGTACTTTAAAAGAAGCTGAGTTCAATAAATGGAACCTAAATGGTGGAAATGCATTAGGAATCACCACAAATGGAGATACTTCTACATTTCCCGGAACGATTTGGGCAGCTACTTTCGACAATAGGATTATGATTCTAACTCCTGCTGATGATATTTTTTGTATAGCTGAGGATGACCCTGAGTTTGATCCGTTGGCAGACTATGATCATGATGGGTATTCTAATCAGGATGAAATTGACAATGGTACAGACTATTGCTCTGGTGGTTCAGCTCCTGATGATTATGACAAGGATTTAATATCTAATTTAAATGATGAGGATGATGATGGAGATGGAATATTAGACCAATTGGATCCTTTTCAAGTAGGTTATCCTAGTGATCTTCCTTTAGAAAACCAATTGTTCACCAATCAGTCAGATGCTTCTGGAGATGAATTTGGTTATTTAGGCTTGGGATTAACTGGGCTTATGAACAATGGAAGTTTAAACCCTAACTGGCTAGAATGGCTGGATAAAGGGAATGATAGTCCAGGTCCCCCTGATATTTATGGTGGAACGGCTGGTGCTATTCAGGTCTCCATGACTGGAGGAACAGCCAATGGGCTAACCAATACTCAAGAGAAAGGGTTTCAACTGGGCGTAAATGTGGGCACTGAGGTAGGGAACTATGTGATTACCTCAGGAATCATAGGTTTGTCGTCACCAGGCCAATTGTACGATTTTGATGGAGATGGAGAAGTAGGTATTCAAATAGGGGATGGTACTCAGAGTAATTTTATCAAACTTGTATTTACTGCTGATGGAATACTTGCAGCTCAGGAAATTAATGATGTAGAAGATCCCAATCCTTTGTTTTTACCTATTCCTGTAAATGAGAGACCAGGATCAAATACTTTAATAGAATTGTCATTTGATGTAGATCCAGTAAATGGTACAGTAAAACCATTCTATAAATACAGTAATCAAGCTTTGGTTCCACTTGGTACAATTCAGGCTTCGGGATCAGTGCTTACTTCCATTCAGGATATGAGTGAGCCATTGGCGGTAGGTATTTATGGCACATCAAATGATTCGTTAAAAAGCTTTATTGGCGTTTGGAATTTCATTAGTGTAATCGGAGAAAAACCATACACTATTCGTAGCCTGAAAGATATCAGTAAGTTGCTTGGAGATGATGACGTGACCATTGATTTAGAAGAATATTTTGGTGACAATGATGGGGAAAATAATCTAACTTTTACCGTTTCTGAAAATACAAATTCAGTTATTGGAGCATCTATTGTCAATCATGAATTAACAATAAACATACCGAATGATGAGGTTGTTTCAAACATTACCATAAGGGCAACAGATTCAAATGGATACTTTGTTGAACAAACTTTTGAAGTAACTGTAGAACAAGATTTCACTATTTTACTTAGGATAAATGGAGGAGGAACTGAAATAAGTACCAACGATGGCACACCCTCTTGGTTACCCAATTATGTTAATGGACCCGCAAATTCTGATGTTTTTGAAGCCACACTAGGAAAAAGTGGCACCAATAGCTTTTTAGCTGATAATAGACATGCATCTATACCATCATATATTTCGGATGAAGAATATGTACAGCTTTTTGGTACTGAAAGGTATACCACAGAGGGCACTATGGAATACAAAATTCCGCTTCCAAATGGACAATATGCAGTAAACTTATATTTGGGTAATGGATATATAGGTACTTCTACACTAGGTAAACGTTATTATGGAATTGAGATAGAAGGTGATATGGTTGAAACAACCATCGACTTAATTGAGAGATTTGGACATCAGGTGGGAGGAATGGAGCAATACCAGGTCACAGTGACTGATGGTGAATTGAATATAATATTCCAAAAACAAAAAGAAAATCCGCTTTTCAATGGAATAGAAATTCTGGGTAAGCCAATTCAAAACCCTATTACCTTTACTAAAGTTGAGGATCAGATTAATTTTGCTGGTCACGAAACAGATGGTAGTATGTATGTGCAAGCTTCCGGAGGAAATGGAAATTTAAGTTACACTGCTGCAGGATTACCTCCAGGAATCTTTCTTGAACCAACGAACGGTACCATCTATGGAACCATTGAAGAAGGGGCATTGGCCAATAGCCCATACAGAATTACCGTTACTATTGATGATGAAGATGAAATTCATTCAGATGCAGTCTCCTTTAACTTCAATTGGACCATTAGTCCAGAATTGACAAGTCAGGAATGGCACTTTAAAAATGAAAATCGTTCCTACCACCCTCGGCATGAAGGTAGTTTTGTACAAGCCGGTCATGAGTTTTATCTTATGGGAGGTAGAGAAAGTTCAACTACAATTGATATTTATGATATAGAGAATGATTCGTGGCGTTCTTTGACCGAAATTAATCCTTTTAGCTTTAACCATTTTCAGGCAGTATATTATCAGGGACTTATTTGGGTGATTGGTGCATTTGAGAACAATGACTTTCCAAATGAAACTCCGGCATCAAATATTTGGATGTTTGATCCAGTGAACGAATTATGGATAGAAGGACCTGAAATTCCTGAAAATAGAAGAAGAGGATCAGCTGGCCTTGTAGAATATAGAGGTAAATTCTATGTAATAGGTGGAAATACTGATGGTCATGATGGCGGTTATGTTAATTATTTCGATAGCTATGATCCTGAAACTGGTGAGTGGACTGTTTTGGAAAATGCACCTAGGGCTAGAGACCATTTCTTTGCAGCTACAATTGGCAGTAAACTATATGCAGTTTCTGGTAGACAATCTGGAGGTGAATTGGGTACTTTTACACCGGTATTGCCAGAAGTTGATGTTTATGACTTCATTACACAAACATGGAGTACTTTACCTGATAGCTTGGATTTACCTACACCTAGAGCTGCTGCGGTAGTGAACAACTATCTTGGTAAGTTGATTGTAGCAGGAGGAGAAGTTGCTACAGATCCTCTAGCATTACCTAATGTAGAAATGTTTGATCCATTGACTCAGGAATGGAAAATACTTGATACCCTCAATATTGGACGTCATGGTACACAAGGTATAGTTTCCGGAAAAGGTTTGTATGTAGTTGCCGGTTCTCCTAGAAGAGGAGGAGGAAATATTGGTAACATGGAGTACTTCGGTTTTGATGATCCGAATACAACTCCACTGGTAGAAAGTGAATTGGTAGTTCCTGAAACTATCCTTGTCAAAAAAGGTAAGCCTAAAGACATAAGTATTGGCCTTACAAATGGTAAAACAGGTGTTTGGATAAGGTCAGTTGAACTTACTGGAGAAAATGCTGAAGATTTTGAAATCGTCTCAGGGGAATTGGTGAGTAATGTGCTCCTTAGAGCTGAAGATGCATATAATTTCACATTGGATTTTGTTGGAGAAGAACTTACTGGTTCTGCAAATTTGGTAATTACCCTTAGAAATGATGAGGAGATTACCATCCCAATAGAGGCTGATGGAAATTTTGAAGAAGTATTTCTTTATTACAATACAGGTTCTAGTGCAAATGTAGAATTAGAAGGAAATACTTATTTGGGCGATTTAAGTCTTACCTCCATACACAATGGCGGCTCAGTTTATAGAAATGGGAACGTTGTTGGAAATGAATTGTACAAATCAGAGAGATTTGCAGGATACCTTACGTATCAGATAGAAGTTCCAAATGGTGTTTATACAGTAACGACCCACCATACAGAAACTTGGTTTGGATTGCCTAATGGGGGTACAGCCGGCCCTAGTAAACGAGTGTATGATATTCTTCTGGAAGATGAGATTGTTAAACCTAATTTTGACTTGTTTGTTGAAAACAACAATCAACCTATTGCTTTGATATTCGAAAATATAGAAGTTACCGATGGAGTTTTGGACTTAAGTTTGATTGCAAAGGTAAACAATGCAACAATTTCAGGTATTTCGATAGTTAATCAAGGCGAAATTGGGGCAATACCTATTGTTAATATTACTACCTCTACTGTTGGCGGAATAGTGCCTGTTGAAGTGGAATTCTTCAATGAAATTTCCAGACCTCAGGACTTTACATTTGCTTGGGATTTTGGAGACGGCAATACTTCGACTGAACAAAACCCAACCCATCTTTTTGAGGAAGTAGGTGAATTTAATGTGAAACTAACTGTCTCAAGTTTGGGAGGAGATTCTGCTACAGATTCAGTGACGATTAATGCTATTTCTCCATCAGAATTTGAACTGAATGTAAATGCAGGAAGTCAGTTTACCGTTGAGCAAAATGGAGAATCTTATATTGGAGAAAATAATGCTGGAATAACCTTTACCAGTTCTAATGCCTATAGCAATAGTTCAGCAGGAAATCCTCCATTGTATTTGACAGAGCGTTATGCAAAGAATTTCACTTATTCAGTGCCTGTTGAAAATGGTGTCTTTACTGTAAAAACCTATCACAATGAATTATGGTTTGGTAGAGATGGTAGAGAAGCAAGACCAAATCAAAGGGTCTATGACATTTATATAGAAGGTGAACTTGTAAGAAGTAACTTCGATTTATTTGTCGAGAATGCCTATCAGCCTATTGAATTGACCCATGAAAACATCATCGTTTCTGATGACACTTTGAACATACAATTAGTAGCCATAGTGAACAATGCCAATTTATCTGGCTTTTCGATAAAAGCACAAGATGACTTAATTGTTTATCCGGAAGCCTTAGCAGAAGCGAATACGGTTAATGGACCAGCTCCATTAACAGTAACATTTGATGGTGGAAATTCTACAGGTGATGGTGAATTGACTTATGAATGGAACTTCGAAAACGATTCTACCTCTACAGAGATGCAACCTGAATATACCTTTAATGAAAACGGTACTTATTTGGTAAGTCTTAAAGTCACGGATGAAAATGGATACATGGATACAGACGAACTAGAGATCATAGTAGGTGATTATATTCCTGTGCCTACCTATAGCCTAAGTGTAAATATGGGTACTAACTTAACGACAAGTTATATGGGCACCGATTTCCAAGGGGAAGCCACTTCCGGTATTACAATAGAAAACTCTTCGATATGGAGCAATTTAGGAGCAGGAGATCCGGAACTGTTTTTAACAGAAAGATCAGGCAAAAATGTTACTATTTCAGCACCAGTTGAAAATGGAGTTTATACGATAAAAACCTTTCACAACGAATTGTGGTTTGGAAAGTCTGGTCCTGCTTCAGAAGTAGGTCAGCGAGTGTACACCATTATGATTGAAGGTGAGGTGGTTAAAAATAATTTTGATCTATTTGCAGAATATAGTAATGCCCCAACTGAATTGATTTTTGAGAACATTGAAGTAAGAGATGGTGAGTTAAATCTCAGATTGGTTGCATCAAAAAACAATGCCACTATAGTAGGTTTAACGATCGAATCATTGACTTCAGTGTCCTTGCCTCCATTTGCAATTATTAACTCTTCGGATATAGAAGGTGCCGCACCATTTGAAATTGCTTTTGATGCCTCTGCTTCCACGGGCTCAGGAGATTTGATCTACAATTGGAACTTTGGAGACGGTGAGTCAAGCACATTGATTAATCCTACACATTTGTATGATACTGCTGGTACTTATTCTGTTACCTTAACAGTTATGGATAGTGCTGCAATGATGGATGCGGATACTTTAGAGATTAATATTTGGGACGAAGCTCCGATTTGGTCAATGTATTTGAATGCCGGATCGGATGTCAATACTTCTTATCAGGGTAAGCTCTTCTTGGGAGACAAAGCCTTCCCAACCTTATTCAATAGTACTAAAACATACAAAAACAGTTCTTCAAGTGCTATTGAACTTTACCAGACAGATAGGTATGGAAAGTCTTTGGCTTACAATATCCCTGTTGACAATGGTATCTATAGAGTTAGGACATTCCACAATGAATTGTGGTTTGGCAATGGTGGACCTGCTGGTCAACCTGGTCAACGGGTTTTTGATATCTTAATTGAAGGAGTAACGGTACATGAAGATTTCGATCTATATGTTGAAAGCAATTATGAGCCTACTGAATTGGTTTTTGAAGACATTGTCGTAACAGATGGAGAAATGAACCTAGGTTTCATAGCCTCTGCCAATAATGCCAGTGTATCCGGAATCATTCTTGAAAGACTGGACCCAAATAATGGTGGTGAAGGAGCCAATTCAAGGGTTATGTTTGAAGACGATGAATTGGCAGATGATGCCGATGAGGATTCAAATGAAGAATTGCCAAAAGCTAAGGTATCCAAAGCGACAATTTATCCTAACCCAGCAAAATATGAAGCTATCATTAGCTTGCCTGGTGAGGTTTCTGTGAAATGGATAAATGTTTACGATGTGAATGGTAGACTGGTATTGAACTTCAACGCTGGAAACAGTAATGGTAGTGAATATACCCTTCCTTTGCGTAAACTTGAACAAGGCGTTTATTTGGTGAGACTACTTGGAAGAGATGGTGTTATTGACCATCTAAGGTTAGTCATTAATCGCTAAAATGTAATTACAATCCACTTTTTAAAATAATCAACTACCCCTGAAAGGTCTGGTATCCCACCAGACCTTTTTTTTTAAATGGGATGCACAGTACATCCATTCAGAGATTTAACCCGAG
>TARA_R110002124_G_scaffold63350_16_pt1 | contig 21352 bp, 22 predicted proteins | sample TARA_R110002124 | Tara Oceans TARA_R110002124 (sample SAMEA4397445) | marine metagenome | biome: Polar Biome; feature: [SRF] surface water layer (ENVO:00010504); material: water (ENVO:00002006), including particulate matter (ENVO:01000060) such as... | depth 5 m | reverse complement strand
ACGCTGTTCGATCACGTCGCGCCGGCCCACGCCAATTATGTGCGGTTCCGCATTGGTCCGCAGCCTCTCATCGCTATCGGCGCGCGACGCAAGGCCGCCGGGGACGCGATGGAAGGTGAGGATGTCGAGCTGGATGCCCCCGACACCGGCCGCAATGGCATGATGCCCTACGAAAGGCTGATCGGGGACGCCCTTAATGGCTCCCATCAACTCTTCATCCGGCAGGACTCGGCTGAGCTCGCCTGGCGGATCGTCGACCCGGTCCTTGATCTCAAGGACCAGCCCGCCCCCTATGAGCCGGGGAGCTGGGGACCTGTCGATGCGATGAGGGGATTTGCCCCGCCCGGCGGCTGGGTCAACCCGCTGGCGTGAGCAAGCTTACGCACCTGCACCGATAGCCCTCCCGATGACCGAATTGGCGTGCGCTGTGTAGGGAATGCAAACTTGTCCGCCGCGCCCTGCCCGCGGCGCGCAGGTTCTCAAAAAAAAACGGATATCAGTGAGCCACCGGTTCGCCGATCGGGCTGCGCGAGATTGCACAAAAGCCGATCAACCTGCCCCGGCGCTTTGGTGACGGCAGGATTCCGCACTGTCAGCTCGTGTCAGCGGTAGTAGTCAGCAAGCGCGCGCTCGTCGCGCGCGCGAAAGACGCCTTCCACCAAACCGCCGATCTATTGCGTCCATATCGGTTCTTGCAGGTACTTTTGCTACCATGCATGGATAAAATAGCATACCATACCCTTTGCAAGCTGATTTGTAGCAAGGGGACCAGCAATGTCACGGGTCATGCAGGCTGAGATTTCTTCGCCTTTTCAGTCATCTCATGTGCTCGATAAGGTGCGCTGCGATCCGGCACTGTCCGCCCACCCGGTGATCGATGGTCCCTTCGGTCCCCGCCCCCTGATCTATGCCGACTACACCGCCTCGGGACGCATGCTCGACCTGATAGAAGATGCCGTTCGCTCGCAGATCGGCCCGTATTATGCCAATACCCATTCCGAGGCTGCCTATGGCGGGCGCCGGACCGGTGCGCTGCGCGAAGCGGCGCGGGAATCCATCCGGGTCAATGTCGGCGCAACGGCCGAGCATGCGGTGATCTTTGCAGGAGCCGGCGCTACCAGCGCCGTCAATCGGCTCGTCTCTGTGCTCGGTCTGTCGCTGCCCTGCGACCGCGGCCTGCGGGATCTGCTGCTGGCCCAGATCGCACCATCTGACCGGCCCGTGGTTCTGGTTGGCCCCTATGAGCATCACTCCAATGAACTGCCCTGGCGCGAGTCGCTGGCCGAAGTGGTGCGCATACCGCTGGCGGCCAACGGTCAGCCCTGTCAGATTGCCATTGCCGCCGCCCTGGAACGCTATCGAGATCGCCCCCTGCTGTTGGGGGCATTCTCTGCGGCCTCCAATGTCACCGGCATCAAGACCGATATTCGCGCTCTGGCGCGCCTGCTGCACCGGCACAATGGGCTGTGCGTGGTCGACTACGCTGCCGGCGCCCCCTATCTCGATATCGACATGAGCCCGAGCGCGCCAGGCCAAGATGACCACCTCGATGCCATCGTGTTGTCGCCCCACAAATTCGTGGGCGGCCCGGGGGCCTCCGGCCTGCTGGTTGCCCATCGCTCGATGTTTCGCATCGTTCGCCCGTCGTCGCCCGGTGGCGGGACGGTGCGCTTCGTTACACCCGAGACCCACGCCTATCTCGATGACATGCAGGCGCGCGAGGAGGCCGGCACGCCGTCGATCATCGGCGACATACGCGCCGGGCTCGTGCTGCAGCTCAAGGCCGATATCGGCATGGCGGCCATCGACGCTGCCGAAACCGCCGCCGTGGAGCACACGCTGGCATTCTTTGCCGACCATCCGGCGCTCAAGCTGCTCGGATCGCATGAAGCGGACCGTCTGGCCATCTTCTCGTTCAATATCGAGGCGGACGGCAAGATGCTGCATCACGGTCTGGTGGTGGCGATGCTCAACGACCTGTTCGGCATCCAGGCCCGGGGCGGCTGCTCATGCGCCGGGCCCTATGGCCACGACCTGCTCGGGATCGACAGCGCCGTTTCGGGCCGGTACCGTGATCTGGTCGACAATGGCCTGGAAGTGATGAAGCCTGGCTGGGTCCGGGTCGGATTTCCGCCCGTCATGAGCCTTGCCGACATCGACTACGTACTCGATGCACTGGCCTTCCTCGCCGAGCGCGGGCGCGACCTCATGCGCCTCTACCGGGCTGACCCGGCGACGGGCCATTGGACCCTGGCGTCCGCTGCGCAGCCGCCCGCCACAACCCTTGATGCCCTGTGCCTTTGGCGCGAGCATGCGCCGGTTGCAACACCGGCAAAGACGTTGCCGGGCGCTGCAGAAATATTCTCCCGAGCCCATGCCCTGGCGAACGCAGCCCAGGAAGGCGATCCAGCCGGTTGCTGCGCCCTGCCCGATCAGGCCCACGCTCTGCGCTGGTTTCACCTCTGAGCGAAAGGCTTGCAACCGTTTGGGCCTATTTGCGGCGCGCGTTGTTGGCCCATTTGAGAATATCGCTCGAAGACATGGCGCCCGAGACACGAGCGACCTCCCTGCCCCCTTCAAACAACAGCATGGTGGGAATGCCGCGAATGGCAAGGCGGGTCGAGAGCTCGGGGGATTGATCCGAATTGAGCTTGAGAAAGCGCATGCCGGGCTCGGCCTTTGCCGCGGCCTCGGCGAATTGCGGCCCCATTACCCGACAGGGACCGCACCACGGCGCCCAGACGTCGACCAGCACCGGAATGTCGGACTTGGCTATCTGGCGCTCCAATGCGCCGGCCGACACATCGGTTGGATCGCCCGTGAACAGGGCGGCACCGCACTTGCCGCATTTGCCGGCGCTGGCGTCCTGTGCAGTCGACACACGGTTGATGGCGCCGCAGGCGGTGCAGACAATCTGCCTGGTCTCAGTCATTATTCTTGCTCCTGTTCCGCTGGAGAGTACGCTCCGACGGCAAATTCCATAGGCGCCAGGGTCGCACAGCTGGGACCGCATGATCCATCTGCAGACACGCCCGATCTGTATTAGTATAAACTAATATTCAGGCGGAATATTTCAAGGCTCGTTTGCTGCGGCCTGATAACGGAACGGCGCTGCCGTCCAAGAGTTAAGTTCCTACAGCACAATGCGAGGATATCGAGCCATGGACCACAGCCACCATACGCGCCTGGAAGGCGAAGAACTGACTGCCCAGACCCTGAAGGGCGCAACCATCTACGGCGCCGACGATACCGTGCTGGGCCGGGTCTCGCACCTGCATGGTAGCGGCGCCGCCTGCCAGGTTATCGTCGAGGTCAGTCAAGCCAGCGGTGGTTCAAAGCCTGTCGCGGTCGGGCTGGGGCAGCTGGAGTTCATGCGCGACGAGACTGGCGGTGTGCATGCCATCACCAGCTGGACCAGCAAGCAGGTTCAGACGATGCCCGAGCACCGGGAATAGCATCGGCCGCTTGGTGGCCCAAAAGACCGGCTGCACGAACCGCGTCAGATTTGATCGGAATCAAGGCATCATCTCGCATCTGACTTAGGTTGGCGGCATGAAACTCGGGAGTTTTGAGATGGAAATTCGTAATATCCTCGTTGGCTTGACCATCGATCTGGTTGATCCAGATGTGGTCGCCCTCTCGGTTGATCTGGCGCGTCGTCACAATGCAAGTCTGACGGGGTTCGTTGCCGCGCAACCCCCGGTCGTTGCCAGCATGGGGGCCGGCGACGTTGCGGCCGCGCTCTACACCGAGCAGCTCGGCGAAATCGAGGCATCTCTGACCACTGCCCGTGACAAATTCGCCGAACTGGTGCCAGCCGAACTCAACCACAAATGGGTTGGCCTTGTGCAGCAACCCTCGCAGGGCCTTATTGGCGCGGCGCGTACCGCCGACCTGATCGTGATCGGCTCTCCCGGAGAGGCTCGCGACGATGGCTATCGCACCATCGATATCGGCGAAGTGGTGCTGGGCGCCGGCCGCCCCGTGCTGATCGCCGCTGCCGGATCGACGACGCTGAAGGCCGCCAAGGTCATTGTCGCCTGGAAAGACACCAAGGAGGCGCGCCGCGCCGTGGTCGACGCGTTGCCGCTGCTCAAGAGCGCCAGCGATGTAGAGGTCGTGGTGATCGATGAAGGCAGCCTGGGCCCCGAACGCGCCAGCATGCAGGACGCTGTCGCCTGGCTGGAAAGCCATGGGGTCAAGGCACGCGGGGACGTCCTGCCCAATGAAGGTGGGGCGGCTCAATCCATCCTTGCTGCCGCCAAGGCGGCCGATGCGGACCTGATTGTCAGCGGTGCCTATGGGCATAGCCGGCTGCGCGAATGGCTGGTGGGCGGGGTGACGCGAGACCTGCTGTCATCGCCGGGCATTCACCGCCTCCTCTCCAACTAGGCAGGGCTGATTCGCCCGGCTCGGCTGGTTTTGTGCTGCTTACTCAATCAGTTAAGCTCCCTCTTGCGCATTGTGCCGAAATGCGATTGTTTGTTGGCCATCCACAGGGGTGCTCCGTATAGCCGGGGCTGAGACGCGGGCGCATGCCTGTAAACCCTCAAGCTGATCTGGATAATACCAGCGGAGCGAGGCGGGCCATGTATTTCGGCGCACAAATTTCCCTATACCCGATGACCGACAATTTTGTCGGCGTTATCACGAGCGCCCTGGGTGCGCTCGACCCCTATCGCGACCAGTTGCGGATCGAGAGCGACGATCTCTCGACCCTGCTCGTGGGTCCGCCGGAAGCGGTTTTTCCGGCGATGCGCGATCTGTTCGCGGTTGCGGCGAAGACGGGCGTGCACAGCACGCTGTCAGCCACCATTTCACGGGGATGCCCCGGCGAGCCGCATGACAGCCGGTGCGAGTCGCCGCTGCTGGATGGTCCGACTGCGCCGCTGGCAGAACGCCAGGCCAGCGCACTGGCAAGCGTTGCCGCCGCCCCCGATCTGGGCGTGGACATCGCTGCGCAATTTTCGCTCTATGTGATGGGTACCGACGATCACATGGACGAGATTTACGGCTGCATCGACTTCCTCAAGCAATCCGGTGTGCTCGATCGTCCCAAGAACTTCTGCACCCGGTTGGGCGGCGACGCCGGGGCGGTCTTTGCCGCGCTGGAAGCGGCAATCTGCAGCTTCGGCCCCCCTCAGGGCCATGTGACAATTGACCTGACGGCGTCGGCCAACAGCCCCACGCCGCGCTAGCCGCACCGTCATCCTTCACCCGAAATCCCCAGGGGTCTCACAATGGCTAGATATTCAGGCCTGGCGCGCGCAGCGCTGGCTGCGGTTAGTCGCGCCGCCCCGGCCGTATTGTCGATCGGGACACTGCTCCTGATCTGGGAGCTTTATGCCCGTTTTGCCGACATTGCGCCCACCACGCTGCCGGCGCCGTCGCGTGTGGTCACACAGGCCTGGGAGCACCGACAGACGCTGCTCGACAATACCGTTCCCACGCTGATCGCCACCCTGGCCGGCTTTTGCTGTTCGCTGTTCGCCGCCTTTGGCTTTTCCGTGCTGATCGACTTTTCGACCCCGCTGCGCCGGGCCCTGCTGCCGGTGTTCATCATCAGCCAGACCCTGCCGCTGGTGGCCATTGCGCCGCTGATCGTGCTCTGGTTCGGCTTCGGGCTGACACCCAAGATCATGCTGGTGGCCTTGGTCACATTCTTTCCGATGCTCGTGGCCCTGGTGCAGGGCTATGCCGCTGCCGATTCCGACATCGAGGCGCTGCTGGCCTCGATGGGGGCTGGCCGCAGACGCATCTTCACCCTTGTGCGGCTGCCCACTTCCCTGCCCTATTTCTTCGCCGGCCTGCGCATCTCGATCACCTATGCGGTGGTCGGCGCCATCTTTGCCGAATATGCCGGGGCGGCCAAAGGCCTGGGTATCTACATCCTGAACTCCAAGAACAATTTCCGGCCCGATCTGGTCCTGGCGGCAGTGCTGGTCAGCGCGAGCCTGACATTGCTGCTGTTTGCTGCCACGGTCCTGGTCCAGCGCGCGGCAACACCCTGGGCCCGGCTGGGCGAAGGGCGCCAGCCATGAGCAGCAACCGGCTGGAACTGAACCAGGTGCGCAAGTGCTTCGGCGAGCTTGAGGTGCTCGGCGATATCTCCCTGACGGTGCGCAAGGGGGAGTTCGTCTCGATCCTGGGGCCGTCGGGCGCAGGGAAATCGACGATCTTCAAGCTGCTCACCGGGGCACTTGCGCCCGATGGAGGCACGATCAGCTTTGACGGCCAGCCATTGTCGCCGTCGCGCAAACCCTTCGCCTTCATGCCTCAGCATGACGCGCTGATGCCCTGGCGGCGGATCATCGACAACACCACGCTGGGCCTGGAAGTTCAGGGCATGTCACGCACCGAGGCACGCCGACGCGTAACGCCGCTGTTTCCGGAATTTGGCCTGCAAGGCTTCGAGCAGCACTGGCCGGCCCAGCTCTCCGGTGGCATGCGGCAACGTGCTGCGCTGTTGCGCACGATCGTCCAGCAGCGCGACATGCTGCTGCTCGACGAGCCATTTTGTGCGCTCGATGCGCTCACCCGCGCCGGCATGCAGCGCTGGCTGCAGTCGATGTGGGCAAGGCACAACTGGACCACGCTGCTGATCACCCACGACGTGCGCGAGGCCGTGTTTCTGTCCGACCGCATCTATGTGCTGACCGACCGCCCCGCCAGCGTCCTGATCGAACGCAGCGTATCGCTGCCTCGGCCGCGTCTGGATCTGGTCACCGCCGAGGCCAGCGCGATCGAGGCCGAACTGCTCCACATCCTTCTCAATTCCAAAGCTGAACCAAGGACCCCATCATGCTCAACCGCCGTCGTCTGATCGCTGCCGGTCTGGCACTTGGCCTGACCATGCCCACCCTCGCCCATGCCGCCTCGATCAAGGTGGCACTCGACTGGACGCCCAACACCAACCACATCGGCCTTTATGTCGCACAGGCCGAGGGGTTCTACCAGGAGGCAGGACTGACGGTGGACATCCTGCCCTATACCGATACCTCGGCCAGTACGCTGGTGGCCAACCACATTGCTGACTTCGGCGTAATCGGGCCGCTGAGCCTGTTTACCCAAAGAACGGCCGGTGCCGATCTGGTGGGCGTTTATGCCGTCGTGCAGCATGAAACCGGACGTCTGGTATTCAATGACGCGCGCGCCGATATCCAGCGTCCAAGAGACCTCGATGGCATGACCTATGGCGGCTTTGGCACCAATTGGGAAAATGCGCTGATCGGATCGATGATCCGGGCTGATGGCGGCAAGGGTGATTTCGAGACAGTGACACTGGGCACTTCTGCCTATGAGGCGCTGGCGAACGGGGCCGTTGATTTCACGCTGGATGTCGCGACCTGGGAAGGCGTCAAGGCCAGGCTGGATGGCGCCGCCCAGCGGGCCTTCATCTATGCTGATTTCGGCGTGCCCGACCAGCACACCACAATGCTCGGCTCCAGCCAGTCCTATCTGGATGCCCATCCTGACGATGCCCGGGCATTTCTGGCGGCGACGCAGCGCGGCTATGCCTATGCGGTCGCCCATCCCGATGCGGCAACCGATATCATGGTCGCAGCCAGCAACGGCATGCTGACGGACAAGGCGTTTGTACGCGCTTCACTGCAATCGCTGATCGATGGCAATTACTTCATCGGAACAGACGGCACGATCGGCACCATGGATCACGCCAAGATGGAGGCGCTGGCCGACTACCTGTTCGGAATCGACATGCTCCATGACCGGGATGGCGCAGCCCTGCCGGCCATGCCCGATGTGAGCGGCTATTACAGCAATGACTATCTGCCGCAATAGACTGGTACAGGCCCGATCCGGTCATGCCGTTGCGCAAGGATGCAACGTCCTGACCGGGTTAGCCCGGTTAGCGCGGCCACAGCCTTGGCCAGTAGACGTCGTTGTCGAAGTCCTGCGGAATGGTCGAGAGGCGCGAAATCGCCGTTGCGGCAAATTCGACCTGCATCGCATAGTGCCGGATGTGCTCGGGCATGGGTTGGCCGGTGATAATCTCACGGGTGCGCCAGTCACCCAGCTTGACCGCCCGGAGCCGGCGACGGGCCTCATCCTCGACATCTTCAATCAAAACCGTTGCCGGCGCAAACTGATGATCACGCGGGCCCGGCCCGGTCCATTCCCTGACGCCTTCGATTTCCGCGAAACGCACTTGGTCCCCAGCTCTCTGGCAGTCTGCCCAAGCGGCCCTGCCTCTTGGGAAAGAATGTCACCAACCGCTTACCGAAATGGAAACAAATTGGCTTGGCACACGGATTGGCTATGCTAGTTTCGCGGGCATGACCATTCTTTATGTCATGGCTGCACAAGCCGAGTATGGGCCGCATCTGCAGGCCAAGATTACCCCCCTTATGACCGGTGTCGGTCCCGTCGAGGCTGCTGTTGCCGTGACCCGCGCTTTGGCCGAGGCCCGGCCTTTGCCGCGACTGGTCGTATCATTGGGCTCGGCGGGGTCGCGCACCTTGCCACAATGCGGCGACTATCAGGCCACATCGGTCAGCTATCGGGATATGGACGCCTCGGCGCTCGGATTTACCAGGGGGCAGACGCCATTCCTAGAACTGGAACCCGTGCAGCCGCTATCGCCACAAATCTCGGGCCTGGAAGGCGCCCGCCTGTCCACCGGGGCCAATGTCGTTTCGGGCGTGGCCTATGAGGGGATCGACGCCGACATGGTCGACATGGAGACCTTCGCTGTTCTGCGGGCATGCCAGAATTTTGGCGTACCGCTGGTGGCGCTGCGGGGCATTTCCGATGGCGCGGCTGATCTCGCCCATGTCGATGACTGGCGGCAATACCTGCATATCATCGATGAAAAGCTGGCCGCAGCCGTGGAACTGATTGAAGTGGCTGTAGCAACCGGCCGGATCTAGCGCCGCACAGCCTTCTTGTCGCGTCGGGCCCGGCGCCAGATGGTCCATTTGCGCATGCCTCGCACGATCGCGATATTCACCGGTCCCTGCAGAAAAGCCAGATCGAGCGCCAGCAGCAGCAAGCCGAGTGGCAGCATCCAGATACCCAGCACGGGCAGGAAGCTGAAAATGCCGCCCAGAATCAGCAGTATCGAGAGCGGAATGCGGAACCAGCGCGCCCCGGGGCGACGCAAATGCGCCAGCAGCCCGGCCGATTGCGGAACTTTTCGCGCAATACGATCAAAATGGCGGTCCAGGCGGGCGCGGCTCTTGGCCATTTGGTCCCCTTCAGGGTCAAGACTGCAGTGAAAGTGATGTAGTGCGCCGCTGTGGCATCGCCAAGGCGCATTCTGTCCCACATTGCCGCACCGCCAGATATAGCGCCGGCGGAACTTATGGCGTGAGCCAGAGTTGTTCCCGCAGTATTACATCAATTAACGGAGCGTCCTCATGGCAACGGCAACGAAACGCGCAATACGGCAGGCAGAACATGCCGGCGAAGAAATCTCGGAAAATCTGGCGCATCAGATTGCCAGCCTGCGCAAGCAGATTGACCAGATTTCGCATTCGGTGAATTCGTATGGCGATCATTCCATCCACGATCTGCAGCATAATGCCGTCGCCATCGCCAACGAGGTGCGGCACCAGGGTCGCGCCGTTGCGCGGCAGGTTGGGCGTCAGGCCAATATGGCAGGTCGTGCCGTGCAGGATAATCCGGTTCCGCTGATTGTGGCCCTTGGCACGATCGCCCTCGTCTCGGCGCTGATTTTTGCCCGCGACTAGCCACGACTGGGCGCGTTAGCATTCTGCTAACCGTCCGGCTCATCGCTTCCTTAAGCCTAATGGGTCATTGCTGGTCGCACTTGACGTGTTGCGATCGACGGAGCCTGACCCATGCGAAACATCATCAGGACGGGCATTCGCGCCTGCGCGCTGGTCATTGTCGCGACCAGCCTTGGCGGTTGCAGCCTGTTCGGCATCAGCTTCGGCGTCGCCCAGCTCAGCCCCAAGGAATGCCTGATGCGGGCAATGTATTTCGAGTCCAACCGCTCCAGCGCGGACGGCATGCTTGCCGTGGGCACGGTGGTGATGAACCGGCTCAACGATCCGCGCTATCCCAAGTCGATCTGCAGCGTTGTGGGGCAGAAGAACCAGTTTGCCCAGGGCGTCCTCACCCGCAAGATGACCGATAGCGGCGCCGTGCTGGCTTCGCAGATGGCCGACCAGGTGATGAGTGGCGCGCGGCATCCCGGGGTCCAGAACGCCCAGCATTTCCATACTGCCGGGCTGCGCTTCCCCTATAACAACATGCACTATGTGCTCGAGGCTGGCGGCAACGAGTTCTACGAAAAGTACTAGCTGGTTGCCGCACAGGCCCGGCTGCATCGCTATGTCTTGGTGCTGGTGCGCAGCACATAGCCGATGACAATGGCCACGGCTTCATAGAGCTCGATGGGAATGGTGTCGTCGATATCGATGCCGCTGAGTGCCTGTGCCAGCACGGGATTGGCCTCGATGATCACGTCATGCTCACGCGCCATCGCAACGATCCGGTCCGCCACCAGGCCTTGCCCCTTGGCCACCACGCGCGGCGCATCGCGCGTACCCTTGACGTAATGCAGCGCCACCGCCAGGGAGCGGTCCTTGGGCTCCTCGCTCATCGTCGGGCATCCACCAGATGGCCGGCATTGGCGGGCTGCTGGGACGCAGGCGGGGCCCCTCGCCGGACAATCACCGCTCCCGGCGCCAGCCCTGCCCCCGCGAGCGTGTCGCGCAAGCCATCGATATCGGCCTCCAGCGCCGCCGCAGTGCTGTCCTCGCTCGCCCAGAGCATGACGCCGGTGGCCTTGCCGCGCAGCGAAACCTGAGCGCCCACCTCGCCCAGGCTGGGCAGGTTGATGGCAAAGCGCATTTGCCAGCCGCGTTCGCTGGCCTCCTCGGCTGGATTGTGCTCGTCGCGATGAATCTGCAATTGCAGCAAGGTCTGCTGGCCAGCAATGACCACGGGCAGGTCGGTGCTCCAGTCGGCGCCCTTGAGCGTGGGATCGGGCAGTGAAGCGTGCTGATGCAGCCTTATTCGCGACAGCGCCGATTCCGTGCGGTCGAGCAGGTGCTTGCCAATTTCTTCGGCTCCGGTCACGGGAGCGATGGGAGGAATTTCCGCCGCACCAGTCCGCAGCGTCTTGCCGCGCAATGGCGGCGCCATCTGGGAGACGGCCGCCACCAATGCCGGTTGCTGCCCCAGCCAGGTCGTCAGCGTCTGGCGCAGCGCCAGCAGCGAGGCCTTCATGTCGGCCTGCGGCGCCAGCAGAGGCGTCCCTGCCCTTGCCAGTGCCGCCTCCTGAAAAATGCCGGAATTCAGTACGCCGCGCTGCAAGGCGCTGCCATCGACCTTGCCGCCGTCGATGACGAGCTGGTTGGCCAATACCTGCTGGGCAGCGCGCGCCACCGGCTCAGGCAGGGCAACCTTGCCCGCTATGCCGGCAAGCGCCGTGGTCAGGCTGACGACACTATTCTGCCGCGGCAGGGCCGCCTGCACCATCTGCGCAAGCGCCGCTTCCGGGGTGCTCGGCATGGCGGCGGTCACTGTGGGAATGGGCGCGGGCGCAACATTGGGAAGTGGTACCGCCGAGAGGATTTTCGTGCCAGCCGCCGCCGCGGTTGTCGCCGTGCCGGTGGTCGGCGTCCCACTGCTGCCGGGGCCGGCCGGCGCCGCCGCTGCGTAAGGCGTTACGGGGCGTGGCGCCGCCTGGGCACCGGGCGCCGGAGCCGTGGTGGGGCCTGCAGCCGACGGGGCACCCTGGAGCGGAGCGCTGGCGGCGGGCGACGCGGTTGCGGGGGTAGTCTGGCCGACGTTCACGGCAACGGGCGCTGCAGCGCCGGTTGGGCTGGTGGTCGGCAACGGGGCCGGCCCTGCGCCTGGCGTTGGCTGGTTCACGGCGGGCTGCACCGGGGGCGGAGACGGAACGGAGGTCGCGGCGGGCGTGGACGGGGACGCGGCGTTGGCCGGGGTCACGTTTGCCGACGCCGTATTGGTGGGTATCGCTTGCCCGGTCCCGGCCGGTCCGGTGGTGACGACAGAACCGGGCGCCGGCGCTGGCGGGGCGCTGGTCGCAGAGCCGGCTGTTGCGGCGGGTGCGGGGGCCGCAGGCGCAGTTTGACCGGCAGAGCTGGTGGCAGGCGCCGCCGACGGACTGGCTGCGGACACAGGCGCCGTCTGTGGCTTGGCTGTGGCTACCTGCAGGGCCAGCCGCAGCTGCGCGCCAGAGCCCTGCACTTCAAAGCGAAGTGCATCACCGGCCGCGGCGGCCTGCGGCAATACCAGGTTGAGCAACTGCCCCTGGATCTGCACCTGGGTGGCGCCATTGGGCGCAGGGCCGATGACCCTGCCGTCGAGCACCTGCCCGGCTTGCAAGGCAAGGGCTTGCAAAGCCCCGCTGCGCGCTGCCGTGACGATCTGGGGAAGCTGGCTCGGGATAATCATGGTCAACCCGTTCCTGCCGCATGATGCGGCGCCGCTAGTCTAGCGCAGGACAGCATCCAATGATTCTGTCTCTGCAGGAAAACTTAACGAGATATGACCGGAGCCGGCAAGCTGTCCCGACAGGCCGGATCTAGTCCGGGCGGATATCGGTATAGTTCTTGGTGACGGGCTTGCCGCGAAACGTCACCCAGAAGAAGTTCAGCGTATAGGTCCCGGCGGTGCGGAACACGCCCTCTTTTTCCAGGCGCCGGCCGGATGTCATCATCTTGAGCGCGAACGTCCATTTGACGGCGCCAACCTTGGACAGGCGCACGGCCACATCGGTGTCCTCGCCAAAAAAGTCGATGCTGCGGTCATAGCCCCCAACCTGCTGCCAGGCCGCGCGCTTGAAGACGAAATTGCCGCCCTGCACCACCGAACCGACACGCAGGACGAAGCGATTGAGAATGTAGATCAGGTAGGTCAGGCCATAGAACATGTTCACCAGGAACCGGTTCCAGGCGCTCATGTCGTAATACACATAGGGGCCGCTCAGGCAGACGAGCTTGGGATCGCGGGCAAACTGATCAAATACGGTATCCAGCCAACCGGCCGGCACGATGGTGTCGCTGTCGATATTGGCGACGAGTTCAAAGCCTTCGGTCGCGGCAAAGCCGGCATCGCGGGCGTTGACCAGACCCTTCTTGGGCTCATCGACGACGCGAACGGTGGGGAAGCTGCGGGCGATTTCGCCGGTGCGGTCGGTCGAGGCATTGTTGACGACGATGATCTGGGCATCCGCACCCGCCCGCGCCACCTCGGCAACCACCGACTCCAGGCACTTGCCGATCAACGCCTCTTCATTATAGGCGGGTATGACGAATGCCAGTTTCATTGCTGCCTCACGCTGGACCGGAACGGACCTTGATCGGTGCAAATAGCGCCTGCAAACCGGATGGGCAACAGACAGCGCGGTTTTTTCCGGGTGAGTTGACGCGCCCCTGCTGCGGCGGGAGACCCGCTGCGGCAGGGGCTGGCCGCCATGCTCTAGCCGATATAGTCGCGCTTGCCGATGGGGGCGCCATTGGCGCGGAGGATGGCGTAGGCCGTTGTCACGTGGAAGTAGAAGTTCGGCAGCGCCCGGTGCATGACATAGTCCAGGCCGTTCTGGTGCACGTCGTTACCGCCCAGCTTGAGCATCACTTCGCGGGTTTCGCTGCCCTCGAGATCGGCCGGCTGGATGGTGGCCAGCAGATCAAGGGCCTTGCCGATGCGGGCGCGCAGTTCCTCGAAGGTCTTTTCGGTATCAGGCCAGGATGGCACTTCCCGTCCGGCCAGCCGGGAGACGCAACCCTTGACGTGGTCGGTGGCAATCATCACCTGGCCGCGAAAGGGAATCATGTCGGGTGCCAGACGGGCCTCGGCCAGCACGGCGGTGTCGAACTTCCGCTCGGCGGCATTGGCCTCGGCCTTGTCCATGATGGCCAGCAGATTGGTCAGCATGCGGGTAAAGACTGGCACTGTCAGGTCATAAACGGCGATAGACATGGGTAGACACCTTGATTGTCGGAACATGAAAGGGAACAGTCTCTTGCGCCCGCATTGGCAGGCTGACAAGTGAGTTGAGTATGGGTAGCGATCAAGACAAGCCGGCGTCCGAAGATAGCGCGCCGCCGAGCGGCTTTGCCGGCGTGCGACGCACCCTGCGCCTGCTCTATCACAGCCAGTCGCCGAAGGCGCAGCGCTTCCAGTTCTCGGTGCTGGTGGTGGATCTGGCGATCATCGTGTTCTTCATCGCCTCGCCATTGCTGCGCGGCAAGGATTCCTTCCTGTGGATCGACTATTCGATCGCGCTGCTGCTGGCGGCAGATCTGACGGCGCGCGCCCTGGCGGCGACCGATATCGGTCGCTGGCTCCGGCAGATCCCGGTGGTGCTGGACATCTTCATCCTCATCACCCTGCTGTTCCCCACCATGTTCTTCAATGTGGGCTTTCTGCGCATCCTGCGGCTCTGGACCACTACGCGCAGCGCCACATTCTGGCGGCCGCTGAAAAAGCGCAACCTGCTGACCTATCGCGAGACGATCCAGGCAGTCATCAACCTGCTGGTGTTCCTGTTCGTGGTCACCGGCTTTGTCTATACCGCCTTCTCCAATCGGGGAGACGAGGGACTGGAAGGCTATGTCGACGCCCTCTATTTCACGGTGGCGACCGTCACCACTACCGGTTTCGGCGATATCACCCTGCCCGGCACCTGGGGCAAGCTGGCCTCGATCTGCATCATGATCGTGGGCATCTCGCTGTTTGTCAGACTGGCGCAATCGATCTTCCGGCCCAACAAGGTTCACTTCCCGTGCCCGGAATGCGGCCTGCAAAAGCACGATCCCGATGCCGTGCACTGCAAGGCCTGCGGCCACATTCTCAATATTCCCGATTCCGGCCACTACTAGCGGATGACGTCGAGCCGCACTCGGAAACAGGCCCCGGGCAGCGGCCCCTGCACCAGTTCGAGCGTGCCGCTCATGCGCGCCACGATCTGACGCGAGATGGCCAGCCCCAATCCGGCACCGCTCTGGTCGCTGGAGCCATGCTTGCCGCGCGAGAATTTTTCAAAGATCAGGGTTCTTTCCCCCTTGGGGATGCCCGGGCCATTATCGGCGATTTCCACGATATAGCTGCCGCCCTTGACCGATGAGCTCACGCGCAGCACCGGCTGCGACGTGTCGTTGTATTTGACGGCATTGGATACCAGGTTGATGAACACCTGACAGAGCCGGTCGGCATCGCCATCCACCATGGTGGGTCGGGCGCGCTCTCCCTGTTCGACGCGCATGCCCCGCTCGCGCAGCAAGGCGTCGCAGACGCGCAGCGCACGGTCCAGCGCGTTTTCGGCGTCGATGGGGACATTGTCCCAGGCCCTCTCGCCGCGCTCCAGGGCGGAAAGATCAAGGATTTCGTCGAGCAGCTTGGTCAGGCGCAGGCTTTCCTGGTGAATGGTCGAAACGAAATGGTGCCGCTGCGCATCATCGATACCATCCGGTTCGAGCAGGATTTCCGAGAAGGAGCGGATCGAGGTCATCGGCGTGCGCACTTCGTGGCTGACCTGGCTGAGAAACTCGTCCTTCTGGCTGTCCAGTTCGCGCAACTGAACATTGGCGTCCTCGAGCTTTTGCGCAGTCGACCGCAGTTCGGCCGAGGTCTTTTCCAGCTGCTGGGAGTATTCGATGACCTGCTGGGTCTCGTCGGCCATCTGCATGACCTCTTCGAGCGAAACATCGCTGCCGGAAACGACCTTGGACAGCATCACATGCGCCGATGCCGCGCCAATGGAACCGGCCAGTTCGCGCTCCAGCCTGCCAATGAACTCCGACGATGGTTCGAGCCGGTCGGGATCCACACCACTCTCGCGGGCGGCTGTCTCGAACAGGGCCGCGGCCCGCCTTTCGCCGAGCACCCGCTCGGCGACGAAGAACAGGTCATTGGCCGTGGCGGAGCCGCGCACGAAATTGCCCTGAGCGGCATGACGACGGCGGAAGACGTCCACGAACAGCGTGGCCTGAATCCGCTCCAGCGTCGATTGGGTGGTGAACAGCGACACCACGGTCAGGGTGACCACGTTGATGGTCAGGCTCCACAGGGCCGCGTGGGTAAGCGGGTCCAGCCCCTCAAGACCGAACAGCCCCTCCGGCCGCAGCCAGGCAATGCCCCAGGGGCCGTCATCGAGCAGCATGGCCACCTGCGGCGAGACGGATTCGAACGAGGGCAGGAAGCTGCACCACACCCACACCACAAAGCCCGCCGCAATGGCCGCCGTCGCCGCTTTGAGCGAGGCGTCGCGCCAGAACAATGCAGCCAGCACCGCCGGGAAGAACTGGGCGATAGCGGTGAAGGAAATCAGCCCGATCGGCGCCAGCGCGTCGGAATCGCGGGTGAAGAAGAAGTAGAAAAAGCCAAGTGACAGGATCAGTATGATCGAAAACCGCCGCGCCACCAGCAGCAGGTGGCTGACGCCCTGCCCGTCCCCGCTGCGCTCTCCCGAACTGAAGCGCAGGACCAGAGGCATGACGATGTGGTTGGATACCATGATCGAAAGCGCGATGGATTCCAGGATGATCATCGAGGTCGCCGAGGAGAACCCGCCGATGAATGCGAACAGCGCCAGGGAGTCCTGGCCAAAGGCCATTGGCAGGGTCAGCGCGAACATGTCGGGGTTTGAACCCGCCGGCATCACCGTCAGCCCGAACATGGCAATGGGCAGGATGAACAGGCTCATGAGCAGCATGTAGCCTGGGAAAGCCCAGCTGGCGACGCGGAGATGATCTTCATCGGAGTTCTCGACGACCGTCACCTGAAACTGACGCGGCAGGCAGACGATCGCGGCCACTGACAGCGCCATCGTGGTCAGCCAGCGGTCGTCAAAACTGTTGTCGGGCTTGGGGCCGACGCCCATTTCGGCAGCCCGGCTGAAAATGCCCTCAAATCCGCCGCCGGTGTAGACAACGAAGACACCGACCGCCAGCAATGCCGTGAGCTTGACCACGGCTTCAAAGGCAATGGCGGCGACCACGCCGTGATGCTGCTCCTTGGCGTCGACATGGCGGGTGCCGAACAGGATGGTGAAAAGCGCCATGGCAGCGGCAATGCCGAAAGCAAGTCCGACATCATCGATGCCGGCCAGGCTGCCCTGGCCGAATTCGGATGAGCCGGCGACCGCCTGGATTGACGAGGTCACGGCCTTGAGCTGCAGCGCGATATAGGGCGCGATACCGATCACGGCGATGCAGGTGACGAGCACGGCGAGCCGGTTGGACTTGCCGAACCGCGATGACAGCAGATCGGCCAGCGAGGTGATGCGCTGGTTATGACTGATACGGACCAGGCGCCGCAGCAGAAACCACCAGCCGACAAACACCAGCGTCGGTCCCAGGTAGATGGTCAGGAATTCCAGCCCGCTGCGCGCCGCATTGCCGACCGCGCCATAAAAGGTCCAGCTGGTACAGTAGACCGAGATGGAAAGGGTGTAGACGGCCGGCGAATGCAGGAACGACTTCTTGTGCGAGCGGGCGCGGCGATCGCCGAAAAACGCCAGCACGAACAGCAGGCCGACATAGCCAACGGCGGTGGCGATGACGTAGTCCGCCGAAAGCATCAGTCGGTCTCCGTACCGTTGCTCTGCACACCGGCTTCGGATGGCAACAGCCGCGTCAGCGCCGCCGTACCCACGATCAGCAGCAGCCAGACCGCGAAAAGATAGATGACAATCTGTGGCACGCCGAAATGGCTGATGGGCTGATTGAACAGATAAACCAGCGGTGGCAGCAGCAGGAGAGCGCCAAACAGCGTCAGCGCAAACATGCTGGCGATGAGCTTACGCCGCTCCACCAAGGCCACTCAGCAATTGCCGCACGGCACCGACGACATCGGCATTGGCATAGGGCTTGGTGACGAACCCGTCAGCGCCCAGTTCTTCGGCGGTGCGGCGATCCTGCTGCTGGCCCTTGGCCGTCAGGATCAGTACCGGCATGGCGCGCATGTCGACATTGGCGCGGATCTGTTTGAGCACGTCAAAGCCGCTGCGCTTGGGCAGCATGACATCGAGCACCACCATGCGCGGACTCAGGCGGCGCACCGCCTCGAGCACGGCGTCGCCATCGGTTACCGCGCTGATGGTGTAGCCGGCGCGGCGCAGAATGAAATCGAGCGATTCCAGTATGCTCGGTTCATCCTCGGCAATGAGAATGTCGAGTGCCAATTTTCCCCCTCGTCACGTGCGATCTCCCCTTCGCCCATGCCGGTGCACTTAACCGCAATCAGGCCTCATCGCCAAGCGCAAATGCGGCAGGCAGCAATGGCGCCCGCGTCCGGGAGGTTCCGGCATCGGGCGAAAGCGCCTCTTCCTGGCGGCTGGCGCAGTCGCGTCGCGTGCACAGCCGGCAACTCGGTCCCACGGGCACATCGGCCGACAGATCGCTCAGGTCGAGCCCGGATGCGTAGATCGTGCGGTCGGCATGCAGCACGTCGCAGGCCAGCATGACCGAGGACGACACCACCGGTTCCTTGAAGGCTGAGGTCCGGCGCTGCACCGTTCGGGCGAGAAACAGGTAGCGGGAGCCGTCGGAAAACCGCACCACCTGCCGCAGCGGCGCGTCGGGCATGCGGAAGGCGCCATAGATGGCCCAGAGCGGACATGCATGCCCGCTATTGGGCAGCAGCAGGCCGGGCAGCGGAAAATGCTTGGTGAGACGGCCTGCCGGGTCCGAGCGCAGGAAGCCGAAGGGAACGCCCTGCTGTCCGGGCCGGCGCAAGGTCACCAGCCGGTGGGCCACCTGCTCGAAACTGGCGTGGTAGACCTGCCGAAGGTGGTCGATGTCGTAGGCACTGGCCTCGGCGTCGGCCAGCATCCGGCCATAGGGGAACACCATGGCGCCGGCCAGATAGGAGCCGATGGCGCGCGAGGCGAGTCGGCGCGCTGTAGGCGTCGAGAGCACGGCGCTTTGCAGCGCCTCCGTGATGGCGTCGGCAGCGGCCAGTTCGCCGAACAGGCGCGTCAGCTGGAACTGCCGGGTGGCCAGCGTGGTCGAGCCCTGAAACCACATACGGCGGCTCTGTGCATCAAAGCGGTACTGGCCGGGAAAGTCGGCCTCGTCAGGCGGGCCGCCGAATGCCACCGTGACGCCGAACTTGCCCGCCAGCAGATCGGTCAGCGTGGCAAGGTTGAACGGCCCTGCCCGCTCGATTTCCGCCCGCAGCATGTCCGCCGTGTCTTCCAGAGCCGGGAAGTAATTGTCCCGCTCGATGATCAGGTCATCGATTTCGCGCGCCGGCGAGACGTTGCGGCTGATTTCGCTGGACGTGTCGAACTGGCCGATCAGATTGCGCGCGACATCGGAGAGCGCCAGGGTTTCCCGGCGTATGGCGGCCAGGAAACGTTGCCGCTCGGCTTCGTCGAGATCGGCCACGTCCTCGAGGATTTCGGCGCTGGAGCGAATGGCGGTGACGCCGGAGAGTATCTGGTGCAGCAACTGGCTGAGCAGCGGATCCGAGCGCAGCCGGTCGGCATAGGCATCGGCATTGGCGACCGTATCGGTATAGGCGCGATGCAGGCGCGCCAGGGCGGCGGCGCTGGCAGGATACTGGGCAACCAGGTCCCGCCGCTCATCGGGCCGAAAGGGCAGCGACTCGACAACGGGGTCGGCAAAGGCTTCTTCGAGGTCCTGCAGCAGCTTTTGCTCGGTGCGGCCAGCCAGTTCGTCGACATCGATGTCCAGCTGGGAGGCCACGCGGTTGAGCAGGGCGCCGCCAATGTCGCGTTTATTGTTCTCGATAAGGTTGAGGTAGCTGGGCGAAATACCGACCAGCCGTGCCAGTCCAGCCTGGGAAATCCTCAGTGATTTCCGTCTGTTGCTGATCCGGAAACCGATCGGCGCCCGCATGACCTCTCCTCAACCAGGACGTTTGTAGTCAATGAATTGACTGAATAACCTGTTCCCCAGATCAATAATTGACAGAATATCTCTTTGATTACAACGCCCTATTGCCGTCGTTTTCTGCAAAAGGAATACTCTGCAGGCGGTGAGTGGCTGGCTATGCATCAGTTGCCCCGCGCTAAAAGGAGGAAATCAATGACACTTTTGAAGCGCGGCCTCAGCCGCCGCCGGGTGCTGCAGACCGGCATGGCCGGGATTGTCGGCACGGGCATTGCGCCCATGATGTTCACCAAGGGCGCCTGGGCCCAGGAATTCTGCAACAATCCAACCGGTGACACCGTCACCATCGGGTTGAACGTGCCGTTGACCGGTGCCTATGCCGAGGAAGGCGCCGACGAACTGCGCGCCTACGAGCTGGCGGTCAAGCACCTGAACGGGGAAGGCGATGGCGGGCTGATCAACATGCTCAAGCCAACGGCGCTGACCGGCAATGGCATTCTGGGCAAGAAGGTCGCGTTCGTGACCTCCGACAGCCAGACCAAGGCCGATGTGGCCCGTGCCGGGGCCACCCGCATGATCGAGCGCGACGGCGCGCTGATGATCACCGGCGGCTCGTCTTCGGGCGTGGCTGTTGCCGTGCAGGGCCTGTGCCAGGAGATGGGCGTCATGTTCATGGCGGGCCTCACCCACTCCAATGACACCACCGGCAAGGACAAGCGCCGCTACGGCTTCCGCCACTTCTTCAATGCCTACCAGTCCGGCGTGGCCCTCGGTCCCGTGCTGGGCCAGGAATATGGCAAGGATCGCAAGGCCTACCACCTGACCGCCGACTACACCTGGGGCTGGACCCAGGAAGAATCGATGAAGAACGCCACCGAGGCATTGGGCTGGGAAACCGTTGCGGCGGTGCGTACGCCACTTGGCGCCGGCGACTTCTCGCAGTTCCTGACGCCCGTTCTCAACTCCGGCGCCGACGTGCTCATCCTGAACCACTACGGCAACGACATGGTCAATTCGCTCACCCAGGCCGTGCAGTTCGGCATGCGTGACCGCGAAGCCAACGGCAAGCAGTTCCAGATTGTCGTGCCGCTGTTCTCCGAGCTGATGGCCAAGGGTGCCGGTGCCAACATCAAGGGCATTTACGGCACCTCGAACTGGCACTGGAACCTGCAGGATGACGGCACCAAGGCCTTCACCAAGTCGTTCGGGGCCGAATATGGCGCGCCGCCATCGCAGGCCGCCCACACCTGCTATGTGCAGACCCTGCTCTATGCGGATGCCTGCGAGCGGGCCGGCACCTTCTATCCGCCTGAAGTGATCAAGGCCCTCGAAGGCCATGAGTTCGACGGCATGGGCAATGGTCCGACGCTTTATCGGGCGGCAGATCACCAGTGCATGAAGGAAGTGCTGGTGGTGAAGGGCGCCGAGAACCCGACCAGCGAATACGATGTGCTGGAAGTTGTCGAAGTCGTCTCGCGCGATGCCGTTGACTATGATCCGGCCATTTTCGGTGGGGACCTCGGCCCCGCAGAGCC
>TARA_R110002124_G_scaffold2112_6_pt1 | contig 21380 bp, 17 predicted proteins | sample TARA_R110002124 | Tara Oceans TARA_R110002124 (sample SAMEA4397445) | marine metagenome | biome: Polar Biome; feature: [SRF] surface water layer (ENVO:00010504); material: water (ENVO:00002006), including particulate matter (ENVO:01000060) such as... | depth 5 m | reverse complement strand
TATTTCATTTAAATATGAAGATGATTTAGTTCTTAAAAACTTCTCATTAAAGGTCCTTAAAGGAAAAAGTGTTGCTTTGGTTGGCCAATCTGGAAGTGGTAAAAGTACCATCGCGAATTTAGTAACACGCTTCTATGATGTTAATGATGGTAGCATTACCTTAGATGGAGACAATATTAAATCACTCACTAAACACTCATTACGTAATTTAATGGGATTGGTTACTCAAGATTCAATACTTTTCAATGATAGCATTAAAAATAATATTCTTTTAGGTAAAGAAAATGCAACAGACAAAGAGATAATAGATGCACTAAAAATTGCAAATGCTTGGGAATTTGTAAAGGATTTACCAAGAGAAATTGAAACCAATATTGGAGATTCTGGTAATAAATTATCTGGCGGACAAAAACAACGTTTAAGCATCGCAAGGGCTGTACTTAAGAATCCACCAATCATGATTTTAGACGAGGCAACTTCTGCTTTAGATACAGAAAGTGAACGCTTAGTACAAGAAGCATTAGAGAACATGATGAAAAACCGAACCTCTATTATTATTGCCCATCGACTTTCAACAATCCAGAATGCAGACTTAATTGTTGTAATGCAAAAAGGTGAAATTGCGGAGCAAGGCACACATGCAGAACTTATCTTAAAAAACGGTGTTTACAAAAAATTGGTAGATATGCAGAGTTTCGAATAAATATAAATAAACTAAATACTATAAAATCAAAAAGGATGAACCGTAAGGCACATCCTTTTCTTTTTGTTACCAGATTTGGGGAAACTGATAACGAGTAATAGGTTAAGCTGAAGCAAACATAAAATAAAAACTAGTATAAACCTAAAAAAAATGCTTTTTATCGAATTTATTTGCCCTTAATCGTATTTATTAATTATAACTATCTGATTATCAATATTCGATTTAAAAATAAAATTTAAAAGTTTTAGTAATTAAACTTTTAGTAATTTGAAGAGTCTTAATACTAAATGTTTTTTTGATAAACGAAAAAGAATTTATAACGCGCTTACAAGACCCCTTGTATAAAGAAGCTGCTTTTAGAGAGCTATTACAACTCTATAAAGAGCGTCTGTATTGGCATATACGAAAAATTGTAATCTCACATGATGATGCAGATGACGTACTGCAAAATACCTTTATAAAAGTATATCGCAGTATTGATAAGTTTAAAGGAGATAGTAAATTGTTTTCTTGGATGTACCGTATCGCAACTAATGAATCTATTACACATATCAATAAAAACGCGAAGCTCCTTCAAATTACAAATGAAGAGCATAAAGAAAATGCTATTAATAACCTAACAGCTGACGTATATTTTGAAGGTGATGAAATTCAATTAAAATTACAAAAAGCTATAGCTACATTGCCTCAAAAACAACAATTGGTATTTAATATGAAATATTTTGAAGATTTAAAATATAAAGATATGTCTGAAATTTTAGAGACAAGTGAAGGTGCTTTAAAAGCATCCTATCATATAGCAGCAAAAAAAATAGAAGCCATTTTAAGATCAGATTAAACTATTTTGTTAATATAAAGTCATAGAAATAGAAAATAAAGCAGATTTACACTTTCGTGGAAACTAAAAATGAAAAAAGATAAATCACATAACATTAAGCCCCTTGGTTTTAAAACACCAAACCAATACTTTGAGTCTTTCGAATACAAACTCTTTAAACGTTTAAATAAAACGGAATCTATTGAGGATATTGAAACTACAGGTTATTCTGTACCTAATGATTATTTTAATTCCGTTGAAGGTACCATTTTAGGTAAGTTGAATACTGAAGACAAACCAGTTATTAGCTTACAATCTAGAAAGACGTTCTATTATATTGCTGGTATTGCAGCTTCTATAGTATTGCTAATCGCTATTTTTACTAATACTGAAAAAACTGAGGATATAATTTCTGTAGAAATGGTTGAAGCCTATTTAGAAAACAGAGATTTAAGCAGTTACGAAATAGCACAATTATTATCTGACACAAATCTATTGGAAGACGATTTTACAATTATAAACACTCCCTATGAAGAAGGTAATTTAGAATCGTATCTTTTAGACAACTCAGATATTGAAACCATATTTGAATATTAAAGACAATACAATGAAGAAATTAATTCCAATACTCGTTTTACTAATTAGCTTTTCTGGATTTGCACAACGTGGAGCAAAAATGAATGAGCGTATAAAGGCTCAAAAAACGGCTTTCATTACCGAAAGACTTAGTTTAACTGCCGATGAAGCAGAAAAATTTTGGCCAATATATAACGAAATAGAAACTAAAAAAAAAGCGCTTCGAAAAAAATCAACTTTAAAAAGAAAAGAAAAACATCCTGATGAATTAACCGAAAAAGAAACAAAAGTTCTATTAGATGAAATGCTAGATATAGAAGATCAGAAACACAAGCTTAATAGAGATTTAGTATCTAAATTATCAAATATTATATCAAGTAAAAAAATTATAGCTTTAATGAGAGCTGAGCGTGAGTTTGATAGAAGACTTTTAAAGCACTTAAGAGAAATACATGAAAAACGCGGAAAGAAAGACTAATACTGGCAGTATCCTATAAACCGCAATTATTTGTTATGCTGTACTTGTTATTATTAGCTTTTTTGCTTATTATCTAAAAGTCAGTTTGCCTATACGTCCTTTACCAGCTGCATAAGCTACAGAATCATTTAAAAATCGAATGGTATAAAAACTTTCGTCACTTAGATGCTTCCAAGAGTCTCCAGAATCGTTACTATAGTCAATACCTTTAAAACCGACAGTAACTAATTCTTTACCGTTACTATTTGGTATATACTGCACACAGCTTCTATAACCAGGTTTTTTGCCATTAGCAACCACTTGCCAAGTTTTGCCACCATCATTAGTTCTAATTTTATTGTTTAAAGTATCATTAGGTTTGGTATAATCACCACCAATAGCAAAACCATTATTTTCATCGTAAAAGTCTAAAGAATACATTCCTGTGGTTTCTTTTCCTTGTATAATTGGAGTCTTATAAACTTCCCATGTGTTTCCTTTATCTGGTGAAAATAGTATTCGGCTAGCTTTGCCACCTGTGGCAACCCAAGTATAGTCTCCAACAATTGCGATATTAGTATCACTTGCTGCAAAAGCAGCTTCACCTTCTTTCGCTTTTGGCAAATCATCACAAGATAGTTTTGTCCAAGTGTTTCCTCCATCTCTGGTGATAATAATGCTCATACAATCTTCTGTTGGGTCACCAATGGCTATACCTTCTTGGTTGTTCCAAAAATCCATGGAATCGTAGAAGGCCTTTGGGTGGTTTTCTTGGTAGACTAATTTGATTGAGTCAATATCAATTTTATACAAAAGAGCTGGTGAACTTATGCTCAAAACAAAACCTGTTTTATTATTAGGAGTTGCCAACGAACGAAAATTAAGATTAGTGGAATCTAATTTAATCTGTTTCCTTACTCCAATTTTCTCTGTATCACCGTAAAATAAATTCCCTCCTATCTTACCATTAGACGCAGCAAAACTAAATGCTTCTTTATTATCAATTTCAATGGCTCTAACATTCAAAAGAGAATCTTGAAACAACGTTTCAATTTCAACTTTAGAAATATTTCTAGTTTTCAAAGGTTCTTCAGATTTACAAGAATTTAAACCAATAAAAAACAAACAACAGATTAATAACCTCATCAAACTAATTTTCTATAAAAATAGAAAAGCTCCGTGATATAACAACAAAGCTTTTATAATAAATAATCTCAATCGATCTAATCAATTTCTTTCTATTTTTAAAAAACAATAACGTCATCAGAATACTAAAAAAAAGGGCTAATAAAATTACTATGGTATCATTTCCTATACTAGATTCTGCATCAACAGAAGAATTAATTTTAAATGACGTCTTCTCAGTTGTTGTAACAAATTCCACAGGCTCTATATTTATTTCAACCTCGTGATAGTTCTTTTGATTATCATATATGTTAAACATTACTGTGTTTGTAATAGTGTCAAAATTATTACCAGCAAATACAAACACAAAGTTGTTTTGATGCGAATGACCTTGCTCAACTACTTCTTTAACAGATACAAGCGACAAAAGCACATTGCTATTGCCAACACTAAAATTGGTGTCTATGTATTTAAAAAATGCAGTTTCAAAATCTGTTTTATTTTTTGAATATTCCAGCTCCGGAAAATGTTTCTAATATCGCATTTCTTATACTCCAAGGAAATTCTGCTTGTACCTCAATTACATTGCCTTTTTGTTGAATTTTGAAAAAAGCTTTATTAGCATCATGTGCAAAACCACAAGTACTATATAAGCACAAAATCATTAAGGCATAACAAAACCCTTTCATATTCCATTCCTATTTTAAAATCTTGAGAAGGCGTTCCTCTAAAGAATCTTGGAATACTAGGAAAATCATCTGTAATTACATAATAATAATAATAATAGGTACCTGCAGGATATTCTGTAGTGACTCCTGTTCTGCCATTAGCTTCATCTAAAGTACCTAAGTCAAAAATATATTTGTAATCATTAGAATACACTCCGTCATGCATTCCACAAGGTGCAGTAACTCCATCTCCACCTCTAGATCCAGATTTTAATTGGTAACTAGAAGACATTGCCACTACTGAAGAATTACTATCTGATGCGTCTGAATAAGCATATTTGTAATATACAGGGAATCCATGGTGTGCAAAACCAACATGTACCAAATCTTCTCCTTCATCAAATCCTTCAATAACAGATGTTGGTGCTCCATGATAATGATAAGCTCCTGTTGGCTGAACATGTGCATTATTAAAATCTAAACCCAAATCAATGATATCTTGAAAAGCCTCAACACGATAATTCTCACCTGTCTCACACTCTACAACCTCAGCTGTTCCTGGTTCAAATTTCACTCCATTTAAAGCAACACCTGGTTCTCTAACCCATTGTGGTATTCCAGTATATTTTGGATTTACAGTAAATGTATAGATTCTATTTTGTGCAGAAATTGTATTTGGATTTCCTTTTCTTGGAAACTCTCCTGTTTTGTGATTTGACAACGAACTTGTAATCATAATACGCTTATCACCCATAATTTTAACCTCGGTTTTTGTTCCGTAAGTCTTGTCTTCTATGGAGAAATTGTCAAAGTAAGACTCTTGTTTATCTTCACTTTTATAATGGTGAGCAAAATCTCCCTTTTTATACCCTTTTCTTAAGTTTTGCTCCTTACAACCAATAAACACAATACATATAGCAACAATAAATATCTCATTTTTAACAAATTAAAGGCATTAAAATTAAATTTAGCAACATTATGAGTTATGACTGTGAAATATATAAATGGTTTAATTGACCATTAAATTACTATTATAATAATTAATTAATCTTACCTTTGCACGCTTATATTTTTTTTTTGAAATGCGACTACACAGAAACCTATGCTTTGCCGTTATTGACGGTTTACACCTCATTTTTAATGAAGGTGAATATGCTGACAAAGTTATTCAACAATTACTAAAACGCGATAAACGTTGGGGAAGTCGCGACCGAGGTTTTGTCGCAGAAACCGTTTATAGCATTGTGCGATATCAACGACTCTATGCAGAAATAGCAGACGTAAAAGCCCCTTATCACAGAGATAATCTTTGGAGAATTTTTGCTGTTTGGGCAACGCTAAAAGGTATTAAATTGCCAGATTGGAAATACTTCACAGATACACCTTCTCGTAAAATAAAAGGACGTTTTGATGAGCTTTCTAAAATTAGAAAGTACAAAGAGTCTATTCCAGATTGGATTGATGACTTAGGGGTAAAAGAATTGGGTGAGGCTGAGTGGACTAAGGAAATAGCAATGCAGAATGAACAAGCCGATGTTATTCTTAGAGTAAACACCATAAAAACGAACAAAAAAGATTTACAACTTAAGTTACAATCCGAAGAAATTGAGACTGAGTTTTTACCCAATCATCCTTCTGCTTTAAAGTTAGTAGAACGTGCTAATGTATTTAAAACCGAAGCATTTAAAAATGGTTGGTTCGAGGTACAAGACGCATCTTCTCAACTGGTTGCAGATTTTTTAGATGTAAAACCAGGCATGAAAGTTGTAGATGTTTGTGCAGGTGCAGGTGGTAAAACCTTGCATTTAGCATCGCTTATGGAAAACAAAGGTCAGATCATTGCTATGGATATTTACGAAAGTAAATTGAAAAAACTCAAAATTAGAGCACGCAGAAATGGTGTACACAATATTGAGATGAAAGTTATAGATTCTACCAAGCCTATAAAAAAGTTGTATGGCAAAGCAGACCGCTTATTAATTGATGCTCCTTGCTCTGGCCTTGGTGTTTTAAGACGAAATCCTGATGCCAAGTGGAAACTGCAACCAGAGTTTATTGAGAGCATAAAGCAAACACAATTAGAAGTTTTAGAACAATACTCTAAAATGGTGAAATCTAGTGGAAAAATGGTATATGCAACCTGTTCTATTTTACCGTCTGAAAATCAAAAACAAATAGAAAAATTCTTAACTTCAGAAACAGGAAAAGATTTCACACTTGTTAAAGACAAAAAAATATTAGCCTATAAATCTGGTTTTGATGGATTTTACATGGCGCTTTTAGAAAAAAAATAACCCAAATTATTATCAAATAAAATTATAGATGAAGAACTTTTACTTTTTAATATTAGCAATTATTACCACATCTATTAGTTTTGCTCAAATTCCATCAAACTACTATGATAGTGCTAATGGTTTAACAGGTTTTGCCTTAAAGACCCAGTTAAAAGTTATTATTACAAATGGCCATAGCGACCAAGGCTATAGTGCCTTATATTCTGGCTACACAACAACCCATTCAGATAATATTGCACAAAGCGGTTATGAAAATGACAATACAATATTATTATACTATACAGAAAATCCTAACGGAACAGATCCTTATGTATTTAATCACGGATCTAACCAATGTGGAAATTATAATGCCGAAAGTATTTGCTACAATCGCGAACATTTAATTCCGCAATCTTCATTTAGTGGTGCTTCGCCAATGAAAAATGACATACATCATGTTATTCCAAGTGATGGTTATGCAAATGGCCAAAGAGGTAGTTTTCCTTTTGGAACTGTTGGATCTGCAAGTTGGACTTCACTTAATGGATCTAAAAAAGGCAATAGTAATGTTGTAGGATATTCTGGAACCGTATTCGAACCTATCGATGAATTTAAAGGTGATATTGCAAGAGCAGTACTCTATTTTGCAACTCGCTATGAAGATACTGTAGATGACTATACAGGTTTTAATATGTTTAATGGTACTGAAGACCAAGCCTTATTCCCTTGGGCAATTGATCTGTTATTAGATTGGCATTATAATGTAGATCCTGTAGATCAACGAGAAATTGATAGAAACGACGCTGCTTATAATTTTCAAGGAAATGCAAATCCTTTTGTAGATCATCCAGAATATGCAAACATAATTTGGAATCCTACTCCAGATACTGAAGACCCAACAAATCCAACAAATTTAGTTGCGTCTAATCCTACAGATAATAGTATAGATTTAAACTGGACAGCTTCAACAGATAATATCGCTGTAGTTTCTTACGATATTTATATAAATACCATTTATACGTATAATACAAGTAGTACAAGTTTTACTGCCACAGGTTTAACTTCGGCAACAAACTATTGTTTTACAATAAAGGCAAAAGATGCAGCAGGCAATGAATCTGGTCTCAGTAACCAAGATTGTGAAGTAACTACTGATAATGGAGCAGGCGGCTCAGATTGCTTAGCTGAAACATTTGAAAACATAGGTACGTCTTCAGGTTCTTATTCTAATGTGAGTTGGACAGGTGATGATGGAGGCACTTGGAATGCAACAGATTCTAGAACTGACCAAACCCTAAACACAAGATCAATCACTGTTAGAAACGGAGTAGTAACATTACCCGTAACTTCTGGCGGAATAGGGACTTTAACTGTTACTACACAACGTGTGTTTAGTGGCTCTAGTGGTACTTTTAATTTAAATGTTAACGGGAATTTTGTTAGTACAATTGACTATAGCGACACTGCAGAAACTATTACAATTCCAAATATTAATGTAGAAAACAACATTTCAATTGTTATTGATGGAAATAGTTCAGCTAGCAATAGAGTAAAATTCGACGATCTATCTTACACATGTTTTACTACCTTAAGTGTCGATGAATTTAATACCTCTAGTATAAAGATTCATCCTAATCCAGTTAAAAACAATCTTACTATAGATTTAAAATTGGATATAGATACGAAAATAGAAATCTATGATATTCTAGGAAAACGTGTTTATAGAAGTACATTGAATAATACGAGTATAATAAATCTTCAGTCATTAAAAACTGGAATTTACATTGTAAAAATTACTCAGAATAATGCAACTATTACGAAGAGGCTTATAAAACAATAGATACAATAATTTTAATATTTAAAAGCAGCTTTTACGAGCTGCTTTTTTTGTTTAAAACTTGTTGAATACTTAACTATTTGAACCCAAAATTGTAATAGTAATATTCTAAAATCAATTAACTTTGTGTTTTTATTTTTCACACCAAACACAATTCATAAATGATTCACTTCTTTGGAAACCAAAACAGCAATGTTTTTGCCGTTCAAGCCACAAAAGAATTATCAACAAAAACCATCTTAAAATTAGAATGGTTATTTGGCAACCAGCCAAAAATAGAACAAGCATCGATAGATACTTTTTTTGTTGGTCCCAGAGCTGCAATGATTACTCCTTGGAGTACCAATGCAGTTGAGATTACCCAAAATATGGGAATCTCTAATATTATAAGAATTGAAGATTTCGCTACAGCTTCAGAAGATTTTAACGGTTATGACCCAATGATATCTGAAAAATATCGAAGTTTAAATCAAGATATATTTACCATTAATATTAAACCTGAAGCGATTCAAAATATTAAAGATATTTCTGCATACAATCAGCAAGAAGGACTTTCACTTAGTGCAGAAGAAGTTAATTATCTTGAAGGTGTTGCTAAAAAAATTGATAGACCATTAACCGACTCAGAAGTGTTTGGCTTCTCTCAAGTAAATTCTGAACATTGCAGGCATAAAATATTCAACGGAACTTTCGTTATTGATGGAGAAAAAAAAGAGACCTCATTATTCAAACTTATAAAAGAAACATCGAAACAAAATCCACATAATATTGTTTCAGCATACAAAGATAATGTCGCTTTTATAGAAGGACCAGTTGTAGAACAATTTGCTCCTGGTCGTGCTGATATTCCAGATTACTACACAACAAAAGAATTTGAATCTGTTATTTCTCTAAAAGCAGAAACACACAATTTCCCAACAACAGTTGAGCCTTTTAATGGAGCTGCAACTGGCTCTGGAGGTGAAATTAGAGATAGACTTGCAGGTGGAAAAGGATCTTTACCATTAGCAGGTACTGCTGTTTATATGACATCTTATTCAAGATTAAACAAAGAACGGCCTTGGGAAAAAGCGTTTCCAAAACGCAAATGGTTGTATCAAACTCCAATGGATATTTTAATTAAAGCCAGTAATGGAGCTTCTGATTTTGGAAACAAATTCGGGCAACCTCTAATCTGTGGTTCTGTTTTAACCTTTGAACATGACGAGTACAACGAAGGCGCTTTCAATACAGTCGAAGGGTCAAAACCTCGCAAACTAGGTTACGACAAAGTAATAATGCAAGCTGGTGGAATTGGTTATGCAAAAGCAGATCAGGCACTAAAGGATATTCCAAAAGAAGGAGATAAAATCGTAATTCTTGGAGGAGATAATTACAGAATTGGTATGGGAGGAGCAGCCGTTTCTTCTGCTGATACTGGTGCTTTGGATTCTGGTATAGAATTAAATGCTGTACAACGTTCTAATCCAGAAATGCAAAAACGTGCTGCAAATGCAGTTCGTGGAATGGTAGAGAGCGATGAAAATTTCATTGTTTCTATTCACGATCATGGAGCTGGTGGACACCTAAACTGTTTGTCTGAGTTGGTTGAAGATACTGGTGGACTTATCGATTTAGACAAATTACCTGTTGGTGACCCTACATTATCTTCAAAAGAAATTATTGGTAATGAATCTCAAGAACGCATGGGATTGGTAATTGCTGAAAAACATTTGGATACCTTACATAAGATAGCTGACAGAGAACGTTCTCCAATTTATGATGTTGGTGAAGTTACAGGCAAACATCGTTTTACGTTTGAATCTAAAACCAATGGTGACAAACCTATGGATTTAGCTTTAGAAGATATGTTTGGAAGCTCCCCAAAAACCATAATGAATGATGTCACTGTTAAAAAACAATATTCTGGTATTTCTTATGACACAGATAATTTCTATGATTATTTAGATAAAGTATTACAACTAGAAGCTGTAGCTTGTAAAGATTGGTTAACAAACAAAGTAGATCGTTGTGTAGGAGGAAAAGTAGCCAAGCAACAATGTGTTGGCCCATTACAACTACCTCTTAATAATGTTGGTGTTATGGCACTAGATTTTAAAGGCAAAGAAGGTATTGCAACGTCTATTGGTCATTCACCAATTTCTGGACTAATTAATCCTGTTGCTGGAAGCAGAAATTCAATCACGGAGGCTTTAACTAATATTATTTGGGCACCACTTAAAGATGGATTAAAAAGTATATCGTTATCTGCAAATTGGATGTGGCCTTGCAAAAATGAAGGTGAAGATGCAAGACTTTATGAAGCGGTAAAAGCGATCTCAGAGTTTTCTATTGATTTAGGAATAAACGTACCAACAGGGAAAGATTCATTGTCTATGAAGCAAAAATATCCTGATGGTGATGTTATTTCTCCTGGTACAGTAATTATTTCTGCAGCCGGAAATTGCAATGACATCACAAACGTAGTTGAGCCTGTGTTTCAAAAACATAAAGGATCAATTTATTATATCAATATATCTCAAGATTCTTATGAACTAGGAGGCAGTTCTTTTGCTCAAATTAATAATAAAATTGGGAATACAACACCAACTGTAAAGAGTGCTGACTATGTTAAGACTGTCTTCAACAAAATTCAACAATTAATAAGAAACAATCAGATTGTTGCAGGACATGATGTGGCTTCAGGTGGATTAATTACAACTTTGTTAGAATTGTGCTTTGCTGATACTAATTTGGGTGCCGAACTAGACATTACAAGTATTGGTGAAAAAGATGCTTTTAAAGTTTTATTTGCTGAAAATGCAGGAGTTGTTATTCAATCTATAGATGATTCTATTGAAGCTGAACTATCTAATGCAAATATCAACTTCCATAAATTAGGACATGTGACTGAAAGTGATGTTTTAGGCATTATAAATGGAAACCAAGTTTATACAATGACAGTATCTCGATTAAGAGATATGTGGTATAAAACCTCTTACCTACTCGACCAAAAACAAACTGCTAATGGCTTAGCTAGTACACGTTTTAAGAACTATAAAAATCAGCCTTTAGAATATACTTTTCCAAATCATTTTACAGGGAAATTAGAAGACGTCATTGCGAGTGAAACGAAGCAATCTCATCCTAATGAAAAGATTACCACGTCGCAAGCTCCTCGTAATGACAGTCCAAAAGCAGCTATTCTTAGAGAAAAAGGAAGTAACTCGGAACGTGAAATGGCAAATGCGATGTATTTGGCTGGTTTTGATGTTAAGGATGTACATATGACCGATTTAATTTCGGGACGTGAAACTTTAGAAGACATTCAGTTTTTAGGAGCTGTAGGTGGTTTTAGTAACTCGGATGTATTAGGTTCTGCAAAAGGTTGGGCTGGAGCAATTAAGTACAACGAAAAAGCCAATAAAGTGATTAACGATTTCTTTAAACGAGAAGATACACTATCTGTTGGTATATGTAACGGTTGTCAATTAATGATGGAATTAGACCTTGTAAATCCAGAACACGAGATTCATGGTAAAATGACATATAACGATTCCCAAAAGCACGAAAGCAACTTTACTTCTGTTAAGATTCAAGAAAATAATTCAGTGATGCTTTCAAGTTTAGCTGGCAGTACTTTAGGTGTTTGGATTTCTCATGGTGAAGGAAAATTTAAACTTCCTTATACTGAAGATAATTACGATATAGTTGCAAAATACAGTTATGAAGGCTACCCTCATAATCCTAACGGTTCTGATTTCAATACGGCTATGTTATGTGATACAACTGGTCGTCATTTAGTAACCATGCCACATATAGAACGTTCAACGTTTCAGTGGAATTGGGCCAACTATCCTGAAGGTAGAAAAGATGAAGTTTCTCCTTGGTTAGAGGCATTTGTGAATGCTAGATTGTGGTTAGAAAAACAATAATTCTAAGGCTTTTTAAAAAAAAATTATATTATATTACACAGAGGTGGCTTTATTAAACTTCTTTTTAGTTTTTAAAACTTAATAAAAAATATTTATGCTATAGCCTTATTAAATTTCAAAAAGTACATCATAGTTTTAAATTTCTTATTTTCGTAGAAATCATTTTAAAATTTGTTTGCTAGACTATGACAGAGATAACTCGCCTTTTCGACTTTCCATATTATCAACATGAAACCTATAATTTAGAGAAAGCATTTACAACCAAATATGATGGTAAATGGAAATCAACATCTACTAAAGAATATATTGATTTAGCAAATACCATTAGTAGAGGATTGTTAAAATTAGGTGTGCAACCTAATGATAAAATTGCCGTTATATCTACAACCAACAGAACAGAATGGAATATTGTCGACATCGGAATTCTACAGATTGGCGCTCAAAACGTACCTATCTATCCAACCATTTGTAAAGAAGACTATGAATATATACTAAACCACTCCGAAGCCATCTATTGCTTTGCTTCAGACAAGGAAATTATTGAGAAGCTAAACAACATAAAAGAAAACACAAAATTAAAAGCCGTCTTTACTTTTGATGATGTTGCAGAAGAAAAAAGTTGGAAAGAGGTTTTAGTACTCGGAGAAGCTAAAAACAACCAAGATGTCGTTGAAGACAGAAAGAAAAATGTTACACCAGATGACTTGGCCACACTTATATATACCTCCGGAACCACAGGGAGGCCAAAAGGCGTCATGCTATCACATAAAAACCTGGTATCTAACGTTATTGATTGTGAAAAACGCGTCCCTTTTGATTATGGTAAATCCAAATCATTGAGTTTTCTTCCTGTATGTCACGTGTTCGAGCGTATGATTCTGTATTTATATCAATATTGTGGTGTTGAAGTTTATTTTGCTGAATCCATTGAAAAAATGGGTGATAATCTCAAAGAAATTAAACCTAATGTCATGACTGCAGTCCCTCGATTATACGAAAAAGTGTACGATAAAATTGTGGCTAAAGGAAGTGAACTCTCTGGAATTAAAAAAGCATTATTCTTTTGGGCAATAGATATAGGATTAAAATATGAACCATATGGTGCAAATGGCTGGTTATACGAAAAAAAATTGGCACTTGCCAGAAAACTAATTTTTAGTAAATGGAAAGAAGGTTTAGGAGGCAATTTAGATTTAATGGTGTCTGGTAGTGCCGCTTTACAACCAAGACTAACACGTGTGTTTGCAGCTGCAGAAATGCCAATTATGGAAGGTTACGGTCTTACTGAAACCTCACCTGTCGTTTCTGTAAACGACCAACGCAATGGTGGGTTTAAAGTGGGAACCGTTGGACGAATTATTGACAATGTTGAAGTGAAAATTGCTGAAGATGGCGAAATCTTGGTAAAAGGCCCTAACGTAATGAAAGGTTATTTTAAAGATCCTAAAAAAACTGCCGAAGTAATATCAAATGATTATTTTCATACAGGAGACATTGGAGTAATCTGTAAAGATGGTTTCCTTAAAATTACAGATCGCAAAAAAGACATGTTCAAAACCTCAGGTGGTAAATATGTGGTACCTTCATTATTAGAAAATCAATTAAAACAATCTCGTTTTATTGAGCAAATTATGGTTATTGGTGAAGGCGAAAAAATGCCAGCAGCCTTAATTCAACCAAACTATGAATTTATAAAAGAATGGATTGATAGAAAAAATAAAGACATTAAAAAAGACAATCATTCAATATGTGATTCACAAATTTTAATTGATAGAATTCAAAAAGAAGTAGATGAAGCCAATGCGTATTTTGGGAAATGGGAACAAATTAAAAGGTTTGAATTAACTCCAGATGTTTGGTCTATAGATGATAATCACCTCACTCCTACTATGAAAATGAAACGAAAGGTTATTAAAGAAAAATACAAAGATCTTATTGAAAAAATATATCGTCCTTAAATATATAACTCCTATTAAAAGGAGTTTTTTGTTTCTAACAAATACCTTTGGAATAGTTTTTACTATGCATCATAAATTTTTCACAAATACTATGCGTGCATAGTATTTTTTAGTATATTTGGGTTTAAAAATTTCACTGAATGAAAGATAAAACCATTGATTATATACTAAGAACCACATGGTTAGCAGTCAATAAAATGTACAATGAAGAGGCTGCTAAATTCGACAGTACAATGGCAACAGGCTTCACTTTGTTGAGTATTGATCCCGAAAATGGCACACCTTCAACCTCATTGGGTCCTAAAATGGGAATGGAAGCGACAAGTTTATCGCGAACATTGAAAATGATGGAAGAAAAGAACTTAATAATTCGTAAGCCAAATCCAGAAGATGGTCGAGGTGTCTTAATTTTCTTAACAGAATTTGGAAGAGAAAAAAGAGCCTATTCAAAAGAGAAAGTATTGACTTTTAATGAAACCATTAAAGCAAATGTATCTTATGAAGAGTTAGCAAACTTTCAGAAAGTTACTGAAGTCATTAATAATATGATTTCCAACAAACAGATATACAACCAAAAAGAACACACTATAAAATAAGATGAGTAAACGTAGAATTAAAAAAATAGCCATTATAGGTTCTGGTATTATGGGAAGCGGTATCGCTTGTCATTTTGCTAATATTGGAGTTGATGTTTTATTATTAGACATAGTTCCGAGAGAACTGAATGCTAAGGAAAAAGCTAAAGGCTTAACTTTAGAAGATAAGACCGTTAGAAATAGATTGGTAAATGATGCTTTAACAGCTTCAATAAAATCTAAACCAGCTCCACTCTATCACAATTCGTTCAAAAATAGAATTACAACTGGTAATCTCGAAGATGATATCGCAAAGGTTAAGGGTGTTGATTGGATCATGGAAGTTGTAGTTGAGCGTTTAGATATAAAACAACAAGTTTTTGAAAAACTAGAGCAACACAGAACTCCAGGGACTTTAATCACTTCAAATACTTCTGGTATTCCAATTAAATTTATGAGTGAAGGTCGTAGTGAAGATTTCCAGAAACATTTCTGTGGAACGCACTTCTTTAATCCTGCGCGTTACTTAAAATTATTCGAAATTATTCCTGGACCAAAAACTGATGCTTCAGTATTAGAGTTTTTAAATGGTTATGGCGAGCAATTCCTTGGAAAAACATCAGTAGTTGCAAAAGATACGCCTGCTTTTATTGGAAACCGAATCGGAATTTTCAGTATTCAAAGTTTATTTCACGCTGTTAAGGATTTAGATTTAACGATTGAAGAAGTTGATAAATTATCAGGTCCAGTAATAGGTCGCCCAAAATCGGCAACCTTCAGAACTGTTGATGTTGTTGGATTAGATACTTTAGTTCATGTAGCAAACGGAATTTACGACAACTGTCCAAATGACGAACGCTTAGAACTTTTCAAATTACCAGATTTCATCAACACTATGATGGAAAACAAATGGTTAGGAAGTAAGACTGGACAAGGGTTTTATAAGAAAACTGTTTCAGCTGAAGGTAAAAAAGAAATTCTATCTCTCGACTTAAACACATTAGAATATCGCCAAGCAAAACGCGCAAAATTTGCCACTTTAGAATTAACAAAAACAATTGATAAAGTAGCAGATCGATTTAAGATATTAGTTAAAGGAAAAGATAAAGCAGGCGAATTCTATCGCAAGAGTTTTGCTGCATTATTTACTTATGTTTCAAACAGAATTCCAGAAATAACAGATGATTTATATAAGATTGATGATGCTATGAAAGCTGGATTTGGATGGGAACATGGCCCTTTCCAAATTTGGGATGCTATTGGTGTAGAAAAAGGAATCGAAATTATGAAAGCAGAAGGCTTAGAGCCTAATGCTTGGGTAAACGACATGTTAGCTTCTGGTAGTTCATCTTTCTATACAATTAAAGAAGGTGCAACATTTGCTTATGACATTCCGAAGAAATCACAAGAAAAAATTCCTGGTCAGGATAGCTTCATCATATTAGATAATATCAGAAAAACTTCTGAAGTATTTAAAAACTCTGGTGTTGTTGTAGAAGATCTAGGAGATGGAATCTTAAACGTAGAATTTCAATCTAAAATGAATACCATTGGAGGTGATGTTCTTGCTGGATTAAATAAAGCAATTGATATTGCTGAAAAAGATTTCGCAGGTTTAGTAGTTGGTAACCAAGCGGCAAACTTCTCTGTTGGTGCAAACATTGGCATGATTTTCATGATGGCTGCAGAGCAAGAATATGATGAGCTTAATATGGCTATCAAATATTTCCAAGATAGTATGATGCGTATGCGTTATTCTTCTATCCCAACTGTTGCTGCACCTCACGGCATGGCACTTGGTGGTGGATGTGAGTTATCAATGCACGCAGATAAAGTAGTTGCAGCAGCAGAAACTTATATCGGACTTGTAGAGTTTGGTGTTGGTGTAATTCCTGGTGGTGGTGGTTCTAAAGAAATGGCTTTAAGAGCATCTGATACGTTTAAAAAAGGTGATGTGCAATTAAATACGCTTCAAGATTATTTCTTAACTATAGGAATGGCAAAAGTAGCAACGTCTGCTTATGAGGCTTTCGATTTAGGGATTCTTCAAAAAGGAAAAGATGTTGTCGTTGTTAATAAGGATCGTCAGATTGCTGTAGCAAAACAACATGCTAAATTAATGGCAGATATGGGTTATACACAACCTGTAAAACGCACAGATGTAAAAGTACTTGGTAAACAAGCTTTAGGTATGTTTTTAGTAGGAACTGATGCTATGAAAGACTCTAAGTACATTAGTGAGCACGATATGAAAATTGCCAACAAATTAGCATACGTTATGGCTGGTGGCGATTTATCTGAACCGACTTTAGTAAGCGAACAATATTTATTAGACTTAGAGCGTGAAGCTTTCCTTTCGCTTTGTACAGAACGTAAGACGTTGGAAAGAATTCAGCATATGTTAACCAAAGGGAAACCGTTACGTAATTAATTACGAAAAAGTACAAAGTAAAAAGAATTAAGTACAAAGACAGGATGCAAATACAGACTAAATAATATTTTAAATTTCTTAATACTTAATACTAACGACTTAATACTAAAAAAAGATGCACAGATTTGAAGAGTTGAAAATATGGCAAAAAGCAATGGACATAACAGAAAATTGTTATAGAGCTTCCGAAAATTTTCCGAAAGAAGAAAAATACGGATTAACATCTCAACTTAGAAGAAGTGCCGTTTCAATTCCTTCAAATATCTCTGAAGGAGCTGGTAGAAATACTAATGGAGAATTTAAGCAGTTCTTAGGAATTGCTAATGGTTCATCCTTCGAATTATTAACACAATTATATTTATCTAAAAGATTAAATTTAATAACAGAAGAAAAAGTAAGACCAATTATTAATGAAATTCTTGAAGTTACTAGAATGAACTATTCACTTCAAAAATCACTAACAAAGTCTTAATTCTTTGTACTAAAATCTTAATACTACTATGAGCAAACAAGCTTACATTGTAAAAGCATATAGAACAGCAGTTGGTAAAGCACCAAAAGGCGTGTTCCGTTTTAAAAGAACAGATGAATTGGCAGCAGAAACCATCAAATATATGATGAAGGAATTGCCAAATCTAGATCCAAAACGTATTGACGATGTTATTGTTGGTAACGCAATGCCAGAAGGTTCACAAGGACTAAATATGGCACGATTAATCTCTTTAATGGGATTAGAAGTTATAGATGTTCCTGGTGTAACTGTTAACCGTTTTTGTTCTTCGGGAGTAGAAACTATTGGTATAGCTACAGCAAAAATTCAAGCTGGAATGGCTGATTGCATTATTGCAGGTGGTGCAGAAAGTATGAGTAGCGTACCAATGACTGGTTTTAAACCGGAATTAAATTACGACGCGATTGTAAAAACTGGTCATGAAGATTATTATTGGGGAATGGGAAATACTGCGGAAGCAGTTGCCAACCAATTCAAAGTATCTCGTGAAGATCAAGATGAGTTTGCTTACAATTCTCATATGAAAGCTTTAAAAGCGCAAGCTGAAAACCGTTTTCAAGATCAAATTGTACCTATTGAAGTAGAACAAACTTATGTTGATGCCAACGGAAAAAAAGCAACAAAATCTTATACAGTAATCAAGGATGAAGGACCTCGTGCTGGTACAAGTAAAGAAGCTTTAGCAAAACTAAGAGCAGTATTTGCTGCTGGTGGAAGTGTTACGGCAGGTAATTCTTCCCAGATGAGTGATGGTGCTGCGTTTGTTATGGTAATGAGTGAAGATATGGTTAAAGAGTTAAATCTTGAACCCGTAGCGCGACTAGTAAATTATGCTGCTGCAGGTGTCGAACCTCGTATAATGGGAATTGGCCCAGTAAAGGCAATTCCTAAAGCATTAAAACAAGCCGGTTTAAAACAAGACGACCTATCTCTTATTGAGTTGAATGAAGCTTTCGCTTCTCAATCTTTAGCTGTTATAAGAGAGTTAAACTTAAATCCAGATATCATTAACGTCAATGGTGGAGCAATTGCTTTAGGTCATCCATTAGGCTGTACAGGAGCAAAACTCTCTGTGCAATTATTTGACGAAATGCGTAAGCAAAATATGCAAGGCAAATATGGTGCAGTAACCATGTGTGTTGGGACTGGTCAAGGTGCTTGTGGAATATTTGAATTTCTTAATTAGAACCAAGACGAAAAGAACCAAGAGAAAAGACTCTGCATAATTTTAAGAAATTAAAGATTTGGAATGAAAGCATGGTGTTAGTTTCAGCTTTTGAATGGGAAACACAATTGAACGTAGCTTTCAATAAAAGTTATATTTCAGAAGAAAAATTTAAAGAATTAGAACAAAAAATAAAACAAATACAAAAAATGATTTCAAGTTTTAAATCTGGACTTTCTTAGTCTAGATTCTTGACTCTTGAATCTATAAATCTTAAAAAAAAATGGAAGCAACTGAAAAAGATATCCTACGTGGTGGTCAATTCCTAGTAAAAGAAACAAAATGCGAAGACGTATTTACTCCTGAAGATTTTTCGGAAGAACAAACCATGATGAAAGATGCGGTTATGGAATTTAACGATCGTGAAATTATACCTCATAAAGCACGTTTTGAAGCTAAAGATTATGCTCTGACCGAAGAATGTATGGTTAAAGCTGGTGAACTTGGTTTCTTAGGTGTCTCAGTTCCTGAAGCTTATGGCGGAATGGGAATGGGATTCGTTTCTACATGCTTAACCTGTGATTATATTTCATCTGGTACAGGATCTTTTAGTACTGCTTTTGGGGCACACACAGGAATTGGAACTATGCCAATTACACTATACGGAACAGAAGAACAAAAACAAAAATACGTTCCTAAATTAGCTACAGGCGAATGGTTTGGTGCTTATTGTTTAACAGAACCTGGAGCAGGATCTGATGCTAACTCTGGAAAAACAACGGCAGAATTGTCTGCAGATGGGAAGTCTTATAAAATCAACGGGCAAAAAATGTGGATTTCAAACGCAGGTTTCTGTAGTTTGATGATTGTTTTTGCACGTATTGAAGATGATAAAAATATTACTGGTTTTATCGTAGAATATGATGGAGACAATCCTAACGGAATTGTTTTAGGTGAAGAAGAACATAAATTAGGTATTCGTGCAAGTTCTACACGTCAGGTTTTCTTTAATGACTGTGTTGTACCTGCCGAAAATATGTTAGCAGGTCGTGGTGAAGGTTTTAAGATTGCCATGAATGCACTAAACGTTGGTCGTATTAAACTTGCTGCTGCTTGTTTAGATTCTCAACGTCGCATTTTATCAATTGCAGTGAACTACGCTAATGAGCGTAAACAATTTAAAACTCCTATTTCAGATTTTGGCGCTATTAAAGTGAAATTAGCTGAAATGGCAGCAAGTACTTATGCTGGTGAATCTGCAACATATAGAGCCGCAAAAAATATTGAAGATAGAATTGCATTGCGTGAAGCTGCTGGAAACACACATCAAGAGGCGGAATTAAAAGGTGTTGAAGAATATGCTATTGAATGTTCTATCTTAAAAGTAGCAGTCTCTGAAGATGTTCAAAACTGCGCAGATGAAGGTATCCAAATTTTTGGCGGTATGGGATTCTCAGAGGAAACACCAATGGAAGCTGCTTGGAGAGATGCTCGTATAGCTCGTATTTATGAAGGAACTAACGAAATTAACAGAATGTTATCTGTTGGGATGTTAGTTAAGAAAGCCATGAAAGGTCATGTAGATTTATTAGGTCCTGCACAAGCAGTTCAAGAAGAATTAATGGGAATTCCTTCTTTTGAAACTCCTGATTATTCTGAATTATTTTCGGAAGAAAAAGCGATGATTGCGAAACTTAAGAAAACTTTCTTAATGGTTGCTGGAGGTGCTGTTCAAAAATATGGACCTCAATTAGAAGATCACCAACAATTACTAATTGCTGCTGCAGATATCTTAATTGAAATTTATATGGCAGAATCTGCAATTTTAAGAACTGAAAAAAATGCGAAGCGTTTTGGTGAAGAGGCACAATCTGTTCAAATCGCCATGGCAAAATTATACTTATATCATGCAGTTGATATTGTTGAAGAAAAAGGAAAAGAAAGTATTATTTCTTTTGCTGAAGGTGATGAGCAACGTATGCTATTAATGGGACTGAAGCGTTTTACAAAATACCAAAACTATCCAGACATTGTGGATTTGCGTACTGAGGTAGCTGAAAAAGTTAAAGCAGAGAATAAGTACTGCTTTTAATTAAAGTATTAAGCGTGAAATGAAAAAAGTCAATTCATTAGTTTGAATTGGCTTTTTTATTGCGTCAAATTTAAAACTGATTTTGAAGGATTTGGAAATACTCCTAAAAAGATCTGCAAAAATCGTTTAATCCTATAATTATAATATTATTAGTATCTCTTAAAATCTTTGTTTGTACAACATTAGCATCTTGGTATTCACAGTTAGAATCTAATTCTTTTCTGCTCAAATTAATTGTAGTAACAAGTGCGTAACCTTTTGTCTTAGTATAGACTTCA
>TARA_R110002124_G_scaffold39533_10_pt1 | contig 21423 bp, 23 predicted proteins | sample TARA_R110002124 | Tara Oceans TARA_R110002124 (sample SAMEA4397445) | marine metagenome | biome: Polar Biome; feature: [SRF] surface water layer (ENVO:00010504); material: water (ENVO:00002006), including particulate matter (ENVO:01000060) such as... | depth 5 m | reverse complement strand
ACACGGGACAGGCTTCACCCCTGACATTGTCAGGGCGGAGAAATCCTATTACATAATCCGGGTTTAAAGGCTGAGTAACTCATACGGTAGAGTAGCTAAATGGATGAATTTCTATTTTATTCCTTCAGAAAGTGAGTAAAATGGGTTAAACTTAGACTAAGTCATTATGGAAATAGAACATTTTTTTCAATGCCCCTATTGCCTGGCAGAAATCTCTATGCTACTGGACCCAAGCATACCTGAACAAAATTACATTGAAGACTGTGAGGTATGTTGTAATCCTATCCAAATTAGTTACCAAATATACGATGGTGAACTGGAAAGCTTTGAGGCCAGGGACATCGAACAATAAATTATCTTAAATATTAACTTGAATTTTCTTCACTAAAACCTATTTTAGCTAATAAATTGAAAAGGTTATGGTAAAGAATTTTTTATGCTGTCTTTTTTTATGTGCTTGTCAATTTACCTTAACGGCTGAAGCACAGGTTATAGAAGAAATTAAAACAGCGGGGCAAATATATGCTTATGCCCAGATACACGGTGATTATGAAATCTTATTGGATTTCACCTACCCCATATTAATCGAAAAAGCTGGCGGTAGGCCCGCAATGAAGAACATTCTCAAACAAATTCAAGATACCAAAATCAATAAAGGGCAAAAACTCACCACCCTGGAATTTGGCGATGATATTCAATTTAGCTCCAATGCCACGGAAATACATGCCGTAGTGCCTATCACTACAGTAACCAAGGTTCCCGGAGGGACAATCACCTCCGAGAGTAATCTCGTGGCTGTAGGTACGGAAAACAGAGGGAATTGGTACTTTATCGAAACCACTTCGATTAATGAGCAAAACATCAGTAAGGTTCTTCCCACATGGGATCATAGTCTGGAATTGCCCTATAAAAAGCCTCCAGTATTCAAGGAAGACCACCTATAACTCCCTATGCATTTCACTCCTAATACTATAAACAATAGGCAACTCATTGAATCCATGGTATAACCCTTCATCGAGAGCTTCTCCTTTACAGTCCCAGTAAGCCAAATAAGTATCAATCCTGAGTTTACCTCTTCTTTCTTTTGGCCTCCATGGCATCCCACCATTCAGGTTTAATTGCCCTAAGCCCATTAAATTGGCCGGCCCCCTGAAGCCATTCACCCCCATCAATGGTGATAATTTCCCCATTAATATAAGCCGAAAATGGTGAAACAAGATAAGCAGCGAGATTGGCCAACTCCTGGTGCTCACCTACCCTACCTAACGGAACCCTACGAGACGGATCAAATTTCTCAGCTAGTTCTCCCGGTAGTAAGCGTTCCCATGCTCCAGAAGTAGGGAATGGGCCAGGAGCAATGGCATTTGAACGGATATCGTGAGGCGCCCACTCTACCGCCAAAGACCGAGTCATGGCCAGAACCCCTGCTTTGGCAGCCGCACTTGGCACAACATAAGCAGAGCCTGTAAAGGCGTAGGTAGTTACTATATTTAAAAATGTTCCCGAAACCTTTTGCTTGATCCAGTTTTTTCCAGCTACAAGCGTTAGATTGGCTGTTCCTTTTAATACAATATCTATAATGGTATTAAAAGCATTCGGGGATAACCTATCTGTAGGGCTGATAAAATTTGCTGCCGCATTATTGACCACCGCATCGATACTCCCATAATGGTCCAGAGCTTGCCCATACATTTTTTTAACCTGATCATAATCTCTTAAATCACAAGCTATAGGAAAAACCTCACCACCAGTCTCCTTTTCCATGTCACTAGCTGTCTTTTGCAAAACCTCTAGGTTCCTACTGCAAATTACCAATTTGGCTCCAAGGCTTAAAAAATACTTACCCATGGAAGCCCCTAAACCTGTACCACCGCCGGAAATCATAATTACATGGCCTTTTAAGGCATCATTAACGAGCATACCTTCCTGATATTTCATTATTTTGATTTATTGTTAACTAATATATTTCAAAGTACATAAATTTCAAAGGATTGAAATGTTTGGATGAAAGTTTATTTATCTTTGATTAATTTAACGGGAACAATGTAAATAACGCGAAAAAAATGAAGCAATATATCCCACTTGTTTTTTTAATCTATCTTTTCTCCTGTAACCTGGACACCAACAAGGATTTGCAGATTGACCAATCTTTTGAAGGTGAGGAAGCCTATTGGGTATCAAAGACTTTAGATGAGCACCACCACTTGGCCTTTTATAATGTATTCACCTTTTCCAACAGCCTATTTACAGACAGCCTTCCTGGATGCCCTACTGTAACTATTGGCGAAGACATGCTGACAGTAACTTTAGATTATGACAATACTATATGTGAAGAGGCATCAGGAGACCATAAGGGGAAACTTATATTAAAATACAGTAGCCGTTTTAGTAACACCAATGATTCCATAAAAATAATTTATGACGGCTACCAATACGATAAAAGTAAACTTGAAGGATATCGGCTTTTTAAAGTACTACAAAAGCAAAATACCAAAGTGATGCTTGCTGAGACTTCAGATACCCTACTCCTAAAAGACGAGCATGAATCGAGTACGAGGCTTATACTTGACCTTGAACACGAAGCCAAGTTTCAGTCCCAAAAAATAATAGAAATAAAAAGCAATGGTACGATGACAGGTAGAAACTGGGGAGGCAACCAATTGGAAGCAGTGATTTCGGCACCTAAAATAATAAGCACTTTCTGTCTTTCCTCTTTAAAATTCAGGCCTGTTTCTGGTGAAGAAAACTGGACAATTCAAAGAAGCGGTGAATCACCTGTAACTCATAAGTTGACCTACTCAACTGCTGAAGGCTGCGACACGAAAACCACCATAAAACTGGCCGAAGGTGTAATAATGATAAAGCAACCTTAACCTTTAGAACACATAATGGTCTTCCCTTGTATTTTTAATTAAAAGGGAAGACCATAAATTCTTAAAGAAAAAACAAAGTATTTTTATCTTTTTAACCTTCACTTTGAGACTTGCCTATATGTACAAGTGCATCACCTGCATTGACTACGGGGAGGTTATTTACACCTATTATGTATCCAGAAGCAGAGGCTTTAACCGGCACCTTCACCTGTCCGTAAGGATCTGAAATTTTGGCCAGCATCTGACCTTTTTTCACTTCTTCACCCAAGGAAACAGAAGAATTAAAAATACCTGAAACCCTTGCACGCACCCAACTGCTTTCTTCTATTTTCTTTGTCTTAGTCGATGGGTAATCCCCATCTATCATCTCCAAATGTTTAAGTAACCTACCCGTACCATCGATCCCCTCCTGAATCACCTTATCATCCAAGCGCATGGATTCACCCCCTTCAAAAACCAAAATGTGCTTGTCATTTTTAAAGGCTTCTTTCCTAAAAGATTTGTCGATATGAGCAGAATTTACCGTAAAGTTAGCCCCAAATACCTCCGCCAGTTTCAGTCCTTTTGTATCTTTGAAATCAACTCTGATCTGAGGATGATTGGATAACATTCTACCTCCAGTATGAAAATCTATACCATAATCTATTTGAGGTATAATTTCCCGAGTAAGGATTTGAGCTATTTGCGATGCCAATGAACCTTTATTATTGCCTGGAAAACTTCGATTCAGGTCTCTCCCATCTGGAAATGTCCGGGAATTACTCAAAAAGCCATATACATTTACCAGAGGGATAAAAATCAAGGTCCCCTTTTTAGGTTCAAAGATATTTTCCTCCAACATCCTTTTGACAGTGACTATCCCGTTAATTTCATCCCCATGAACACCACCACTAATAAGCACCGTAGGACCGGGGATACTAGAACTCCTGATAAATACTGGCAAATCAATCAATGTATGCGTGGGAAGCCTGGCAATAGCAATTTCTATATTCAGGGACTGCCCGGGCCTAACCCTGATCCCGTTGATGACCATTTCTTTCATGACAACCTATTTTTAGTCAATTTCAACTCATTATCAATGGCTTCAATCATTTGATTTACCTATCTACTTTTGAAGCTAATGATTTATAAAGCGCAAATTTGATATAATCTTTCGAAATTGGTTAAATAATCTTTTAATTCGTGATTTAAATATGACAATGAAGATACAGGAAAATATTTCTTTAAAGGCCTATAACACTTTTGGAATTGATGTGATGGCAAGTTTCTTTGCCGAGGTAGAAAGTAAGGAAGACATTCTTGAGGCCTTAAATTTCGCCAAAAGCAAAATGAAACCCATACTTATTTTGGGAGGAGGAAGCAATGTGCTTTTTACAGAAAACCTGGATGCCTTGGTTTTAAAGGTGAATATTCTTGGCATTAAAGAAATAAAAACAAATGACAAAACTGTACTAATTGAGGCTGGATCTGGAGTAATATGGCATGAACTTGTTTTATATAGCCTTGATAAAGGGCTAAGTGGCATTGAAAACCTCTCCTTAATACCAGGAACAGTAGGCGCAGCGCCTATGCAAAACATTGGTGCCTATGGTGTTGAAATAAAAGCCGTTTTCCATAGCCTTGAAGCTATTGAAATCAGTACAGGACTTATTAAAACTTTCCTTCCCTCCGAAGTGAGATTTGGCTATAGGGAGAGCGTATTTAAAACTTCCCTGAAAGGAAAATACATCATTTGTAAAGTATCTTTCAATCTGTCTAAAATCCATACACCTAATATAAGCTATGGAGACATACAAACAGTCTTGGATCAAATGGGACATACCACAGCTACAGCCCAAAACATCAGTAAGGCTATAATCAGTATTCGTCAATCCAAACTCCCTGACCCCAAAGAAATAGGAAATGCCGGAAGTTTTTTCAAAAACCCAGTAATCCCTGCCAGTGACTTTGATAATTTAAAACTCAAGTTCCCTGCTTTACCTGGCTACCCTAATGCTAGTCAAGTGAAGGTTCCCGCAGCATGGTTAATCGAAAATACTGGCTGGAAAGGCAAACAAATAGGAGAAGTAGGGGTGCATAAAAAACAGCCCCTAGTTTTAGTGAATTATGGGAATGGAAAAGGTGAAGAAATCCTGGACTTAAGCCATCAAATCCAAATGGATGTGCTAAATAAATTTGGCATTTCACTTGAGAGGGAAGTGAATATAGTTAATTCTGAAAATCTAATCAACGTTTAAATTAAATCGTCTCCACTTTTTATCGGTTTGGTGTATTTTGAAACTTTTACGCCAAATTTTTTCAAAAACTCAAGCCCTTCATCCATTCCAATCCCCTTATATTCGGCATAAGAATTTAGAAAAATCACTTTTGTTATGCCCATGGAGTAAATAATCCTTGCACATGGAAGACAAGGCGCCAAGGTCACAAACAAGGTAGACCCATCAACCGTTGCTTTATTTTTTACGGCGTATAAAATGGCATTTTGCTCTGCATGCAATGCCAAAGAACAACTTCCCTTACTGTCTCTTCTACAACCCTCCACCGGAAACTCCTCATCACAATTATGGGTACCTGGAGGAGGCCCATTATAACCTATTGAAATTATTCGGGTGTCCTTGGTTAGTACAGCACCCACATGTTTTTTGATACAATGGGAACGTTGGGCCAAGTTTACGGCCAACTCCATGAAAATATCATCAAAATCTGGTTTGTTCATTTTAAGTCAATTAGGCTTCTTTTAATACAATCTTATAACAAAAAACAGGCATTTACAACTCTATTCAATTATGGGGTCAATCCTGTATCAACCTATCATTCTTCTCCATAGCGGGGACAACAATTCGATCTGTCAGCGGAATCACTTAAAAATCAATGCCTTATTGTAATTTTTAGCTTGATCCTGAGTGTTTCATTGAGAAACTCAAAAAAAATCTGATTTTCATTCACTTACAACATTTCTTAACCACCTCATAAACCCCATCTGTATAATTTCAATTAACAATTGAATAATAGATAAATAGGAATTAATTAAAAATGATTAAGGACTGTATATAAAACTTATTAGAAAACGCTCTCAAAAATAAAAGGAATTGCATTAGTATAAATTACTATTTCAAAACATGCTTGAAAAATCCTATAGAAAAACTTCTGCAAAGCACAAACAACATGATAAAACCTTATAAAACAGAATACATTATGGACACAATTAGACCAAACAGAATATTATTTCAACTTACGAAAATTAAAAAGAATTACAAAAGAAGTCTAAAAAGTTAATTTATTGAAAACAAACACATTAAAAACACGATTTTATTCTATTAATGAAATAATTTTTACTATTTTTATAATATAATAAATGCGTTTTACCATCTGTTTTTTGTAATTAAATGATAAAGATAGTTTTAATAGATGATGACCCAGTAAGCATTTTCGTTACCGAAAAACTGATTTCAAAAAATATTTTGGAACCATTCAAGGTTTTTTCATTCAATAATGCTACTGATGCGCTAAAGGACATTAATAATATCAGGCCTGATTATTTATTTCTAGACATCAATATGCCTGAGATAAATGGATGGGACTTTTTAGAAATGTTTAAGCCTGTCAAGAAAAATCCAGAAATATACATTCTAAGTAGCTCCATTGATGAAACAGACATTTCAAAGGCCAAACAATACGATAAGGTAAAAAACTATCTTACTAAACCTTTAATAAAACAATATATCAAGCTTATCTTCGGTGGTGGAAAATTTGATCGTAAAATCCAACATTAAGAGTATTAAAGAGAAGCACTTTACATCAATTACACATTATTTTTAGTAAAATCAAGCCCTACTTCACCAATAGATCTTACAGAGCCAGTTATATTTAAAAGTAATTCAAATGCTTACAAAACCAAATATCACTTAAATTAGCTGCTCAGCGGAGCCACAGATCACGATTTGGACCTTTACCCCACATATATTCAACTGACCAAGATCAAAATAAATAATATTGTTCAATGGGTTAAAACCAAGCCAATTTAAAATCTAAAATTTATTTTTTTAAGTGTATTGAGAATTGGTTATTTTTTCATTATTTAGCATCGTTTTTATTGTTTTATTTCAATCACATACACCTATGAATGAGGATTTTGAAGACGAATTTGAAAATGAGTTTTCGGACGATTACGATGATGAAAAATACAACAGAGAAGATGATGTATTTTTAGACGAAGACGAGGAAGATTTTGCAATGGATTTAAAAGACTTCGACGAGGACGAAAGTTTCGACGATGTCTTTGATGAAGATGACGATTTTGATTAATTCACTTGCCCTATTTTACCTAACCAAGCATGTAAAGAGAAATGCTTTAAAGCAAACTAGAAAATCTATCAACTAATGAAATGGCTTCGCAGCAAGCCACTTCATTACTTCGAAAAAAGAAATCACAGCAGTACCTAACTAAAACCTACTGTCAGCCTGAATTTATTGGTATTTCCGCCCTTTCTCCTAAAGTCAAGAAAGGCTATAATGTAATCCATATTTAAGATATTAGTGCTTTTTAAAAATATGCTTTGTATTCCCCCTTATGAATGCTAAATTGCAAGCAAATTTGACATTTAAAACCACTTTATCATGTTATTAGATATATTTAGCGCTCCTATAGCATCAGGGGCTCAGACTTTCTGGTTGATCGTTGCCATTTTGGTTGGTTTAGGAGCAGGTATTACTGCTGTTGACTTCAGAAGTACTGTATTTAAAAAAGACAGCAAAAAAGACTAATAAAAAATGCCGGTAAAAATTTACCGGCATTTTTTATTTTCTCTTTTGTCATTATATTTTTTTTATTTAGCTAGCGCTAAATCCCTTATTCATTAACTTTCGCTCTTGTCTTTTTTGCGAAACAAGAACTCCAAATGGTACTAAGGTGTATTCATATAGGTCAATGTACATTCCCCATTAATCTTCGTATTGGTTTAGCCACTAGCATCAATACTATGCCTGCACCTACCGCAGTATAAACTATAAGCATATATTGGCTCGGCATTTGGGCCAAAGCCTCCTCTGTACCCCCACTGGCTCCTCCAGCAATCCTCCCCGCAATAAGACTACCCATAGCTATGGACAAAAACCACATTCCCATCATTTGTCCTACAAACTTCTTTGGTGCCAACTTAGTAGTCAAACTTAAGCCCACAGGACTAAGGCTAAGCTCTCCAAAAGTATGAAACAAATAAGTAATCACCAGCCAAGAAGGAGCAGCCATATCCCCTGAAGCCGCAATCTTTGCAGCAAAATACATAACTAAAAACCCTATACCCAAAAGGACCAAACCAAAAGCAAATTTAAGTGGTGAACTAGGCTCCAAATTTCTCTTAGCAAGTGCTACCCACATGGCACCAAAAAAAGGCGCAAACATTATAATAAAAATACTATTTATAGATTGAAAGTAACCTGCTGGCACTTCCCATCCTAAAATGACTCTATCCGTAAATCTTTCAGCAAATAGGTTCAATGAGGATCCTGCTTGTTCAAATCCTGACCAGAAAATGGATGAAAATACAAATAAAATCATCACTACCAATACTTTTTTCTTTTCGTCTCTGTTTAACCCACCAAGGAACAGAACATACAAGAAGAACATTAAAGCCACTATTGCTATCACCGTATTTGATACAGCTGCAATCGCAACTGGATCAATCGATAAAATCTCTAGAAAAAATAACGCAAGGACTATGGCTATAAGCAGCATTGCAACCCATACCCCTTTAACCAAATTATTCCTCTCGCCTTTTTCCTTTTTATTTGTTGGCACTATTGGATTTCCTACCCCTGATAAGTATTTCCCAGTTAACTTGTATTGGATTAAGCCCATCAGCATCCCAAATCCAGCCAATCCAAAACCCAAATGCCAATCATATATAGCCAATGTACTGCAGGCAATTGGAGCAATAAAAGCACCTACATTAATTCCCATATAAAAGATAGAAAAGCCAGCATCTCTCTTTGAACTGTTTTCTGGATACAATTGCCCTACAATAGAACTAATATTTGGCTTTAATAAGCCGGTACCTATCACTATTAGGATCAATCCCATAAAAAAAGAATACAGATCTACCCCTGTCAGCGCCCCTTTAGCACCATGATCTCCTGTTATTAAGGCCAACAAGCCTGGTAGGGCCATAGTAAAATGACCTAGGGTAATGATAATCCCACCATACCAGACAGATTTTTTAAGCCCTATAATCCGATCTGCGATCCATCCACCTGGAAGTGCAAGAAGGTAAACCGCCATTGAGTACAAACCATAAATTGCTCCTGAAGTTTGGTCATTAAAACCAAGCCCTCCGGTGGCTATAGGGGCAGTCATAAATAAAATAAGCAAAGCCCGCATCCCGTAGTAGCTAAATCTTTCCCACATCTCGGTAAAGAAAAGGGTCATTAAACCTTTAGGGTGCCCAAACAACTGTGACCCTTCATTTTCCAAAATCTTATTAGGGGCATTGTGCTTACCTAAAAATTGATCATCTTTTTCCAAAAGCGAATTATTTAAAAACGTTTTAAAATTTTGTTCCTTTAATGCTAAAGGCCCTAAATATTGCTTGATACTACCATAATTTCTGTATTATTGCAAAAAAAACAAACTATAGCTTCATGAAAACAGGAGAAATTCATACCGACAAGGGCATAATGAAAGTTGATTTTTACGATCAAGATGCACCAAAGGCAGTGGCAAATTTTATTGATTTAGCTAATAAGGGATTTTACGATGGCCTTAGCTTTCACCGTGTTATACCTAATTTTATGATACAAGGTGGTTGTCCAAAAGGAAATGGAACTGGTGGACCTGGATATACAATTGACTGTGAACTAGATGGTGAGCTACAATACCATGACAAAGGTGTTCTTTCCATGGCACATGCTGGTAGAAATACTGGTGGTTCCCAATTTTTCATCTGCCACAACAGAGACAATACCCAACACTTGGATAGAAATCATACATGTTTTGGAAAAGTGACTGAAGGATTAGAAATTATTGACCAAATCAAACAAGGAGATAAAATCCTTAAAATTGTAATCGCCGAATAGGCTTTTCAATTGACTCATTAATTGAGTTTGGTCGCAAGACTAAAAAAGTGCCCCGGCAATGGTGGCGGTCATTAAACAAGCTATGGTAGCGGCCAACAAGGCCCGCATCCCTAATCTTGATAGATTCCCCTGTTGCCCGGGTGCTATACTCCCTATTCCTCCCACTTGAATCGCTATGGAACTGAAGTTAGAAAACCCACAAAGGGCATAAGTAGCGATAACAATTGATTTTGGAGAAAGTGTGCCTGCCTCTTTCATATCTGCCAAGCCTAAATAAGCTACAAATTCATTGATTACAGTTTTTTGACCTAACAAAGACCCTACCGCAAGGGTATCTTTCCACTCGACACCTATTATCCAGGCAAAAAGCCTAAAAACCTGCCCTAACAAATACTCCAATGAAAAACCCGAAAAGGTACCATTGGTACTATTAACAACAAGTGTGTTTAAGCCAAGAAACTCGCCAATTATTCCTGATAACAAATAATTCAAAGCTGCGATTACAGCTATAAAAGCAAGCAGCATTGCACCTACATTAAGGGCTAGCCTTAGACCTTCAGAAGCCCCTCTAGACATGGCGTCTATTAGGTTTACGTCAGGAACCTCACTGCTTATATCCAAATGTTCATCTAATTTCCTGTTTTTCTCTTCTGGAATTATAATCTTTGAAATGACAATTGCTGCGGGAGCATTCATTATACTCGCTCCCAACAAGTAGGTAGCAAAGCGAGTTTTTTCAACAGGATCATCTCCTCCAAGGAAAGCCACATACCCTGCCAATACCCCTCCAGCTATAGTAGCCATGCCTCCTGTCATCAGACACATCAATTCTGACCTAGACATGGTGGGAATAAAAGGTTTAACAAGCAAGGGTGCTTCTGTCTGACCAAGAAAGATATTGCCAGCTGCTGACAAACTTTCAGGGCCTGAAAGCCTCATGGTTCGGGACATTATCCAAGCAATACCAAAAACAACTTTTTGCAAAACCCCTAGGTAATACAAGCCTGCGGAAACTGTTGAGAAGAAGATGATGGTTGGTAAAACTTGAAAAGCAAAAATAAAGCCGAAGGAGTTGGTTGCAAGGTCCCCAAATATAAACTGTGCCCCTTCTTCAGAGAAACTTAAAAACTTAACAAAACCTGCACTAACATTAGAGAAAATAGTAGCTACAAATCCGACTTTAGTAATCAACACACCGAAAACTACCTGTAACAATATCCCTATACTGACCAATCTCCAGTCAATAAGTTTTCTGTTTGAAGAAAAAATACTGGCAAAAATAACCAGAACTAAAATCCCTAAAAATCCTCTTATATAGTCCATTCAAGCATGTGTTTTTTATATCCTGGATTTCGTTATAGGATTCAAAATGGCTCTTATAAGCATACGATCAAAATAGCTTTAGAAAATTTGATGTTTTATGCACCTTTTATGAATGGATATCTCTCTAATTTAATACTAAGACCTTCAAAAGCTGGTAGGCCTAAAATTAAATATTACAAAGTTGTCTAAAATATAGTGATGAGATCAATTCCTTCGATTGATCTCATCTCTTAACCTGGCAGCTTTTTCATAATCTTCATTTCCAATAGCTTTTTCAAGCATTTGGTTAAGTTTGTCTAAACTAAAATCCTTAAGTGAGGCTTCCTGAGATTTACCACGTTCACCAGGTTTACCTTTACCTGATTTGGTAACCCCTGAAGCTTCCTGTTCTCTTTTTTCATCCTCCTCAGTAAACTCAATGGCGGCTTCAGACATAACTGAATTGGCACAATAAATAGGTGCATCAAACCTTACCGCTATTGCGATAGCATCAGATGGTCTGGCGTCAATTTCTACTTTCTTGAATGAATTTTGGCACATGATCTTGGCATAAAATACGCCTTCTCTCATATCCGAAATCAGAATATGATCTATTGAAAATTGAAAATTGGAAGAAAATGACTTGAACAGATCATGGGTCATTGGTCTGTTGGGTATTATTTTCTCTATTTCAATAGCAATGGCCTGGGCTTCAAACATTCCAATAACAATAGGCAACTTACGTTTACCTTCTGATTCCCCCAGAACCAAGGTAAAGGAACCAGATTGTGTGCTATTGGAAGATAGCCCCAGGATTTCTAACTCAACTGTATTGTCCACGATTAATTATTTTAATGCTTTAATTGCTTGTGTCAATTTTGGAACCACATCAAAAGCATCACCTACAATTCCATAATCAGCAGCCTTAAAGAAAGGTGCTTCCGGATCATTATTTATGACTACAATATACTTTGAAGCATTTACTCCTGCAAGGTGTTGAATTGCTCCTGATATCCCAATGGCAATATACAAGGTAGGAGCCACTTTTACACCGGTTTGGCCAACATGTTCATGATGTGGTCGCCATCCTAAGTCAGAGACTGGCTTGGAACAGCCTTTTGCAGCATGCAAACTATCTGCAAGTTCCTCTATCATGCCCCAATTTTCAGGTCCTTTCAGTCCTCTTCCACCAGATACTACTATGTCTGCTTCCGGTAATAAGATTTCTCCTTCTGCCTTTTCTGCTCCAGTAATTTTGGCCGAAAAATTCTCATCTCCAATGGTTAAATCCAATGGCTCTACTTTCACCTCTGCTCCATCTGTCTTTATGGTGTAGCTATTCTTTTTGATGGCAAGAATCTTCTTTTCCGCACTTATAGCAGTTTCAGCAAAAGCCTTACCAGTAAAAATGCTCCTCTTAACAACAAATCCATTGGTCAAGTTGGGCAATTCAACCACATTGGTAACGAGGCCAGCTTCTAGCTTAACCGCCAATCTTGCAGCTACAGCATCTCCCAATGAAGATTTAGCCAATACCAATGTAGCAGCGCCAACCTTATTAAAAACTTGGGCAATTGCATCTGCCTGAGCTAAAATCACACCTTGATTCAAACGTTCGTCTTGCAAATGAAAAATCTCATTAGCTCCGGCGGAACAAACCTGATTCCATTCTTCGCTATCAATCGTTCCTACGCCTAAAACGCTAACTTTTGCTCCTTGCATTTCGGCAAGACCAGCAGCATAAGAAACCGCTTCCAAAGAAGAACTTTTTATTTTGCCCTGATCTTGTTCTATATATACTAATATTGACATGCTAATTTTGTTTAAAGAATTTTGGCATCATTTTTCAATAGATCAACCAATTGATCCACGTTATCAACGAGTTTAACAGCTCCTTTGGCCGGTGGCATTTCATAAGAATTTACTGCTGTTCGGGATTCATCGCCAACGGGTTCACTTACTGTAAGTGGCTTAGTTCTCGCAGACATGATTCCACGCATATTAGGTATTTTCCACTCAGCAATAGGCTCCTGGCATCCAGCAATAAAAGGCAAGTCTACCTCAATAAATTCTTTACCACCTTCTATTTCTCTTGACAATTTACCTTTACCGCCTTCAACTTCCAATTTCATTACTGGAGAAAGGGAAGGCATGCCTAGTAATTCGCCAACCATTCCATGAACCATTCCTCCATTAAAATCAATGGATTCTCTACCCATAAGAATTAAATCAAAACCTTTGTCCTTTGAGAAATTTGCAATCTGTTTGGCTACAAAGAAGGCATCTTTAGGAAATGCATTAATCCTTACAGCCTCATCCGCACCTATTGCCAAGGCCTTGCGAAGAGTAGGCTCGGTCTCTGCTTCTCCAACATTGAGAACTGTAATGCTCCCATTGCTTTCAGCTTTTAACTCCACTGCCCGCGCCAATGCGTAGTCATCATAAGGACCTATAATAAATTGTACTCCACTTTTGTCCAATTGGGTATTGTTGTCTGTAAATTGAATCTTTGAAGTGGTATCAGGTACATGCGTGATACAAACCAATATTTTCATGAATTTTTATTTAAATTTGTCATTAAAATAAAACGATTAAGCAACTTAATTCCATTAGCATGAAACATCTTGACAGGGTAACAGAACTCCTGAATTACATAGAAAAAGAACCCAAAAACCCTTTTAACCTTTATGCTTTGGCTTTGGAATACCAAAATCAAGACAAAGAAAAGGCTTCTTTTTATTTTAACAAACTATTAATAGAACATAAAGACTATCTACCTACTTATTATCACGCTGCTTTGTTTTTTGCAAATGAGGAAGATTTGCAAAAAGCGGATAAAATCTTTTCTGAAGGTATAGAATTAGCTAAAACTCAAAACAATTTACATGCTAAAAAGGAATTAGAAAATGCTTATTTAAATTTTCAATTTGAAAATGATTAAAAGCATTGTATTACCTCAAACCCAATTTAAGCACTATCATCTCCTACTAAGGCCTAATGCTTAAAATGGAGCCGGTTCATTCCCACCTGGGAATGGATTTTCTCCACTTTGATCACCGTTAGCCTTGCTCCCCATCCTTACCATTCCTTCCTCATCAAAACCTTTTCCACCAGCACCGCTAGGAAAACGGCTACCATAAAGCGCTTCCTGAGGCTGTTGGTATGGTACATTGATTTCCAAATCTGTAAATTTCGTGTATTTACCGATAAACCTTAGCTTGACATTTTCGAGCGACCCATTTCTATGTTTGGCAATAATCACCTCTCCTACACCTGCGGTATTATTACCATCTTCGTCTTCGGTAATGCCATAATACTCGGGACGATACAAGAACATTACAATATCAGCATCTTGTTCTATGGCTCCAGACTCTCTTAAATCCGACAATTGAGGTCTTTTATCTCCCCCACGTGTTTCCACTGCCCTTGACAACTGCGAAAGTGCAATTACTGGCACACTCAATTCTTTGGCGATTTTTTTCAAAGCCCTGGAGATACTTGATATTTCTTGCTCACGGTTACCTCCATTGCCGCCCTTACTATCACCGGACATCAATTGAAGGTAATCAATAACTATCATTTGGATATCATTCTGAGCTTTTAGCCTTCGACATTTGGCTCTCAATTCCAATATAGATAAGGCCGGAGTATCATCTACGAAAAAAGGTGCAGAAGTTAACTTTCCTGTTTTATGAATTAATTGCTGCCATTCGTAATCAGCTAGATTCCCCTTCTTTATTTTCTCAGAATCCAATTCAGCCTCTGAACTAATCAATCGATTGACCAGCTGAATTGAAGACATTTCAAGGGAGAAGATAGCAACCGGTCTATCATGATCTACGGCAGCATTACGAAGCACAGAAAGAACGAAGGCCGTTTTACCCATGGCAGGTCTTGCCGCAATAATTACAAGGTCAGACTTTTGCCACCCGGAAGTCACCCTATCGAGGGCCGTAAACCCAGAAGGAACACCTGTAAGCCCATCCTTCTGACCTTTTTTCCCTTCAAGTTCAGTGATGGCTTCCCGCATAATTGAACGCATGTCCACGTAATTTTTCTTGATATTGTTTTCAGAAATTTCAAATAAGGACTGTTCCATTTTGTCCAATAATTCGAAAACATCTGTAGTATCTTCAAATGCCTCCCTTTGAATTTCTGAAGAGATCTTAATCATATCACGTTTCATCGCCTGCTCGGTGATGATCCTAGCATGGTATTCAATATTAGAAGCGGAGGAAACCTTAGAAGTAAGCTCTGTAATAAAAATCACTCCCCCTGCCAATTCCAGACTTCCATTTTTCCTAAGTTGATTAACAACCGTAAGTAAGTCTATAGGTTCACCTGCATTAAAAAGATCAAGAATCGCCTCATATATCAAGCTATGGGCATCTTTATAAAAACTTTGCGGTGACAAAATGTCTACAACAGCTGTCAAAGCGTCCTTTTCAAGCATTAAAGCACCTAAAACCGCTTCCTCAATTTCAATGGCTTGAGGAGGCAATTTCCCCAAGGCAGAAATGGATTCATTAGGCCGCCTCCTGATATTTACCTTGCGTTCTGATCTATTGCTATTGTTGTCTGACATATTAACAAAAGTACCCTATTAAAATCAAAGGTTTTAAACATTTTATGCACTATCTTATCCACAATTTTATAACAGCTACTTAAACAACCAATTAAGTATTATAACAATTCTTAATGTGTTAATTTCTCCATAAAAACCTGTCCCACTTTTATCACCAGGAGTGCTACTAGTTACCTTTTTATACGCATGGGCTCATCCTAAAATCAAATAATCTTCAAAGCTGTAATAAACTTATCCACATTCGCAGGTTTTTAGTTCCATCCCAACTTGAGAAAGTAACGGTTAAGGATTTATCAATCTCATAAATCGTACCATTCTAAAATCACAACTTAAATAGCAAATTATTGCTGATTCAAGTTTCACAATAAAAAGGATAGCATCTGTACAAGGGATAAATAATGAACACCACTCATAAAAACACCAAAACAGATAATATGGCTTAGCGCACTGAATTAATGGTTAAAAACGGGCAAGCATCGGATGATTTTTTTTCAACCAAGAAACTTCCAATAAAACCCTGGAGAATTTGTAGATCAAAGCTTTAGACAAATTATAATTTCCCATCCTTACTCATTATCAAAGAAATAAATAGAAGTTAAAGCCAAACGCAATCAAAAAAGAACGAAACTTTTTTCTTAAGAAAATCACTATATTTGTATCAAATTACCCAGAAAAGTATCACCTATCAAAATCATTTGATTCACTGTATTGTGCAGTGGCTTTCCATTAACGTTTTTAATATTATTAATTTTTCACTTTACTTAAATTTTACGAATAAAATGGATTTGAATATCAAAACTCCCATTGCATTTTTTGATCTTGAAGCAACAGGAATCAACATCTCTTCTGATCGGATTGTTGAAATTTCAATATTGAAAATTTTCCCTGATTCAACTCAGGAATTAAAGACATTAAAAATCAACCCAACCGTTCCAATCCCTCTAGAGACCTCATTAATTCATGGGATCTATGACAAGGACGTCGTTGATGCCCCAACTTTCAAAGATGTTGCAAAAGAATTGCATCGCTTTTTTGAGGGCGCCGATTTGGCTGGATTCAATGTATTGAAATATGACATTCCCTTACTCGTAGAGGAATTCTTGAGAGCAGGTATTGATTTTGACATTGAAAAAAGGAACCTTTTGGATGCCCAAAAGATCTTTTTTATGATGGAAAAAAGAAACCTATCTTCTGCCTACAAATTTTATTGTGGCAAGACTTTAGAAAATGCACACAGTGCAGAGGCAGACACCATCGCTACCTACGAAGTCTTCAAATCCCAAGTTGAAAGATACCTGGGAGAAGAGCTTGAAGACCTTCAGGGCAATAAGATCGGGATCATGGAAAATGACATGAAGAAGATCCATAACCTGATCAATGAAAAAATGGTTGATCTGGCTGGCCGTTTTGTGTTTAATGACAAAGGAGAAGAATGTTTCAATTTTGGAAAACAAAAAGGTAAGCCAATAGCTCAAGTGCTAAAAGAGGAACCTGGTTATTATGACTGGATGATGAAAGGAGACTTTCCTCTAGATACTAAAAGAAAGTTAACCCAAGTAAAATTAAGAGGTTTCAATTTATAGAAGAATTGTAAGCCTACTGATTTTAACACAAAGCCTCCTATATTTTTTAGGGGGCTTTGTCTTTTTTCTTTAAAAAATAATTCCATCACTTATTCAAAATCAAATACCTTTGCCATTATTTCGGCTAAATTTCTTCTATGGAATAAAGGCAGTATCAATTCTTTCATGGTTTTTCCATACATTCCTTGCACTCAAAGAGTTTATAATAATAAAAGTTAAGTTTAAACAAGATTTTTATTCAAGCTAAACCTATCATGTCTAAAATATACAAAGCGGAAGTCAAAGACATACCAAAGATCCAAAACTTAGCAAAAATCACCTGGCCCATAACTTTTAAGGACATATTAAGCCCTCCACAGCTGGAATACATGGTAAATAAAATGTATAGCACCAAGGAACTATGGCATCAAATAGAAGGTGGTAAAATATTTTTTTGGATTGTTGAAATAGAGAAGGCTTTTTCAGGATTCATGTCTTATGAACTACATTCTCCAAATCAATCACATATTAAAATTCATAAACTATACATCCATCCCACGGCCCAAGGCAAAGGACTTGGGAAAGAATTACTTAAAAAACTGGAAGAATTCGGAAAAGCTCAAGGTTTTGAAAACCTTACATTAAATGTAAACAAATACAATCTCCCAGCCATAAACTTCTACAAAAAGCAAGGTTTTATTAAGGTAAAAGAGGAAATCATACCAATAGGCAATGGTTATATCATGGACGATTATGTGTATTCGAAAAAAATATCGGCCAAAGATTAATTATCAATATCTCTAGTCTTATTGTTGATGTTTAAAATCACATTATCCAACTCTAAAGTAGATTTGTTTATATACGCTAAAATCTCGCTTTGATCGTCCGGAAAAGCCCCAATCATCAACTCAAGAAGGTGAAAAAAACATAAGTCTAGGGAGTGGTTCTATAACTACTTGATATTGTATACAATAAATTATTTTTAATCTATCATTCAGTTATATTTTGGAAGGCAATTCAACAAGTGACAACCAAAATAATTGAACCTTTCGTAAAATTTCTTGGTATCCCCCAGCTCCAAATGGCTTAACAATATAGCTATTGGCATGGTTGGTATAGGATTCGTTAATGTCTTTTTGATTTGAAGAAGTGGTAAGCATGATCACAGGTAAGCGCCTTAATTCATCCGAATTTTTAATGAATTTCAAGACTTCCTGACCATTTTTGAAAGGAAGGTTTATATCCAACAGCACCAAATCTGGAGTAGGATTAACTCCATGTTTCTTACAGGAGTTTAAAAATTCAACCGCCTCTCTTCCGTCTTTTGCAAAACTAATTTGTAAAGGTAAGTTTAAATCCTCCAGTGCTTCTGAAATTAAGAAGACATCGCCTTCATTGTCCTCGACTAAAAGTATGTTCAACTTATCCATAGAAAATCATTAATGGTATACCTAGAAAAATAATAAGACCATTTCAAGCCTGACTTGAATTTATAGAAATCACCATTACTCGTTAGCAAAAATACACTATTTTTATTTCATTACACAAAACAATCAAATATTTATAGATATTATTACTTTCTTTATATCAACAAAATACAGGCTTTTTCTTAACCTAAAAACCCCGCGCACACCGAAGGTCATGTTTAAAATGTATAAAGGATTTCAGTCAATTGTATCAATAGGGCCATGAATCAGTTGCGCCAGCGGCAATAAGAAAAAGGCTTAACCAAATAATTAATCTTCCTTGAGCTAAAATAGACTAAAAAGAATCTGAGCCGCTTTTCAGCTTAACACAAAACACGCTTCCTTTCCCAAAAGTTGATTTAGCCCAAATCTCACCCCCAAAACTTTCTGCTATTCTTTTACATATAGCCAAACCCATTCCTGAACCTCGCTTGATAAATCCATAATCGTATCTTTTTAGGATATAAAATACGCTCTCAAGATTTTCTTCTAGAATTCCTCTACCATTGTCCCTAACTTCTACAGTACAAAAGTCATCGGATACTGAGGAAGCAATTTCAATACTTAGAGGTCTTGAAACATCCTTGAACTTAATGGCGTTAGCAATCAGCTGATCAAAGAGTTGAATAAGTTGCTTGTAATCTCCAATCACATTAGGCAATGGTTCGATTTTCAATTCAATATTGCCATCCTTCAGTTTTTTGGAATTTAAGTTAATAACCTTAACAAATACTTCATCCAAACTTACTATTTCTGGTTTTCTCTTATTTTGGGAGAGTTGAGAAAATGTAACCAGATCGGATATCACCTCCTTAATTTTTAAAAAATTATCTAATGTGAGCTGTAAAAAATCTATTGAATTTTGCGGCAATTTCCCTTTATTTTTGCGGATAAACAATTCTAAAAATCCATGACTTTGCCTGACAGGGTCGGAAAGGTCATACGAAGCAACGATTATAAAATGGTCCAATTGTTTTATGGCATGTTCAGATTTTAAGCGCTCTTCTTCCAGCTTTCGATTTACCTTTTCAAGCTCTTTAACCTTATCCCCCAGATGCTTGTATTGCCTTTGAATCAAGATGTACAGTAAAATTCCAGTTAGAATCACATACACAACCCCATCAACAGACTTTATATAATCAATCGAATCCTTACCATAATCGGAAAAAATATAATCAGCGACTTTATTACTCCAGATTATCCAGGTAATTCCTCCTAACACATATATCAAGGTAATTTTTAAACTTGCCTTCATACGCATGTAATAAATAAAAATCCATTACTTGCCATTATCCTTTTTCTACTTGTAAATGATAAAACAATAACCACTACTTTTAGTACCTACATTAAAAATATTTCTCAATTAAAAATTGATAACTTTTAATACCATACCTACAGTAGTAAGGCTAATTACTGATAGCGTTTCATTAATTAAACAATTGGATTTCAAAATTCCTAAGTATTAAAACAATAATTCTTCCATTTTTGACAAAAGGTAAAATGTATCATTTGACTTTGAAAGTTTAAAAATTATCAAATCATTTTGATCAAATCTCCAATTCCAGTTATCTTACAAAAACAAGGCCATCTTCAAATATAAAACACATAAAATGCGCTACCTTAAAATAAAGTTAATCCTTTTCAGTCTTACCTTTTGCTTTTCTTCTCATTTGCTCAACGCACAAAATGACACCATTAAAGTGTTAAGTTACAACATTCTTAACGGCTTTGATTGGGGCAAGGATTTAGAAAGAAAGAAAAACATGACTACATGGCTAAAAGAAATTGATGCTGATGTAATTGGCTTTCAAGAACTTAATGATTTCACGGATGAAGACCTAGAAATTTGGGCAAAGGAATTGGGCCATGACTATTCAGTATTGCTAAAAGAAAATGGATATCCAATAGGCATAATTTCAAAGAACCCCATTCAATTGGAAACGAAAATGATGGGAGGCTTATGGCATGGAATGCTTCATGTAGAAACCTTTGGTATTGATTTTATAGTTGTCCACCTAAGTCCCCACGACTGGAAATTCAGACGCAGAGAGGCAGAGATAATCTGTGATTATACCGAAAAAAGCATCTTCAATAATCCTGACAAGAAATTAATGATCCTTGGAGATTTCAATGCCCATTCTCCATATGATGCGAATTTTGATACCAAGAATCCTATCGCTTTAAAAAGAAGTCAAATTTCTGACAGTTTAAGAATGGTTAAAAATGGCCCTCAAGCTTATCAAACATTACGAGATGGCACTATAGACTACAGCGTAATTTCAAGATTCCTTTCACTCCCATTGATCGATGTTGTGCAAAAACATACAAGTGATGAGGAGAGAAACTCATTCCCAACGCATGTTGTGGGAAAAGAACTTTCAAGATCAGATTTTGAAAAATACAAACGACGGATTGACTATATCCTAGTAAGCCCCAACCTGTCCAATTCTTTAATTGGAGCAAAAGTATTGAATCAGGGAGCGCCGGACACATTATCTGACCACTACCCAGTACTCGCTTCTTTTTTACAAACCAAAACACAATAAAATCTAATATTCTTAAAA
>TARA_R110002124_G_scaffold2807_1_pt1 | contig 21477 bp, 19 predicted proteins | sample TARA_R110002124 | Tara Oceans TARA_R110002124 (sample SAMEA4397445) | marine metagenome | biome: Polar Biome; feature: [SRF] surface water layer (ENVO:00010504); material: water (ENVO:00002006), including particulate matter (ENVO:01000060) such as... | depth 5 m | reverse complement strand
CCGCGCTTCATCCCCGACCATGTGCTGGAAATGCTGTTCGACGACGCTCCGGCGCGGCAGCGGATGCAGATGCAATTTGCCCAGCAAAGGGTGTCGAATTTCGCCGATCTCGGCCTCGATGGCTGGGACGGTGTATATGAGGGTGAGTACGGGTATAGCTCCCTGGGGGCTGAGTTTTTGATCTTGACCCATGAGCCGCAGGCGAGCTTAGTCTTGGCTGCGCTGGTCAGCCTGACGCCGGGGGCTATCGCGGCGCCCTATCAAACGACATTCGATTTTGTGATAGGAGGAGACCGAGTTGAGCAGGAATTTGGCCTCGAAAGCGCCGACGATCTTGAAGAATTTCCCCTCCCCGAACCGCCGTAGACTCGGCCCGGGCGGTCTTGAGGCGCGCTCACGCGGCGCCTTCTGGCGCGCGCTGGCATTCGGCGAAATGATCGTGATCAGCCGCGCACTTCTGCATTTCGAACGCCTCGAGCGGCCACCCGGCGCGGTCGATGCGCGGATGCGGGCCGCGATGACCCTCATGGCGCGCATGCGCGCGCCGTTCGAGGACCCCGGACTGCATCTCGTCTGGCAGGCGCGCCATGTCACGGTCTGGTCCTGGGACAAGACCCGCCTCGCCGATCTCGGCGCACCGGAGAGCGGCTGGTTCATGCCCGAACCGGCGCTGGGCCATGACCGGGCCCTGCCCGATGCCAGCGCGTCGCAGGACGGCTTTGTCCTGCTGCAGCGCCGCGACGGCTATGAAGGCCAGATCCGGCAGGGCGAGGAACTCGTCGCGAGCCGTTTCTGGTCGCGCTCGCCGGCCGCCGACGAGATCGCGCGCTTCCGCCGCTCGGCCCATGGCGCAGCCGAGATCCATGCCGGCGATGACGAAGACGGGCCACGCCCGATCCTCGACCGGATCAGGGCCCTGATTGCCGGGCTGCAGCCGGTGCACGCGGCGACACTGGCCCTGCTCCTGATCGGTGCGCCTTTCCTGCACAGCGCCGGAACCTATGCCCGCCTGACCCTGGGACAGGGTTCGGCGCAACGCGCGCTGGCCGCCTTTGCCGAGGACAGCGCCGGCGATTTCGGCGCGCTTGAGCGCTACCGGTCCCAGAGCGCGCAACTTGCCGTCTACCGCCAGTCCCTGGAGCGCATCAATCCACTCGCACCAGCGGCCGATCTTGCCGAAGCCGCAGGCGCGCTGGAGGCGCGGATCACATTGCTGCGCGTCGAGCCCGATCGGGTGCGCGCCCTGATCCAGCCGCGCGGCGAGCTCAATCCCGCAACGCTGGCACAGGCGCTCGAGGCGCAACCCACACTGGTGAATGTCCGGCTGAACAGGACCGCCAACAGCGCCGCCTGGGAAGTCCAGGCCGAGCTTGCCGCGCCCGATGACGCGGCTGCGGACCAGGAGGGGGCATCATGAGCGATACTCTCGCAAGCCTCACCGCACCCGTCCGCACGGCGCTCGGAACCCTGACCGCACGCGCGCAATACGGACTCGTCGTGCTGGCCAGCCTGGCCGGTCTCTACGCCCTGACTTCGCTCAATGACGTCAACGCGCAGACTAGGCGGGCGCTGGATGGCGCCCAGCGCCAGCTGTCCGCGCGCCAGGCCGCGCTGGAACAGCGCGACTGGGCGGCGCTGGCCGCTGAAGCGGAAAACCTGACTCAGACCGCAGAGGCCCGTTTCTGGCGCGCACCAACCGCGGGCATCGCGGCGGCGAGAATCCAGGGCGCGCTGGAAGCCGCGGCCCGGGAGGCGGGGCTGCCCGATGCACGTGTTCAAGTGATCGAAGCCGACGTTCTGGAGCGCCGGGCACCCGGCGCGGAAACACGGTTGTTCGAAGCGGAAGTCACGGCCCGCGATACCGGCGGTGCCTTCGCCCCCTTTATCGAGGCCGCCGCCGGTGCGCCCGGCGAGCTGCGCGCCACGCGGCTGGACTGGGATTCGCGGACACGGCGCTTCACAGTGACTTTCATCGCTCCCGCCATGATGGATCCGGACTCATGATGCCGCTCAGCCTCGCCCGGCTTGGCGCAGCCGGCCTGGTCGCGGTCGCGGCCGGCCTTGCTGGCCTGGTGATCGCGCCCCGCGCCGCGCCACCGCTTGAAATGCCGCAATCCACATCGGCCGGCGGGCCCGGCCCGGTGCTGCAAAGCGATATCAGCGCACTGAGCGCGCGCCTCAGAGCCAGCGGGCTGTTCCCCGCTGCCGTACCGCTCAATGCCGGCGAACCGAGCGAAGCGGAAGCCGCAGCGGTCCTGGCGGCGCTGGGCGATGGCGCGGGCGAAGCGGTCATTGTTACGGCCCCGCCGATCAAGGCGCTGGTCCGTGAAGATGGGGTCTGGCGCCTCCATGCGGGCGGGGCTATCACTGAACGCGCACGCCTCATTGAGGGCGACGAGTTGTATGACGGTTGGCGTATTACGGAAATCGGAGCCTCACACATCGTGGTAAGCCGCGGGGACGAGACACATTCGATATTCGTTTTCGATCCGTCAGGGGAAGGTTGAAGCATGATCAATAAGTTCCGCACTACGAGCGCGATGGCTGCAGTAGCGATGCTGGCTGGCTGCGCTAGTCTTGAAGAGGGCGGACTGTATCAGGCCCGATTGAACACCTTGAGACTGCCTGATTCCGAAACGGTGTCGCAGGAAACCCCGCCAGCCGAAACCGAAAACCAAATCTCGTTTGGGAACACGGACGTCGAAGCCTGGCGGGTCCCCACCCTGACCGGACAAGCCAGCACGCCCGACGACGCCCTGACGGAGCGCCCCAGACTTCAGGGCCCACCCATCAATGTCACGCTTCCGGCGCAAACCGTCCCTTCGTTCGTCAATACCGTGCTGGGTGACGTGCTGGAGCTGCCCTATGCGCTAGGCCCAGGGGTGGCAGAACGCACGGACGTGGTCACCTTGCGCAGCGTGCGCGACATGGATCCGGAGACTTTCTACCAGCTGTTCGAGGCTGCAATCAGCGAATACGGGCTGGCGCTCACCTATCGCGACGGCCTGATCCAGGCGGTCGAACGCGCTGACCTGATGACCGAGACACCACAATTTGTCCGCTCGCGCGCCCGCTCTAGCGCACCGGCCTCGCTGCGGCCGGTGGCGCAATTTGTCCAGCTTGAGGCGATTGACGCGGCGGAAATGGAAGCGATCCTCAGAATCAGCTTTCCCGAACGGCAGCAGCTGGGCATCCAGGTCCGGCGCGATATCAGCGCCTTGACGCTCAGCGGACTGTCGGATGATGTCGATTCCGCGCTGGCGATCATCCACCAGATGGATGATTTGCGCTTCTCCGGCGCCGAAGCCGTCACCCTGTCGCCCAACCATTGGGACGCCCAGGCCCTGGCCTCCGCTGTGCGGGACATCCTGATGATCGAAGGCTATCAGATCAGCCTTGGTGCCGGATCAACCCGCCCCATCACGCTGTTGCCGGTCGCCTATACCAATCAGATCCTGATCTTCGCGGACAGCGCTGCATCAATGCGTCATGTGGTCGAGACCGCGCGCCGGCTCGACTCCGCGGCGCAAACCACCGAAGAGCGCACACCGCATGTCTACCAGGTGCGGGCGCGCGCCGCACAAGCCTTGGCTGACATCGCAAGTGGCGTTCTGGGCGAGCAGGCCCGCAGTTCACAAGACGGCGCACCGGCGCCGCCACCTGGACGGCTGACCGTCGACGAGATGGGCAACCGCATCATTTTCAACGGCACGCAGAGTGAATTCCGCCCCCTGGAAAGACTGTTTCGCACGCTGGATACAGCCGCGCCGGAAGTCCTCATCGAGGTCACGATTGCGGAAGTCACGCTCAGCGAGGATGAGCGTTTCGGTCTCGAATTCCTGCTCAATACTTTCGGCGGCAATCTGGAACTGAGAACAACCGACGGACTCGGGCTGGAATCGGGCGGGCTGAGCGCCGTATTGCGGTCCGGCGATGTCGATCTGACGGCGGCCGCGCGCACCTCGCACTCGCACATCAATATATTGTCAACACCGCGCATCGTGACGCGCTCCGGTTCGTCGGCCTCGGTACAGGTCGGCACCGACGTTCCCATCATCACGAGCCAGCGGGCCGCGACCACGCAACAGACGGGATCGACGGACATTCTGCAAACCATCCAGTTTCGTTCGACGGGTGTGCTGCTCAATGTTGAGCCAACCGTTTACAGTAATGACCGGATCGATCTGGTGATCAGCCAGGAAGTCAGCGCCGCACTGGCCAATCCCAATCAGGCGATCGCCAGTCCGATCATCTCGAACCGGAGTCTGACCTCGGAACTGACTTTGCAGGATGGGCAGACCGCTGTTCTCGGCGGGCTGATGGAGCGCCGGATCAATCGGGGGTCGACCGGCGTGCCGGGCCTGGAAAACGTTCCCCTGCTGGGCATGCTCTTCGGGACGGAGTCCGTCGATTCCGACCAGACAGTTTTGCTGGTGATGGTGACGCCTTACATCCTGCGCAATCGGGAAGACCGGCAACGCATCGTGGAATTATATGGCGATGAGGCCAACCGCGCCTTCGCGACGCCGGTGCGTACAGCTATTCCCGAAATCATCAGAGAACGACCACCGGTTTCAACCATTCTGCCAGCGCGCACGGGTACAGGCCCTGATTGATGGCTGCCCGTGCGATTGCGTGCAGCCGGGCCAGTGCCGGGAGCCAGATGCAGCGGCTTTTCCCGGCGACGCCATCGCCGCATGTTGAGCGAGGCCGGAATGGATCGGCGACGCGGAGATCGGACGATGTCTGTTGACCTGACGCCGCTGGCATTGCCTGCATTGCTGGCCGCCGGGGCCGCTCTGACGCTGATTTCCGCCCGAACCGCATTGCCCGGCCCGATCAGTCTGACCACAAGCCTCCTGGCTGCGGCGCTCCTGACCGGTGCGTATTTCTTCGCCATCGATCACCTGCTCTCGGCCATGGCGTTTGCCCTGGCGGCCGGGGCTGGCGCAGCCGCCGCGGCAATCGATGCGCGCCGCCAGCTTTTGCCGGATGTCGGCGCGGGCTTGATCGCGCTGGCGGGCCTCGCCTCTGCCATCTCGCGCGACGCCTTGATCTCCGCCCTGATCGCGGGCGCAATTTCCGCTGTCATCCTGATCGCGGCAGCCCTGCTGACACGCAAGCCCGGGCGCGATAAAACCCTCGGCGATGGCGATATCCTGCTGGCCGGAGCCTGTGGGTTCTGGCTGGCACCGGAACAGGTCCCCTACGCCCTGCTTTGCGCCACCATACTGACCGCGGCCTCCGGTTTCGCCACCAGAATGCGGACGGGCGAGGGGCTCGGCCGGATGGCATTTGGCCCTGGATTGATTGCCGGGTATGGATTGGCCGCAACTGGATTCTTGATCCTGGGATCTGCATCATGACGCAGCGCGACGGTTTCAGCTTGATCGAGGCCCTGGCCGCAACCGCCTTGCTGTCAATCGCGATGATTCCGATCTATGACATGCTGTCGGCGCTGCACACGGCCAGTGGACGATTGGAGCGCGCGACACAGACGCCCTTTATCGAAGCCACGGCGCTCACCTTGCTCGCGGGCCCCGACCACCGCGACGACCCTCCTGAGGAGAGCGGCGCGCTGATCATTGATGGCTGGCGCGTTGAATGGCAGCGGCACCCCCTCAGCGCAACCGAAATTGCGGGCATGGCCTATGGAACCGCAATGATCGACATCCGTCTGGAAGAACTGGAGCTGGTGCTGATTCAGGATAATTATCGCCGCACAACGCATCATCGACGCATCGCCTGGACTCCACGGCATGATGATCTCGACGCCTATCTGGCGACACTGGAATGAAGCGCACCACGCTGTCAGGACCGGCCGATGACTGAAGCGATGACTACCCCCCCGGCAGCCCCCTTCGCCATCGGCGGGCTCGGCGGCAGCGGAACGCGAGCCACGGCCATGCTGGTGCGAAATTGCGGGTGCTGGCTGGGCGGCGACCTCAATGATGCGCTGGATAATCTCTGGTTCACGCTCCTGTTCAAGCGAGCTTCTGTCCTGATCGATAATGAGGCGCGATTTGAGGCGCTGTTCGACGCATTCATGGCGCGCATGCGCGGGATTCCCCCCACGCTGGACATGGCGCAGACGCTTGCAGCACTGGCCGCCCAGGGCCGGTTTGGTCACTCAACGGACTGGCTGGTCGCCCGGCTCGAAAGCTTCACGACGACATCGGCATCACCACCTGCGCGGGACCGCTGGTGCTGGAAAGAGCCCAATACGCACATCATCATCGAGCGTGCTTTGCGGCAGGTTCCGGAGCTGAAATATGTCCACGTCGTCCGGGATCCCGTCTATATGGCGTCCAGCAAGAACCGGAACCAGCTCAATAACTGGGGCCCGCTCTTCCTCGACCGGGCCGTGAGTGACGGCCCGCGCGATGCCCTCGCCTATTGGGCGCGCATCCACAGGCGGCTGGATGCGGTTCGGGAACGTCACCCTGACCGGATCACCTTCTTCAGTCATGACGCGTTTATGGCCGATCCGGAGCCCGAGGCCGCACGGTTGCTGGGCTTTCTGGGCCTTGAGTCCCCTGCGAACCGGGACCGGCTCTTCGAGGGGATCGTGTTTCAACCCCCGGCTCAGGCCCAACCCACCCACACGGCCATGCAGGCCGATCCCGATGACCTGGCCTTCTGCGAGGAATTCGCGGCACGCTACGTCTAGGATTGCGCCCTCGCCCATGTGGCGCGGCAACCCGCTTCGGGCAAACCGCCACCGCCGCAATCATGGTACAGCTGCAATCATGGAAGGGGAAGTAGTGGCGGAGAGAGAGGGAAACTCCGTGGGAAGAAGAGAGTTTATAAAAAACAAATAGATAAAGTCTGACGTGTGGCGTAATTTGTACCAGGGTTTGTACCTAGCTTTTGTGCGCCATTATCCGAGCCCTATTCATTTAGGCAGACGAGGTAGGGGCTGATCAGGGCCGATTTTCGTCCAAGCGACGGATTTTCTAAAAAGCAGCGCAAGACTTTCATATACCTCTCTAAAAGCTGTGCCATCTGGATCCCAATCAACACCATCCACGTCCGCAAGACCGATCGTAGCATGAGCTGGGTGGCATTCCCCGTCGGGACCAGAGGTGCAGTCATCCTTAATGCACAAGGATTGATCAGCATTCACCGATGCGGCCTCTACAAACCGGATATTTTCAGCGCCCGCATAGTAAATGTGTGAGAGCTCGCTACCGCCAGGTCCACTTTCTTCCAAAATCGCGGCGACGTCTTCGACCTGCGCCCCGTAAGGTTCGCCTAGTCGCCATACGCTTAAGTCGCCGCTAGCGAGGTCTCTACGTTTGAGAAATTGATTAGTGATCCGCGTTTTCGCCTTGTTGTAGTGCATAGAGAAATACACACCACGACCAATTCGCTCCCGCCCTTCGACCAAGGCAGGTGAGGCTGCGTGCTGGGAGGTTTTTTCACAGACGCAAACTGTCATGCCGTCTCTGTCAGGATCGACCTTATTGAGGACGAGGATGCAAGAATGCGCGTAATTTTACCAAAGTTATCTGGGGTTAATTCGCGCCCTTCAGAGCGCACCCGTCCGTCCACGAGTGTGCTTTCAATCAGCTGAGAGCGTCCGGATTTCCCAACAAATAACGCGAGTGCTCCCTTTGGGTTCTCCCAGCGTAGGGTCAAGGCCCCATCTTCCTCGTCCACCTCAATGTCGGGATACCGCGTGTCGTCAGGCAGGTAACGAGCGATTGATAGCAATGAATACAGCGTTTGACGCCCAGGTGCGACGCTACCTTCACCGCACCAACCGTCGACAAGGCGACCAAGTTCCATAATCGGCGCAGCAAGCGCGTGCTTGTGGGCAAGCGAAGCCCCAACATTTCTCTTTGCGGTGACGGTTTTTTTCGTGGAAGTTGCGCCATAAAATGACCAGTAAGCGTCAACTCGGCCAACGAAGGGCCGAGTAACAAATCTTCCGTCCGAGGTCGTGCCGTCGGACATTATGCCATTTGCAGGAGAAAACTCAGCGCCACAATTACTAGCCAGCAGTTTGCTTGCATTCAAAGGCTCAAAGGTCTCAGCAAGGGCGCTCATCAGGTATTCTCCATCAATCCGATTGCTGCGGAGGTCTCATCAACGAGAAGCTCTTTCACAACGGCCTTATTTTGCATATGCAGGGTTTCAAAAACCTTCTGCAAATAATTACACGCAGTATCTGCGCCCCCGCCCGCAACTTCCTCGGGAATTCTATGAGTAAGTGAATGAGAAATCGAGAGACGACTGGACTTTGGTCCGTTAATTAGCTGAACTGCGCTCGCATCTAGGTTAAGATTGTGGAGAATTTCGAAGGAGTTACTCTCTTCGAACCAGCCGGTGTGGCAGTGCCATCGGTTTCCATTTTTAAACGCCATTTCTGGTACGAACCTGGACATCCTGAGGCAACTGCTAGGATCTTGGAGCTCTGCATCACCCGAGAAGGCATCTCTCACAGACAAATTAGCGGCCATGATGCGAATACTAGAGTTTTGACCGGCGAGCGCTTGTATCGTGCCGAAAAGGTAGCTCTGGGACGCCCCCCAGACCCTCGCCCATCGACTATATAGATTGCACTCGACCGTAATCTCGTCACCAACAACTCGAAGCGCCCAGATTGGCGAGCCATCTGGCTGGAGGAATGCAAACTCGACGCCGGGCAACGCGCTAGGACGCATCTCTTGGCCAGGGTCTATGTTCATCCTAAACGCGCTGGGGTTACGCAAAGCTGGCAGTTCATGCGCGAATTCAGCATGCAGCGCGCGAATGGCGTTTGCCTCGGCAGCACCTACTGGCCTATCCAATGAGAGCGTGAAGCTGATGCTTTCAATCGCATGGTCGTTATTTATCGGAGCGTATCCTTGCATGTGATCGTTTTGCTTCATTTTGCGCCCAACGACAACTCCCATGATGATACCTAGCGCCACTCAACCGACACGGGGATGAGGTGACTATGGTTATGGTGCGCCTGCAATCCTAAACAATTCTACCGAGATAAATGGCGAAAGCTTCAATATGGACGGATACTATTGCAATAAAATTGGTCAATTTTTGGCAGCAGACACCGATGGCATCGCTAATCAGTTGTCCGCCCGACTAATCGAACACTACCGAGGGGACCACGAGCGCCAGCTCTATTCATGGCGGCGACAGGTCCGCCTTCTACAGGAAGTTCTAAGCGGCCATCTAGAGACCGATCCAACCGCTTGCGAGTGGGGCTGAACCGCCCCGAATTTTCTAAGCGCCCTGGGTTTCGATATCTGCTGGCGTTCGAACGCGACGGGCGACAGCATACCGTTCCTCACATGTTTGCGCTTTGGATTGTAGGACATTTCGATGTAGTCGAACACGTCCTGGCGGGCTTGCAGGCGGGTTTTGTAGGTTCGACGCCGTATTCTCTCCCGCTTGAGCAGATTGAAGAAGCTCTCGGCTGCGGCGCTATCATGGCAGTTGCCGCTTCCGCAGCATCGCCCAATTTATCAACGGGCAAGAGCCTGTCAGTGTCGCAAAAACAAACCGTGACCTTGCCCCTCGGCCTTGCCGCGAGATCGAAATCGGTATTCCTTCTGGCTTCACAACCAGTAGTGGGGGACGCCAGTCATGGAAATGAACAAACGCCCAATGGCGGTGCCGACCGTCTGCCGGATGAAAGCGCGCATCGACCCGACACCTGACTATCAGCGCCCGGAAGCTTGGTCCCGCAAGCAGAAGCAGCTTTTGATGGATACGATCCTGCGGAATTATGACATCCCGAAATTCTACTGGCGGAAAGTCAGTCGCCCGGACGGCGTGGAATATGAAGTCGTCGACGGCCAACAGAGATTGCGGTCGATCTGGGAATACTCGGACGATGAATTCCCGCTCGCAAAGGATTGCGAACCAATCGACGGCCATGCCGTCGCAGGCTTGAAGTACTCCCAGCTCCCGATGGAAATGGTGGATCGGTTCGAGACCTATTCGCTGGACGTGGTGATCGTGACGAAGGCGGAGGCCAGCGAGCAGGAAGACGAAATTCGCGACATGTTCCTGCGTCTTCAGAATGGCACGACGCTGAAGGCGCAAGAGAAGCGAAACGCGATGCCCGGCGCAATGCGCGACTTCGTCAAGTCAGTCGCCAAGCACCCTCTTTTTGAGAATTGCCGCTTCACAAACAGCCGTTACACCTATGACCACATCGCTGCGCAACTGATTCTGATCGAGTTGAAGGGGGGTCCGACCAATGTCCGCGATGCCGATCTGAACCGGATGTATGCCGAGCATCGATCCTTCGATCCAAACGGTCCGATTGCGAAGAAGGTCAAGCGCGTGCTCGACTTTCTGTTGCACGCCTTCCCGGAAAAGACGCCGGAGCTGGAACGCTATAGCGTGATCGGACTGTATTGCGTCGCCTCGTCACTCTTGGAGCAATATGTATGGCGCGACCTGCCGGAGCCACTGGCACAATGGTTTGTGGAGTTCGAGGCGGAAAGGCGTGCAAATGAAGCCCTTCCCGAAGAAGATCGCGACATCGGCCTCTCGGAATACCGGCGACTGACGAGCCAATCCACGGACGCGGAAGAAAGCATTCGAGGCCGGGTCGAGACGCTGGAGCGTCGCTTCTTCCTCGCGCAACCCGATATCGAACTCGTGGACCAGATACGGGATTTTAGCCATGAACAGCGTCTCGCCATCTACCGCCGCGACCAGGGCCACTGTCAATTGAAGCTGACCTGTAGTGGCGAAGCGGTCAGATGGGATAACTGGCACGCCGACCACATAGTTCCGCACTCGCGAGGCGGCAAAACGACAGTAGCGAATGGCCAGGTCGCCTGCGCGTCGTGCAATCTCTCAAAAGGGGCAAACGCCTGATGCCGACGCTCGACTGGATAGGAAAGCAGGCCGTGGTGAACCATCATCGCGAGGTGCCATATCGGCTAATCCATTGCGACAGCGAATTGTCAGTGGGCGATCCGGATGCGGGCAATTTGCTCGTTCAAGGCGACAACCTTGAGGCCTTGCGAGCCTTGCTTCCCTACTACGCAGGCAAGGTGAAGTGCATCTATATCGACCCGCCTTATAATACTGGAAGTGAGGAGTGGATCTACAATGACAATGTCAACTCACCCGAAATAAGGGCGTGGTTAGGGAAAACGGTTGGCAAAGAAGCCGAGGACTTATCTCGTCACGATAAGTGGTTATGTATGATGTACCCGCGCTTGAGACTCTTACGCGAGTTTCTACGAGAGGACGGCGTCATTCTTATCAGTTTAGATGACAACGAGCTCGAAAACCTTCTTGCGATGATGCAAGAAATTTTTGGGAAGTCCAATTGGCTTGGGACGATCATCTGGAAGAATGTGACCGATAACAACCCCACCCGTGTTGTTGTCGAACATGAATACATTGTGTGTTTTGCACAAAGTAAGGGGGCACTGCCGAAAGCATGGAAATCACCGGTATCGCAAGTGAAAGATGTGCTGGTGGAAAAGGGCTACGAGTTGCTGAAGAAGCACTCAAGCGACAATGAATTAGAAGCGGCATTTGCGAAATGGCATCGGGAACAGAAACCATTTCTTTGGCCGCTTGATCGGTACAAGTATATTGATCGTGGAGGAATCTACACCGGGAGCCAGAGCGTACACAACCCTGGAAGGGAAGGTTATCGCTTTGACATCGTCCATCCAGTGACGAGACTCCCATGCAAAGAACCTGCGATGGGGTATCGCTTTCCCGAAGAAACCGCACGGCGGATGGAGGCGGAGAAACGGTTTTTGTTTGGCAAAGATCATACTAAAATTGTTGAAATTAAGTTGTATGCAAGCGAATACGAAGACAAACTTCCAAGTATTATCAACATGGACGGCAGACTCGGCTCGAACGAGATCGCTGGAATTTTTCCGGAAAAACGTCGAGCATTTGAATACCCAAAACCATCTTCTTTGATAAAGGAATTACTTAGCTTTATTGTGGAAAGTGGCGATCTTGTTTTAGACTCCTTTGCGGGTTCTGGAACGACTGGACATGCCGTACTGGACCTGAATAAGCAAGACGGTGGCACCCGACGGTTCATTTTGGTGGAAATGAATCCGGAGATTTCGGAAGAAGTGACCGCGGAACGCCTTCGCCGCATTTGCAATGGTTATAATAAGAGCGGGGACAAAACTAAGCCAATCGAAGCCCTGGGCGGAGGTTTCCGGTTTTGCCGCCTTGGAACGCCGCTCTTCGATGAATTCGGCGACGTTGCTGTTGAGGTAACGTTTCCCGACCTCGCCGCTCACATCTTCTTCTCTGAAACCGGTGTGCCTATCCCGCATGCGGCTCAGTCTGAGCTTCTCGGCGTATTCCAGGAGCGGGCAGTCTACTTGCTATTCGACGCGGCCCATGCGCAATCGCCACGCGAGGCAGCTGGGAACGTGTTAACACCGGACAGACTCAATGCTCTGCCGCCGACGCCGGAGGGATTTAAGGGCACCCGTGTGATTTATGCTGAGGGCTGCACCGTCTCCGCCGATCGCTTGAAGCGAGCCCGCGCGGCGTTCAAGCAGATCCCGTATCAAGTCGAGGGCGCTTAGGTCATGGCTGCAGTCAATTTCGAACTCCGCAGCTATCAGCAAGACGCATTGGACAGGCTGCGGGATTATCTTACCAAGGTGCCGCGTTTCGGAGCCGGACCAGCCTTTTATGCAGTCGCGAATTCACCCTACACGCCTGCCCCGCTTGTGAACCCCGAAACACCCTATGTCTGCATCCGTATCCCGACCGGGGGCGGCAAAACAGTCGTTGCAGCACATTCGATCGGCGTGGCCGCGAAAGCCTACCTGCAGGCTGACAATCCGATGGTGTTGTGGCTGGTACCCTCGACCGCGATCCTCGATCAAACGCTGAGCGCGCTTCGCAATCTGGATCACCCCTACCGGGCGGCTTTGGCGGCAGACTTTGGCCGTAACCTGTCGGTCCTGACAGTAGCGGAGGCGCTATCACTCTCCCGTGCCGACGCGACCGGCGGCGCCTGTATCATCGTCTCCACAATCCAGGCTTTCCGGATCGAGGAAACAGCCGACCGAAAAGTCTATCAGGACGCTGGGGCATTGATGGACCACTTCAGCGGGCTCGATCAAACTCAAGTCGATCGGCTGGACAAGGTCGAAGGCACGCATCGCCCGATCGCATCTCTGGCCAATGTTTTGCGGCTGCATCGCCCGATGGTGATCGTTGACGAAGCTCACAACGTACGCGGACCACTCTCTTTCGATACGCTGGCGCGTTTTGATCCGTCGCTCGTGCTCGAATTTACCGCGACGCCTCAACTGACCCACGACCCGGTTACGGGCAACGAGCCCTCCAACATCGTCTATCACGTTTCGGCGGCGGAGCTGAAAGCCGCAGAAATGATCAAGCTTCCTATCCGCCTGCAAACGGATACGGATTGGAAAAAGGTTATCGGGCAAGCGCTCGATTGCCGGGTCGCATTGGAAGAAGCCGCGCAGGCGGAACAGGCCGATACAGGAGAGTATATTCGCCCGATCATCCTGTTTCAGGCGCAGTCCAAGTCCAAGACTGACCCGGATCGCCTGACCCCGGATAAAGTGGCCAGCTTCCTGACCGAAGACAAACGCATTCCGCGCGCTCAGATTGCGATTCATGGCGGCGGCTACAAAGAGCTGGACGCGCTCGACGATATTTCCGATCCCGCATGCCCCGTGCGTTATGTGATCACCATCCAAGCATTGCGAGAGGGTTGGGATTGCCCTTTCGCCTACGTCTTGTGTTCCGTAGCAGAGCTGAATTCACCGACCGCTGTTGAGCAGATTCTCGGTCGCGTGTTGCGCATGCCAAAGGCGCGGCGCAAAAGCCGGGACATCCTCAATCGTGCTTATGCCTTCGTCGCATCCGCGAATTTCAACGCCACGGCGGAGAGCCTGAAAGACGGCCTCGTCGACGGCGCAGGTTTCGATCGGCTGGAGGCGGCAGAACTCGTCAAAGCTCATAGCGAACTTCAACTGGACGACCCGCGCAGCGAATACGTCCACGCATCAGAACCTCTGCCTGAGGCAACGACAGCGAGCGAAGTAGGCGAAGCGATCGAGAAACTACCGCCGTCAATGAAAGCGCGTGTGCAATTCGAGCCGGAGACGCGCAAGCTCAATATCCTTGGCACCGTTTCCCGCGATCAACGAAGCACGATGCTACTTGCTTTTTCGAAGGTGCAAGGAGCCGAGCGCATAATCGATCGGGTCTTCATCGCTTCGAACCGGATACAGGCCAGCGAACTCCCGCCGGGCGAACGGATGCCGTTTATCGTGCCGCGCCTTTGCATCATGCGCCAAGGCGAATTGGAACTGTTCGGGCCGGATCATTTCCTCGACCTGCCATGGAATTTGGCGGAATGCGATCCCGTGCGATTCGTGAACCGTTACCAGATCAAGGATGCGACCAAGACGGGCATTATCGATGTCTCGGACGAAGGAAAAATGAATATCGCCTTCGTCGGCGAACTACAGTCTCAACTTGCAACATTGATCCAGGAGCCTGCATGGACCTTGCCGCGCCTGGTGAACTGGATCGATCGGGGCATCTCCCACCCCGACATCACCAAGCCTGCCGCCCGGATTTTTATCCAAAAGGCGCTCGAAGCCCTTCAGACCATCAAGGGCTATTCTCTCGATGAAATGGCGCGCTACAAAGCCGAGCTCCGGCGATCGCTTGCGGATGAAATACAAACCCTGCGCCAGGAGCGGGAAGCCGGGTGCTACGCCGCCCTATTCTCGGACGACGCCCAATTCTTCGCCACGGATTCCGGAATGGCGCTCGTCTTTGACGATCAAAGCTATGCTTATAACCAGCCCTACAAAGGGGCTCGGAGATTCAACAAACACTACTTCCCGATCATCGGCGATCTGAAGCCAAGGGGTGAAGAATTCGATTGCGCTGTTTTCCTTGATGAGCACCCCAGCGTGCGTCACTGGGTACGCAATGTGGATCGCAAGCCCAATGCCTTCTGGCTGCAGCTACCAAGCGGCAAATTCTACCCTGACTTTGTGGCGCTGCTTACAGATGGCCGCATCCTTGTTGTGGAGTACAAGGGCGCGGATCGGCTCGCCGGAGCGCAGGACAAACTCAAGATCGGCGAATTGTGGGCGGAGTCGAGCGACGGGAAATGCCTATTCAACATGCCCTCAAATCGTGATTTCAGTCAGCTTTCCGCGCTGATCGAGGGGAAGTAGGTCGAGATCACGCGATCTGTTTTGTTGGTTCTTTTGTTGGTATATTGGAAATTTGAGTGAAATATAATCGCGTGATTTCAAAACGCTACTCGTTGAACTCGAAGCCGAGCCTGCCACCCAGCTGGACGATGTTGCGCACTGGTTTTTGAGAGACCGCGGCGATATTCGGTCATCCTACGCACTTGAAGTCACCGCGAACGAATACGGCTGCCAAGGACTGGAGCTGGACTACGTTGGTGTCTGCTGGGATGGCGATATGCTCTGGAGTGCGAAGGGCCAGCGCTGGGAGCCTAGAAGGCTAAACGGCGCGAAGTGGCAATCGATACATCAGCCGGACGGCAAGGCTTGGGCGCTGAACAAGTATCGAGTGCTGCTTACTCGAGCACGGCTCGGGACGGTGATCTGGGTTCCTCAGGGGCCGTCAACCGATCCGACGCGCGACCCGGCCAGGTATGATGCGGTTGCTAGGGCTTTGAAGTATGCAGGGGCACGAAGCCTCTAAGCTCTAGGCCCTTGGGACGGCCACATCAAAATTGAGCTGTCCACTTCCTCCAGACCGATCGATCCGCCCTCCTGATAGCTGACCGAAAAAGCGCGGCTGTAACCTGCCGGTCCCAGTGCCCAGAAGATTGGAGCCTTGCGAGCCCTTAAACCTTCGACCTTTTTGAATGCGTTTCGGCCTCTTTCTCCCACAAGTGCAACAGCGCTGGGGTCCGAGCAGTATTCAGCCATGAGTTCCAAAAGGCGATCGACTTCACGCTTTGTCTTCTTCACCTCACCAGCGATGCGCTCGTCGCTGGAAGAGTTGGAATAGGCGACGATGTCGAATGCACTATCGGGCGATTGCGCGCCGATGTTTTCAGTGGGCCACCCGAAATCGAGATGCAGACGAGCTAGGCCGCCGAACGTAATGATTGGCTCGAGCCACAGCCAAAATCGACGCGGGGTTTCGGACTTCCGACCCTCCCAAAACAGCGCCTCCGATGCGCTACCACGGGCCGTGCTGTACTGTCCTTCCCCTTTCGGAATGAGCAGACCCCGCTCCCAGGCGCGTAGGAAGTACTCGACGTCCGTCTCATCCACCAGTTTCCGCGTCGCATCGAACCCGGCTGGCTCACAATTCATTCTTGGATTGGTGCAATAGTACGGAACAAGCTCTTCACGAACCAGCGCATCAAATCGTTCACCGGTTTTGTTCACCTAAAAACAGCCCAATAATTCATAACGGATCAGTTGATTTACAACACTACGAGCCATCATGGGTCGCATTGAGTGGAATGCCCCGTGTCGCCGATTATCGTGTTGCCCTGAAGGCTACCACTTCACCATTCGCCTTGTGAAGCAAAAGGCACTGGATATCACCGGTCAGCGCTCGATCGATTTCTCGACGCTCCACAGCGACGGAAACACTCGGTCGAGTAGTGGCCTCCCCAGATGCCCAGAACGGAGCTGCTGGGGCGTACACAACTGACCAGAAGCCCCCTTCCCGAACTTGCCTTGCATCTGCTGGCGGAACTGAAACCCCAAACCACACGTCATCTGGTTGAGCCTGACGTCGCTGGTTCAGTAGGGAGCCCGTCCTGTCGACGCGCTCGAAAAGATATCTAGTGATCTGGTCGACTTGTCGGACATTTCTTTGAACCCCAAGCCCTGTTTCTCCTCTGTAGCTTCCGGTATCGATACTTTCAGAACGCGCTCTTACACCGACCAGATTTATATAGCGGCGAGCGTAATCGCTACCAACACCAAATAGGCGATTGGCAGACGTAGCGGTGATCAGGAAACCAGCATAGGCGGCGTAAACAGGTACGATTAGGCGTTCAGTGTCCGCATCATAGGACACAAACTCACCGTTTAGTGGCATCTCGATCCAGTAGACCGGATCAATCTCTGTGAGGGCCGCATATTGTCGCGCTTCAAAGACAGCTGTCGTTTCATACTCACCGCGCTGGTTCGGAATGGATTGTACAGCTGCCCACACATCATCGAAGCCTACCCGACCCAATGCCGAAAGCTCGACGGGACACTCCTGGGAAAGAGCGGCTGGGGCTGCAACCGATACCGAGGCAAGGAGAGCTGAAAAAGCGGCTAAACGGGTTAAATTTCTTAGGTTCATTTTCACCCCCTCCGAAAAGTGCTGTAACAGCTAACATAACTTCTAGTGAGTTCCACTAGTGTCTGGGAGATACCCGCCCGCCAAAGCGGCCAATGCCAATGCAGGGGTCAATACGAATGGCCCGCCATCAATGCGTGCGAGCGGACGGCCCCAACGCCAAAGGCTCAACTTCCGCCCGTCTTTCACCCAAAGTGAACCGCTAGACACGATTATAGCCCCATCTGGAAGCCGCGATATTTGTCCGCTGTCCAGTTTGCCCTCGGTTCGCTTAGCCATTCTCTCTGAATGCAGCTCTGCGTCGATCTGATCAGCTCGCAGTGAACCCGGGTTCAAACCTCGCACCATTTCCACAGCGGCCATAAACGCCCGATACGCCGGTCGCCGACATTGCGAACACGGCCTGTGCCCCGCCGCCAGGGCACTGACCTCATCTTTGAAGAAAAGCGGCGTGTATCGACCAGGGGCGCGCAGTGGAACTTTGTTATCTTTGTATTCGAGTGCACAGGTGATCCACCGTTTACCCTTCCATCGATAGCGAATGATGCCATCATTGTCGTGGAGACAACCTCGATTGCCCATGAGCGATCCGCGCTGGGGAATGGCGACGACCTCACCTAGCGGGGTGACGCGGTTCTGCAGGGGCTGTGCGTAAGAAGACATCGAACATGATAGCGGATTTGCGGTTTCATGTCCCAAACGATGGCCTCTATATATTGAGAAATGAGCCGCGATATGACTTCACGCAACCCCCTCCAGCGCCCCGGCATAATTCGACCTCTGGCCGCCGACTGGGAACTTCGTGACGATGAGATCCGCGTAGACAATCTCCAGGTGGAGTTCACCGGGTGCTGGGTAGGTTACAGCGACATCTCCGATTGGGATCGTATTTCCCGTCTCATAGCGCCACCCAGGTCGGGCAATGAATACGCATTCACCCGAAACGGGAACCACATTCGGCGCAAGCGGACTGGCAGAAGTGATTGGCCTCACTGCTTCTGGGATGCCGAAATCCGGCATTACCCAACAGAGCGCGGCGGCCCGTTACAAATCCGCCTGACCATAAATCCGACGCGCTTCGAGGCATTTCGAGCCCTTGCTATAATCAAGAAAGATGGAGCTATCGAGACCTCCCCAATTCCGGAAAGAGCGCGGCGCATAAGAGCTCTCACCTACGATGCCAACACGAATTTTATCCCGACCTCGGCCAGGCGGAGAACATTTCATCGCCGCGCCGAAATGTTTCGGCTCGCGGTGGAGGAGTTCAGACAAGACTTGGTCACAAACCTTGAGAGATCTGGCATCCCTCTAGCGGAGGCCGGATCGAATGAGAGCGTGGGAACCAGACCGTGGCAGTCTGCCGAAAGCCAGATGGTGCTCGACTGGAACCATTGGCGTGTTGATCGGCTGGAACAATATGTGGAAGTGAGCACTAGCGACGCATTGCGCGTGGTTCGTTTGGGCTATTTGGACGCTCGCGCTCGCTTCAACACCATAACATCATCCATCTATCCGCTTCGTCGACTAGAGCGCCCGCAACTGGCCTCCGAGCTCGACCGCAACAAGCGCGCATTGTCCTACTCTGTTCGATTGAGCTCGAAGAATAACGTGACGGTCTACGCAAAAGCCGCTGAGACCATCCGGATAGAACGCCGCTGGGTGAGAGGTAATGGGAGGCCGGAGGTCGGGTTCATTCCATATCAGCGCCGCGGCTTTGAAGGACTTATCGATTGGGTCGATGCCATGAACCCGGGTTCAAAGAAGGCGATCGCGCCAGTTGAAACACGCCTTCATCAACTTTCTTCCGCGCCGCCGGCAGGATCAGAATTGTGGTATCAAGCCTCGTTCCTGGCTGTCCGCGCGCTCCCGGATATAAACGAGTACCAAGGCTTTTTCGCCCGCGCCGCGGAATATGGCGGCTTCCAGCGAAGTGCAGAGACTTCCCGCGTCCAAAGGCTCCTAGATACACTCATTGCGTTTGAGATTTTTGAGACCCTGGGTCCGCGCGAAAACATCGTCCCCGTCCCCGCCCTGCAGAGCTACCTATTGACCCATCGCGAGGTGCGCGAACTGGAAGAGTGTCGCCGCCCGTCTGGAGCGTGAGCGCCAGCGAGCGGGCGGGCGGCGACACAATAGCTTCAGCGCGCGTCGCGATGGGTCACGAAATGACCAACAAATCCGAAATTCCCCGCGTTTGCAGCTCACCATGAGCCCAAGACCGGCTGTTTTCGGCTCACAAGGGTCGATTTGGGCGTGTTGTGCACCCCGGTTCAAAATTGAGTGCCTGTCAGTTTTGATCAAATACCGGCAAGCTTTGAAGGGTGAGGTCGTGGTTGGCGTCACTAAACCGGACTTTATCGATAGCCTTTTTTAGATGCCCGAGGTTAGGACCACTTCCATATTGAGAATGTGCGTCTTTCGCCGCCCAGCCACCAATTGCCTTTTGGGTTGCATCGTCCAGCCCACAATTTCGCATCGCATCAACGAAGGTGTGCCTGAAGCTGTGAAAGACCAGTCCGCTACCCGTCAGACCCAAACGCTTCATCCGGTAGGAGAAGCGTTTGGAGAAAACATCCGATGCCGATCCAGATTGGCTAAACGGAATGTCGGGAAACAACCGCTCAGGACCATTGGCTGTGCGACGTGTTGCCCACCTACCAAACCCAAGACGGACAAGCTCGCTATGGACCGGAATAACCCGCTCACTACCAATGGTCTTTAGGCGTTGCCCGCGCTGCGGATTGTGCCTGACCCGGATGGACATTGTTCCGTCTATGGCAGCGATATCGTCGGTCCAGAGCTGGCAAACCTCCGCCAGCCGCATGCCCGACAGCAACGCTATCAGCGGAACCCAATAGGCTCCGTCAAATACCTGCTTGGCATCGCTTTGAGTGAGGTAGGGCTCGGCATCAAAAAGGGACTGAAGCTCGCCGGTCGTAAATGACCGGCGTTTGCGCTGCGCTCGTGGGTCCTTTCTGATTGCCAGCCCTACACACGGGTCTCTGGCGAGCAGTCCACGTTCAACGAGCCGCCTCAAAAACGATGATGCCGTCTCCATAATTATCCGCGCGTTGTTTCGGTCAACAATCGGCAACCCGCGCGCTTTCGCGACTGCAGGCATCTCGGCCACTGGTGTGTCCGGCAGTGACCGAAATGGATCGCGGGGCAGGTCTAGAAGCGTGTCGCGAAAGGCCCCCATTTGCCGCTGGGTAATGGAGTGAATGTCGGTGTCCTCCCCAAAATACGCGGCAAGCACCCGTAGTCGGCCTCGATTAGCGCTGCGGGTCGCATCCGACACGGCCCGGCCTCGATCATTCACATAGCTTGCAATTTGTTCGCCCAATAAAAGCGCATCATCAACAACGTCACCCCCATTTGAACCCGGGTTCAAATGGGGGTGACCCGGTTGTTCTTCAACGAAACTGACATCAGCATTCGCCGGATGGCTGGAAAAGTCGTCATTCATACGAGCAAGGACCCGCCGGGAGACATCAACGCGCGCCTCCATGATCCGATCCGCAAATCGGTTCCAGATCGCCCCGCCCTCCTTAGGCGCTTCAAAGTTATGCTTGTCGCAAAGGTGATCAATTACATCGCTGGTCGAATGGCGAAGCTTCCAATGCCTTAAATCGGCATAGCCTTCCATTTCCTCCCGGATAGCATCAAGGCGCTGCTGACCTGTACGATCCGACCGCGATAAGCCTCTCAGCACTTCGAACTCTGCGCCCAGACGAAAGGCGTGCCAATCACGAACCAGAACCTCAGTGTCTGAAATATCCAGCGCCTGCTTGGTTTTGGCGCTCGACCCAGCTGCATAGACGCCCGCAAGGCTCGCTTGAGCGTTCGCTTTAATCAGCTCAAACTCTGCGTCGATCTGTGCCCAGGCACGCTTTGCCTCTTTGAGGCTGTCGGTGCCCAGAGTGCGCTTGAATTCCGACAAGCCCACTGTTTCACGCAGGCGCATGGGAATTGCTGCCCGAAAAACGTAGCGCCCGCCTCGTTCATATAACCGTGGGAAATTCTCAATCTTCCTCATGTGTTTTTGTACCATAAAATGTACGAAAACACAAGAAATACTGCTTCAATTACAAAGCAATAGAGGAATTACAGCCCCTTAGGGGAAAATGGCGGAGAGAGAGGGATTCGAACCCTCGGAACCTTGCGGTTCAA
>TARA_R110002124_G_scaffold12899_7_pt1 | contig 21487 bp, 19 predicted proteins | sample TARA_R110002124 | Tara Oceans TARA_R110002124 (sample SAMEA4397445) | marine metagenome | biome: Polar Biome; feature: [SRF] surface water layer (ENVO:00010504); material: water (ENVO:00002006), including particulate matter (ENVO:01000060) such as... | depth 5 m | reverse complement strand
GCCCCGGCACCGCCAAACGGTTTGGCGGCGCGCACAGCCCCAAAGTCCCGATCCAGGAAGGCCCGCAGTCCACGCCCTATGGTCAATTGGTCGAGGATTTCATCCTGCACGACTTGACCGACCGGCTGGTGCACGGCGCCGACTACCAGGCCCGCCGCAGCACCGTGCAGGCGTTCAACGCCGCCAACCCGGTGCTGAAAAAGGGGCTGGCGCTGACGCCCGTCAAATTCGGGATCAGCTTCACGTTGACGCATCTCAATCAGGCGGGGGCGCTGGTGCATGTGTATCAGGATGGCTCGGTCCACCTGAACCACGGCGGCACGGAAATGGGCCAGGGCCTGTTTCAGAAAGTCGCGCAGGTCGCGGCATCGGCGTTCGGCATCGCGCTGGAGGCTGTGAAGATCACCGCGACCGATACCGCGAAAGTGCCCAACACCTCGGCCACGGCGGCCTCCAGCGGGTCGGACCTGAACGGCATGGCGGTCAAAGCCGCCTGTGACACGCTCCGCGAACGCATTGCGGCGCATCTGGCCGAACGGTTCCAGACCGATGCCGCACGGATCACGTTTGCGGACGGGTTGGTCCACGTCGGCACCGAACGTCTGACCTTTGCCGAGGCCGCGATGTCCGCCTATCAGGCGCGGGTCAGCCTGTCCTCGACCGGGTTCTACGCGACGCCCAAACTGGCGTGGGACCGCCTCAAGGGACAGGGGCGCCCGTTCTTCTATTTCGCGTATGGCGCGGCACTGTCCGAAGTGGTGATCGACACGTTGACCGGCGAATCCCGGATCCTGCGCGCGGATATCCTGCATGACGCGGGCGCATCGCTGAACCCGGCGCTGGATATCGGCCAGATCGAAGGCGGCTACGTGCAGGGCGCGGGCTGGCTGACGACCGAGGAACTGGTCTGGGACGATGCCGGACGCCTGCGCACCCACGCGCCTTCGACCTACAAAATCCCCGCATGCGGCGACCGGCCCCGGGTGTTCAACGTCGCCCTGTGGGACGCCGAAAACCCCGAGGACACGGTCCATAAATCCAAGGCGGTGGGCGAGCCGCCGTTCATGCTGGGGATTTCGGTGCTCATGGCCCTGTCCGACGCGGTGGCGGCCTGCGGCGACGGCACGCTTTATCCCGATTTGCACGCCCCGGCCACGGCCGAGCGCATCCTGGCCGCCGTCGCCCGGCAAAGGCGCGACGATGCTTGACCGCGCCGCCCTGGACCAGGCCGTGGAACGCCACGGGTCCGTGGTGCGGGTGGTGATCTGCGCGCATCAGGGGTCCTCGCCGCGTGGCGCCGGCGCGGCCATGCTGGTCTGGTCCGATCTCTCGGATCGCGGCGGGCAGTCGGGCAGCATCGGCGGCGGCGCGCTGGAATTCGAGGCTGCGCGCCGGGCCCGCGCGATCCTGTCGGGCACGGCCGAACCGGGGATCGAGCGCCAGGCGCTTGGCCCCAATCTGGGCCAGTGCTGCGGCGGTGCCGTGACGCTGGGATATGAGCGGTTCGACGCGGGCGCGCTTGCCGAAGTCCCGCGAACCGGCCTGTTCGCCCGCCCCCTGAGCCCGCAAGCCGAGATGCCGCTGGCGATCCGCCGGGCGCTCAGATCGGCGCGCGGCGAAGGGGTGGCGACGCTGCGCTTTGCGCGCGGGTGGCTGGCCGAACCGGTCGCCCCGCCCAGCCGCGCAGTGTGGATCTGGGGCGCGGGGCATGTGGGTCGCGCCTTGGCAAGCACGCTGGCCCCCCTGCCCGGTCTTTCCATCACCTGGATCGACACGGCGGCGGACCGCTTTGCGCCGACCATCCCCAACGGCGTCGCCACCCGTGTGGCCCGCGACCCGCTGGCATTGATCCCGGCGGCCCCCGCCGAGGCCGAGCATGTCATCCTGACCTACAGCCACGCGCTGGATTTCGACCTGTGCCATGCCTTGCTGACCCACGGGTTCAAAAGCTGCGGGCTGATCGGATCGGCGTCGAAATGGGCACGGTTTCGCAACCGATTGCGCGGATTGGGCCATGCGCCCGATGAAATCGCGCGCATTTCCTGTCCGATCGGGGATCCGGCGCTGGGAAAACACCCCCAGGAGATTGCCATTTCCGTCGCGGCGGCGTTTCTTGCGCCACGAACCGCCGTGCAAACTCAGCCTGCTTCACGGGCCCAAGACCGGGAGATCCATCGATGACCACCCCTCTTTTGTCGATCAAGGGCCTGACCAAGACCTATCCGGGCGTCATTGCCAATGACGACGTGACCTTCGACATCGCCGAGGGCGAGGTGCACGCGCTGCTGGGCGAAAACGGCGCGGGCAAGTCGACGCTGGTCAAGGCGATCTACGGGCTGGTGCGCCCTGATTCCGGCGAGATGTCCTGGCGCGGTGCCCCCTATTCGCCCGGCGCGCCGGCGCAGGCCCGCGCCACCGGCGTGGCGATGGTGTTCCAGCATTTCAGCCTGTTCGAAGCCATGGATGTGGCGGAAAACGTGGCGCTGGGCATGGACAACCCGCCGCCGATCCGCGAACTGGCGGCGCGCATCATCGACGTGTCGCAGAATTACGGCCTGCCGCTGGATCCGTCGCGGATGGTGGGCGATCTGTCGGCGGGCGAGCGCCAGCGGGTCGAGATCATCCGCTGCCTGTTGCAGAACCCGCAGCTTCTGATCATGGATGAACCGACATCGGTGTTGACCCCGCAAGAGGTGGAGATCCTGTTTCAGACGCTGCGCAAGCTGAAATCCGAAGGAAAATCTATTCTTTATATCTCGCACAAGCTGGAGGAAATCCGCACCCTGTGTGAAAACGCCACCGTGCTGCGGCTGGGCAAGGTGGTCGGGCGCGCCGATCCGCGCGCAGAAAGCGCGCGGTCGTTGGCTGAACTGATGGTCGGGCAGTCCCTGCATCAGCCGACGCGCGTCCAGACGAAGCCGGGCGAGATCCTTTTGCAGGTGCGCGATCTGTCCCTGCCGCCGCAATCGGCCTTCGGCACGGCGCTTAGATCCGTCAACCTGACAGTGCGCGAAGGCGAGGTTTTCGGCATCGGCGGGGTTGCCGGGAACGGCCAGGACGAGCTGCTGGCCGCCTTGTCAGGCGAAACCCGCAGCGCCCCTGGCGCGATCCGCGTAAAGGATGACAATATCGGCCATATGGGCCCCAACGCGCGGCGCGCGTGGGGCTTGCTGTGTGCACCTGAAGAACGGCTGGGCCACGCCGCCGCGCCGGACATGAGCCTGACCGAGAACGCCCTGCTGACTGGCGCCTGGCGCGAGAAACTGGTCAAGCGCGGTTTCGTCAACTGGCGCAAGGCGCGCGGCTTTGCCGAACGGGTGATCGAAACCTTCGATGTGCGCACGCCCGGTCCGCAGGTCGCGGCGCGCGCGCTGTCGGGCGGCAATTTGCAGAAATTCGTGGTCGGCCGCGAGATCTTGCAGCGTCCGCGCATTCTGGTGGTCAACCAGCCGACCTGGGGCGTCGATGCCTCGGCCGCGGCGGCCATCCGGCAGGCGCTGCTGGATCTGGCGCAAAACGGCGCGGCGGTGGTGGTGATCAGCCAGGATCTGGATGAACTGATGGAGGTCGCCGATCAATTCGCGGCCCTGAATGCCGGGGCGCTCAGCGCGCCCAGACCGGTGCAAGGCCTGACCATGAACCAGATCGGCCTGATGCTGGGCGGCGCGGAAGGAGACAGCGATGCTGCGGCTTGAGAAACGACCCTCGCCATCGAAGATGTGGGACTACCTGACGCCCGTCGTTGCCGTCATTTTGACAATGATCGCCGGTGGATTTCTGTTCTGGTTTCTCGGAAAAGACCCCTTTGTCGCCCTCAAATTGATATTTTGGGACCCGATCGACCCGTCGCCTACCGCGCAGTTTTCGGCCTATTCGCGCCCGCAATTGCTGGTCAAGGCGGGGCCGCTGATCCTGATCGCGGTGGGGCTGGCGATCGGCTTTCGCGCGGGGATCTGGAACATCGGCGCCGAAGGGCAATACATCATCGGCGCGCTGAGCGCGGCCGGTGTCGCGCTGGCCTTTTACCCGGCGGGTGGCTGGTATATCTTTCCACTGATGGTTATCGCCGGCGCGGCCGGCGGCTGGGCCTGGGCGATGATCCCGGCGATCCTGAAAACCCGGTTCAACACCAACGAGATCCTGGTCTCGTTGCTGCTGGTCTATGTCGCCGAAAAGCTGCTGGCCGCCGCCGCGACCGGGTTCATGCGCAACCCCGACGGGGCGGGCTTTCCGGGCTCGCGCAACATCTTCAACTATGCCCCGGCGTCTAACCAGGAACTGATCGCCAACAGCGGGCTGCACTGGGGCGGGGTGGCGGCGCTCATCACCGTGCTCTTTGCCTATCTGCTGCTGCAAAAGCACATCCTCGGGTTCCATGTGCAACTGGCCGGCCAGGCGCCGCGCGCGGCGAAATTCGCGGGCGTCGCGCCCTCGCGGCTGATCCTGATCTGCCTGGGGCTGTCGGGGCTGTTGTCCGGGCTGGCCGGCATGTTCGAAGTGGCGGGCCCGGCGCGGCTGATTACCATCGACTTCAACGCCGGCTACGGCTTCACCGCGATCATCGTTGCCTTTCTGGGGCGGCTGCATCCGGTCGGCATCGTGTTGGCCGGGCTTTTGCTGGCGCTGACCTATATCGGTGGCGAGCTGGCGCAATTCATGCTGAACCTGCCGGCATCGGCGATTCAGGTGTTTCAGGGAATGCTGTTGTTCTTCCTTCTGGCGCTGGATGTCCTGTCCAATTACCGCGTCCGCCTGAACTTCAAAGCCAGCACGGAGGCCGCGTGATGCCCGATCTGTCAACGATCAACCCGATTGTCCTGATTGCCTCGCTGATGGTGGCGGCCACGCCGATCCTGCTGGCCGGGATCGGGGAACTGGTGGTCGAGAAAGCCGGGGTCCTGAACCTGGGCGTCGAGGGGATGATGATAACCGGCGCCGTCGCCGGGTTCGCCATCGCCGTGACCACGGGCAACCCCTATGTGGGAATGCTGGGGGCTGTCGCCGCAGGTGCGCTGGTCTCGCTTATCTTTGCCGTTCTGACGCAGGTTCTGATGGCCAACCAGGTGGCCACGGGGCTGGCGCTGACCATGTTCGGGCTGGGCTTTTCGGCGCTTCTGGGGCAGGCCTTTGTCGGCGTCGTGCCCCCCCTGACGCCCAAGCTGTCCTTCGGCCCGCTGAGCGATATCCCGGTGATCGGACGTATCCTGTTCAGCCATGACATCCTGGTCTACGTATCGCTGCTGGTGGTTGCGCTGACCTGGTTCTGGCTGAACAAGACGCGCGGCGGGCGTATTCTGCGCGCGGTTGGCGAAAACCACGAAAGCGCCCACGCGCTGGGCTACAAGGTGCGCCGCGTCCGCATTCTGGCCATTGCCTTTGGCGGCGGCTGCGCCGGGTTGGGCGGCGCTTATCTGAGCCTCGTGCGCGTGCCGCAATGGACCGAGGGCATGACCGCAGGCGCGGGCTGGATCGCGCTGGCGCTGGTAGTCTTTGCGTCCTGGCGGCCGTGGCGGGTGCTGATCGGCGCCTACCTGTTCGGCGGCATCATGGTGTTGCAGTTGAACCTGCAGGCCGCGGGTTTCCGCATTCCTGTGGAATATCTGTCCATGTCGCCGTATTTAATCACTATCCTTGTGCTTGTCGTCATGTCATCGAATCGGGGACGCGCCTCGCTTTCGGCGCCCGGATCCCTGGGCAAACCGTTCCACGCCGCCGGCTGATCCGGCACATCATCAAGGGCTGAATGAAGCCCGTTCAACTGGGAGAAAAAGAATGAAACGCAGAACCCTGCTTGCCTCGTCGGCCATGGCGCTTGGCCTCGCCGCAACCGTTGGCACCGGCGCACGCGCGTCCGGCAACACCCCGCTGAAGGTGGGCTTCATCTATATCGGCCCGCCGGGCGATTTTGGCTGGACCTATGCGCACGATCAAGGGCGCCTGGCCGCGCAAGAGTATTTCGGCGACAGCGTCGAAACCTCGTTTGTCGAAAACGTGCCCGAAGGTCCGGACGCCGAGCGCATCATGACGCAGATGGCACTGTCGGGCGCCGACATGATCTTCGCCACCTCGTTCGGCTATGGCCCGTCGATCAATGCCGTCGCGCAGCGCTTTCCGAACATCGCGTTCGAGCACGCCACCGGCTACCTTCAGGAAGCCCCGAACGTGTCGCTGTATAACGCGCGCTTCTACGAAGGGCGCGCCGTCATCGGCCATATCGCGGGCCGCATGACGCAGACGAATGTCGTCGGCTATATCGCCTCGTTCCCAATCCCCGAAGTGATCCGTGGCATCAACTCGGCCTATCTGCATGCCCGCGCTGCGAACCCGGATGTCGATTTCCGCGTCGTCTGGGTCTACACGTGGTTCGATCCGGCGCAGGAAGCCGCCGCCGCCGAAGCCCTGATCGAACAGGGCGCGGACATGATTATGCAGCACACCGATTCGACCGCGGCGCTGACCGTTGCCCAGCAGCGCGGCGTCTCGGCCTTTGGCCAGGCATCGGACATGTCCCAGTTCGCCCCGGAAGCGCACCTGACCGCGATCATCGACAACTGGGCGCCCTACTACATCAAGCGCATTCAAGAGCGTCTGGATGGCACCTGGGCGGCCGGAAATTCCTGGAACGGTATCGCCCAGGACGAGGTCACCTTTGCCCCGTTCAACCCGCGCATCCCGGCCGACGTTCAGGCCGAAGCCACCGCCATGATCGAGTCCATTCGCACCGGGGCTTACCATCCGTTCACCGGACCGATCAATCGCCAGGACGGCACAGCCTGGCTCGCCGCCGGCGAAGTGGCGGGCGACGATGTTCTGGGTGGCCTGAACTTCTACGTCGAAGGCCTGGCGGGCGAAATCCCAAGCTGACCCAAGCTTGAACCGGCGATTCGGGCGGCCTTCGGGCCGCCCCTTTTCGGTCTGCCAGAGCCACGAGCCAGCCCGGGCGGATCAGGCCGTCAGTTCGTCCCAGATCTCCAGCGCCCGTCCGGCATTCATCACCGCCGGGCCGCCGCCCATCTGGATGGCCATGGCCAGCACGTCGCTGACCTCGTCGCGCGTGGCGCCCAGATTTCGCAACACATCGGCATGGAATGCGGCGCAATCATCGCAGCCCTGCGCTACCGAAATGCCAAGCGCGATGTATTCCTTTTCCTTCGCGCTCAGCGCCGCGCCGGCCTTGACCGCCGCGGAAAGCTGCCCAAAGCCCTTCATCGGCGCGTTCACGGCCTTGATGAGCGCGCGCGAGCGGTTCCTGGTTAAGTCCAGAGCGTTCTTGGCTGTCATAATATTCCTTTTCATGAATGTTTATGCCTCAAGCCTGTCACACCCCCCGATATCGGGCCTTGATTTGCGTCAAGCGCGGCGGGCGATCAGCATCAGGTTGTTGGCCGGCATGGCGGTGGGAGGCTCCACTCTCAGGCCGCTGGCCGTCAGCTGCCCCGCGACCCCTTCGATCGCCTTGTAGCCGATCGCCGGATCCTGCGCCTTCAAGGCGGCGTCAAACGCAGCATCGCCCTCGCTGACCAACGCGCCTGCCTGGCGAAACGGACCATACAGGCAAAACACCCCGTCGGGCGCCAGGGCCCGCGCCACCTCGGCCAGCAGCGCGCGCGCTTCAGGTTCCGAAATCAGATGCAGCAGATTGGTCAGGCAGATGGCGTCCTGCCCGCCCCATTGCGCCGCCCAGCCCGGCTGACAGGCATCCAGAACCACGGGCGGCCGGATGTTCACCGCGCCCTCGCACCAGGCCGCGATGGAGCGCAGGTTGTCCGGGTTCGCGTCACTCGGCTGCCAGGACAGGCCCGGGAAACGGCGGCCGAACGCCGCCACATGCTGGCCGGTGCCGCTGGCCAGTTCCAGAGCGCGCCCCTGGTCGGGCAGAACCCGCGCCAGGACCCGGGCGATGGGGTCCAGGTTGCGCGCCGCCGACGGGGCGCTGATGCGCGCGCCCTGCGCCGGCGCGCCGGTGTCGGGCAGGGTCAGCCGCCTCATATGCGCAACCTTTCGGGCAACAGCGCCGCCAGGATCGCCGCCGGCTGGCCAGACGCGGGACCGCCCAGCATTTCGGCCAGCACCCGCGCGGCGCCGGGGGCCGACAAGAACCCCTGACCGCCCTGCCCCGCGCACCAGATGAACCCTGGCGCGGCGGGATCCGGCCCCAGCACCAGCGTCCTGTCCGGCGCGTAACTGCGCAGCCCGGCCCAGGAAGTTTCGACGCGGGTCACCGGCTCGGTCACCATTTCCTCATACCGTGCCAGCCCTTCTGCCAACACCATGTCATCCGCCCAGGCGTCATGCGGCTCCACCGGGTCGGCATCGGCCGGGGACACCAGCAGCTTCCCGGCCTCGGGCTTGGCAAACCAGGTCTCGCCGGCGCCGACAACCATCGGCCAGTCCGACACATCCCGCCCCCCGGGCGCCGGCAGTTGCGCCAGAGACCGGCGATAGGGTTGCAGGCCAATCGGCGCCAGCCCGGCCATCGCCGCGACGCGGTCCGCCCAGGCACCAGCGGCGTTGACCACGGCGCGCGCCTCGATCCAGTCGCCGCCGGTCTGAACCCGCCAGCCGGCGCCGTGCCGCTCAAGCGCCGTCACCGGCGAGGACGGGCGAATTTGGCCCCCGGCATGTCTGATCCGGCGCGCGTAAAGCTGCATCATCAGGTCGGTGTCGATCGACTGCGCACCCTCGGCAGCGCCGGCAAAAGCAACTGCCTGGGCGTTCAGGATCGGCACACGCAGGCAGGCCTGTTCGACGCTGATCGGCGTCAATTTCAGGTCCACCGTGTCCTGCGCGAACGCCGCGGCATCCTGCGGCCGGCCGACCACCATGAATCCCCGCGGGCTCAGCACCCCCATTTCCGCCAGATCCGCCCCGCTGGCCCGCGCCAGCGCGCGCGTGACCGGCGCGCCGTATTCCGCCTCATACAGCGCCGCCGAGCGGCCCGAGGCATGGTAACCCAGGCTCGATTCGCCCTCGCACACCAGCACGCGACCCATTGGCGCCAGATGCGCCCCGCTTGACAGCCCGGCAATTCCGCCGCCTATGATCACATGGTCCCAACCGTCCCCGGCCATTGTGTTCACCGTTCCCTCATCCGCGCGGCCACGGTGTCAGAGGATCCCGAGCAAGGCAAGGAGCCCGCGCCATGACCCTCTATGCCCTGGCCATCCTGGCGCTGATCGCGGCCATCGGCTTTGAGATGCGCTTCGCGGGCGATGACCGACCCAACGCCCAGGCCAGCACCCTCAAGACCGCCAGCACCGCATGTCTGGCGCTGATTGGCGTGCTGGCGGGCAGCCCTGTCTGGATCGTGCTGGGTCTGGCCTTCGGCGCGCTGGGGGATTTCGCGCTGTCGCGCCCCGGTGACCGCTGGTTTCTGGCCGGGATGCTGGCCTTTGCCCTTGGGCACATGGCCTATGTGGCGGAATTCGCCGCGCGCATCGGCCCCGGGCCATTGCCATGGGTGTTCACGCCGGTGCTGGGGCTGATGATTGCGCTGATGCTGGTTGCCGTGTTCTGGATCGCGCCGAAGGCCGGGAAATTTTGCCTGCCGGTGCGGCTCTATGCGCTGGTGATCGGCGCCATGGCGCTGGGTGCCGCCGCCCTGCCCGCCGCGCCGGGGCACACCATCCTTCAGATCGGCGTCGCGATGTTCGTGGCGTCCGATCTGGTTCTGGCGCTGCGTCTGTTCGTGCTGCGCGCGGCGCGCCCGCGCCTGTTTGCCGCGCGCCTCTTGTGGCCGCTGTATTGGGGCGGGCAGGCGCTGATTCTGTGGGGTGCCTGATTCTGTCGGGTGCCTGATTCTGTGCGGCGCCTGATTCTGTGCGGTGCCTGACGCGCGCGAGCAATCGCGCGGGTTCAGGGTGGCCCGTCCAGCGCCGCCTGCATCTGGGCGCGGGTTGCCCGGCGCGGATCCAGCTGCGCAAACGCCGCGATGCGCTCGTCCAGCCGCGCCAGCAGCGCGCCATCGCTCAATCCCGCCGGCAAGCCCCAACCCGAAACCACCGGCAGACCGTCAAAGACCGGCACTTGCCGGCGCGCGGTCGCCCCCAGCGCGATGACGATATCCAGCCGGGGCGCGTCCGGCGCCAGGAACTCGGCCACCGGCTTGGCCCAAAGCAGATCGGCGTCCAGCCCCGAGCGCCGCAAGACGCCCAGCCAGCCGGCGGGAACCTCGGACGATGGCGCAACCCCGGCCGAAAACACCTCGTATCGCGCGCCGGCCCTGTCGCGCATCAGCGCCTCGGCCATCAGGCTGGGCCCGGCATTGCCCCGCCCCAGGAACAGCAGGTTATACACGCGCGCCCCGTTTGCGGGCACGGGCGGCAATCCGCGCCCCAGACAGACATCCTTGATCCACGCGGCATTCAGCCGCTCGATCCGCGCCGGCGCCACGCGATACCGCAGCGATGTCCCGCGCCGGTCCTGCACGATCAGCCCGGCTTCGGCCAGCTGCGCCAGATACCCCGACAACGTGCTGGGCTTGACCGACAGCTCCAGACCGATCTCGCCGGCCGGCACCGCCAGCGGATAGCGCCGCACCAGAAGCCGCAGGATCCGCAGGCGCACGGGATGCGCCAGAGCGGCGAAGGCAAGCACGATGTCGTGGTCCATGGCCCGTGATACTGCGCCGCAGCATAATCGGCAAGCCAACTTGAACCTTGCCCCGCGCCCGATTTTTGCTAGCGTCGATCCGCAACGGAGGACCCCATGACACGTATCACGTCCCGCACCATCGGCGATTTCGACGTCACGATCCTGACCGATGGCGGCATCGATTTCGGCCCTGAGTTGTTCCCCGGCACGGCGCAAGCCCATATCGATGCCATTCTTGCGGCCCACAATGCCCAAGGCATCGCCACGAATTTCAACGCCGTCCTGATCCGCGGCGCCGGGCGCACCGTGCTGTGCGACGCCGGCCCGCGTGACCTGTTCGGCCCGGCCTGCGGGTTCCTGCCCGATGCGCTGGCGGAATCCGGCACCGCGCCCGAACAGATCGACACGCTGTTTGCCACCCATATGCACCCCGATCACATCGCCGGGATGATTACGCCCGATGGAAAAGCGGTGTTCGCAAACGCGGAACTGGCCGTGCCGCAAGCCGAGCTCGACTTCTGGTGTGACGAGGCCAGGACCGCCCCCCTGCCGGACTCCGTTCAGGACTGGGCGCGCCTCGCCCGCGCGGTGCTGAAGGCATACGGCGAACGCCTGCGCCCGATCGCACCCCGTGGCGAAATCGCCCCAGGGCTGACCGCCATGCCGCTGGCCGGGCACACGCCCGGCCATTCGGGCTGGCGGCTGTCCTCGGGAACGGAACAATTGATCCATGTCGGGGACCTGATGCACGCCCCGGTCCTTCAGGCTGCCGATCCCGACATCGCCATCGCCTTCGACATGGATGCCGACACCGCCCGAACCACGCGCAAACACCTGCTCGACGAACTGGCCAGCGACGGCGCCCTGTTCACTGGCGGCCACCTCCTGCAACCGGCGTTCCGGCTCGCCCGGCGCGCGGGAAGCGGCTACCGCCTGGAACACCCCTGACGGCTTCATCTTGCCAAAAATACTCCGCGGGGATCCTCAAGGGGGATCGCATCCCCCTTGAGCGGCGTGTGGGGCCGCCCCCACCGGCGCGTTGACGGGGCATCCGCCCCTGAAACGCGCCGCCCTGCCGGACCGGGATCCTACGGGATCAACAGCGACGCATCGCCATACGAAAAGAACCGATACCGCGCTGCAACGGCATGGGCATAGATCTCGCGGATCTCCTCCTGCCCGATCAGCGCCGAAACCAGCATCAGCAGCGTCGATCTGGGCAGATGAAAATTGGTCATTAACCCGTGCACCGCCTGAAACCGGAACCCCGGATAGATGAAGATGTCCGTCTCGCCACGCCACGGCTGAACCGTGCCACCGCGCGCCGCGCTTTCCACAAGCCGCAGGGCGGTGGTCCCCACAGCGATCACCCGCCCGCCGGCAGCGCGGGTCGCGTTGATCTGCGCGGCGGCCTCGGGCGTGACCTCGCCCCATTCGGCGTGCATCTTGTGGGTTGTCACGTCCTCGACCTTCACCGGCAGGAATGTGCCCGCGCCGACATGCAGCGTCACCTCGGTCATCGCCACGCCACTCGCGGTCAACGCGGCCAACAGCGGCTCGTCGAAATGCAGGCTGGCGGTGGGCGCGGCCACGGCGCCGGTTTCACGCGCAAAGACGGTCTGGTAATCCTGCCGGTCTTGCGCGTCGGCGGGTCGGCGTGTTTCGATATAGGGCGGCAGCGGCATCCGCCCGATGGCCTCCAGCGCCGTGTCGAACGCGGCCCCGGTCTGATCGAAGACCAGCACCGCCCCCTCGGCATCGCGTGCGTGAACGCGACCCGTCAGCGCATCGCCGAACACGATCCGGTCCCCAGGCGCCAGCTTGCGCAGGGGTTTGACCAGCGCCCGCCAGCCGCCCCCGGCATCGGGCGCGATCAGCGTCACCTCGATCTTCGCGCGCCCCGATCCGTCGCGCGTCTCGCGCAGCCGCTCGCCGAACAGCCGCGCCGGGATGACCCGCGTGTTGTTCAGAACCAGCCGGTCGCCCGGGCGCAGGATCTCCACCAGATCCGCCACATGCCGGTCCGCCATCTGCCCCCCCTCGACATGCAACAGGCGCGCCGCCGGGCGCGGGCGCACCGGGCGCGTGGCGATCAGATCCTCGGGCAGATCAAAGTCGAAATCAGACAGTTTCACGGGCGGACATCCGGATTTTTTGAGCCCTTGCTGCTTATCCAAGCGTATAGACACTTACAACCAACCGAGATCACAGGAGCCCCCCATGCAAGCAGGCGATCTTGCCCCCGACTTCACCGCGCCCATTCAGGACGGCACGATGCTGACCCTGTCGGCGCAGCGTCCCAAGCCCGTGGTGCTGTATTTCTACCCCAAGAACAACACACCGGGCTGCACGACCGAGAGCAAGGATTTCACCGCCCTGGCCCCCGAATTCGAAGCCGCCGGTGCCACGGTGATCGGCGTCAGCAAGGACTCGGTGAAAAAGCACGCCAATTTCATCGCCAGGCAGGATCTGGGTGTCACGCTTGTGTCCGATGCCGACACGACGATCTGCGAGGACTACGGCGTGTGGGTGGAAAAGCAAATGTATGGCAAGACCCACATGGGCATCCAGCGCACCACCGTCCTGATCGACGCTCACGGCCGCATCGCGCGGGTCTGGCCCAAGGTCAAGGTGGCCGGCCACGCGGCCGAGGTTCTGGACGCCGTGCGCGCCCTGTAAGCCGCTTGCCCGGTCTTGCCCCGGCCCGGCCCGCGCGGTATCAGCGCAGGGTGCCGGGGCCACGCGCCCCGCCCGGATCACGGCAAGACAGGACAGCATCATGCGCGCAGAAACCCAGGCCCAGATCGAAGCGATCCGCAAGTCGCTTTCGCTCTTGGCGCAGCGCATGGACCATGAGACCGCCGCGCACAGGCTTGAGGAATTCGACGCGATGATCGAAGACCCCAACCTGTGGAACGATCAGGAGCGTGCGCAGAAACTGATGCGCGAGCGTCAGCAACTGATCGACGCGCTGGGCACCTACGAATCCATCAAGCGCGATCTGAACGACAATGTCGAACTGATCGAACTGGGCGAGATGGAGGACGACGCCGAAATCGTGTCCGAGGCCGAGGCGGCATTGAAAGCGCTGACCGAAAAAGCCGCCGCCAAGGAGTTGGAGGCCCTGCTGGATGGCGAGGCCGACAGCAACGACACCTATCTGGAAATCAACTCGGGCGCGGGCGGCACCGAAAGCTGCGACTGGGCGTCGATGCTGGCGCGCATGTATGTGCGCTGGGCGGAAAAGAAGGGCTACAAGGTCGAACTGACCTCTCAAAGCGCGGGCGAGGAGGCGGGGATCAAATCCGCCGCCTACAAGATCACCGGGCACAACGCCTATGGCTGGCTGAAATCGGAATCCGGCGTGCACCGCCTGGTTCGGATTTCGCCCTATGACAGCGCGGCGCGGCGGCACACGTCGTTCAGTTCGGTCTGGGTCTATCCGGTGGTCGATGACAATATCGATATCGAGGTGAACCCGTCCGATATCCGCATCGATACCTACCGCTCGTCCGGGGCGGGCGGCCAGCACGTCAACACCACGGATTCAGCGGTGCGGATCACCCACTTGCCGACCAATATCGTGGTGACCAGTTCGGAAAAATCGCAGCACCAGAACCGCGACATCGCGATGAAGGCCTTGAAATCACGGCTTTATCAGATGGAGCTGGACAAACGGAACGCCGCGATCAACGAGGCCCACGCCGCCAAGGGCGACGCGGGCTGGGGCAACCAGATCCGCAGCTATGTCTTGCAGCCCTACCAGATGGTGAAAGATCTGCGCACGGGGTTTGAGACCTCGGACACGCAGGGGGTTCTGGACGGCGATCTGGACGGGCTGATGGCCGCCACGCTGGCCATGGATGTCAGCGGCAAGAGCCGCGCCGACGCCCAGGGCGAGGATTGATCCCCGGGATGTTCCGGGCCGGATCGTAGCACGAGACGGCGCAAGCCCGGCGGCCAGTATCGGGACGCCAGACGCCGCGCAACCCTGAAAGGCGCCGAAGCGGCGGCTGGGGCAAGCCGGCGCCGCCCGCCATCCGGACCGAATGTAGACCGAACCTGCCAAGACAATTGCCTCAGCGCATGACTGTGGTAACTTTTCCGTCAAGACGCGCGAACGTCTTTGGGAGGAACCCATGTCCGACACCACACCGACACATGCCCCGCCATCCGCCATTCCGGACCCGTCGCGCATTTCGACGCGTGATCTGACGGATTGCCTGCGTCTGGGGTGGCGAGATTTTACTCGTGCGCCGCTTTACGGCATCCTGTTCAGCGTATTTTATGTTCTGGGCGGCCTTGTCATGTACAGCATTTTCGCAGCATCGGCCGCGGAATACTGGTTCATCCCCATCGCCGTGGGTTTTCCGATTCTGGCGCCCTTCGCCGCGACCGGGCTCTACGAGGTCAGCCGCCGTCTGGAAGCCGCTGAACCCCTCGGCCCGCGCCTGGTTCTGGGAATCGTCTTTGCTCAAAAAGACCGCCAGCTTCCGTCGATGGCCATGTTCGTCGTGCTGGTTTTCATGTTCTGGGTGTTCATCGCCCATACCATCTTCGCGTTGTTTTTCGGCCTGCAACCCATGGTCGGATCGGTCTGGTCCATGCTGTTTTCCGCCAACGGCCTGTTGATGCTGGCGATCGGTTCGCTGGTCGGCGGGATCATGGCGGCGGTCTTCTTTGCCCTGACGGTGGTCAGCCTGCCGCTGATTCTGGATCGCGAGGTGGATTTCATCACCGCGATGATCACCAGCTTCGGCTGCGTGACCGCCAACCCCGTGACCATGGCCCTGTGGGCCGCGCTGATCGCGGCCGGGTTGTTTTTGGGAATGCTGCCGCTGTTTCTGGGCCTGTTCATCGCGCTGCCGGTCTTTGGCCACGCCAGCTGGCACCTGTATCGCAAGGTGCTGCGCGATCCGCAGTAGACGCGCCACATGACATGAAAAACGGGGGGAAAATCCCCCCGTTTCCCGTTTCGATCCGAGACCGAAACCCGGCTTATTGCGCGGCCTTCTTGGTGCCGTCAACCGGGGATTTTGGCGCGGCGGGGCGCGCAGCCGAGGCGTCGCCGCCGGACGGGCGCGAAGCCTGCGGAGCAGGCGCTGACGCCTGCGCAGGCCTGGGCGCCGGTGCACCACCAGCCGGTTTCGGGGCACCGGAACCAGCCTGCGCCGGCGACGCCGCGGCCGGAGCCGCCTGGCGCGCCGCACCAGATCCGGCACCGGTCAGCGGATCGTCCTGGCGCTGCACCGAGCCTTCAAAATGGGCGCCCGACTCGATAGCGATAGTCTTGTGAATGATGTCGCCCTCGACCCTTGCGGTCGATGTCAGACGCACTTTCAGACCGCGCACCCGGCCGATCACGCGGCCATTGATGACGATGTCGTCAGCGACGATCTCGCCGCGGATCGTGGCGCTTTCACCGACCGTCAGAAGATGCGCGCGGATGTCGCCATCCACGACGGCCTCGATCACGATATCGCCCGAGGTGCGCAAATTGCCCGAGATTTGCAGATCGGCCGACAGGACCGAAGGCACCGGCTTGCTCTTGGGTGCCGCGGGGGCGCTGGCGGGGCTGGCGCCCTGATCCATCGACGAGCGCGGCGGCATGTTCGGCGCGGTGCCTGCCTGTGCAGCGCCGGCCGGTGATTCGGCTGTGCGTGGCGCGTCTGCGCGCGGCGCGGTTTCGTTGATCCTGCTTTTAGAAAACATTCTGAGCTGCCCTTATATAGGTCAAAGGATTGATCTGGGATCCGTTAACCCGGACTTCATAATGCAAATGAACCCCGGTGGACCGTCCTGAAGTGCCAATACCAGCAATACGATCCCCGCGCGAGACCCTTTGGCCCGCGGTAACGTTGATGCTATTGAGATGCGCGAAGTAGGTTTCCATCCCGAAATCATACTCGATGATGACCAGATTGCCCCAGCTGCCCCGGCGACCGGCAAAGGTGACCCTGCCGTCACCGGGTGCGTAGACCGGCGTATCCAGCGGCAGCCCGGCCCAATCGACGCCGTTATGCAGGCGCCGCCCGCGACCGAACGGATCGCTCCGGCTGCCGAAATCCGACGACAGACGCATCCGGCCAAAAATCGGCATGGCATAGGGTGTGCGCTCGGCCGCGATCCGGTAGAGGTCGATATCGGCCAGCGTGGACAAAAGCGCATTGGCGCGCGCCTCGTCGCTTTGTGGGTCCATCGTGCCGCTGGTAGAGATCGAGATCGGCATCAGCGACGCCGACGAAGCCTGATAGCCCGAACGCACCTGCTCGATGATCTGCTGCGGCTCGAACCCGGCGTTGCGGAACAGGGCTTCCAGTGGCTCCATCGACGTGGAAACGGCGGTTTCCAGCGTCGTGAAAATACGATTGTTGCGGTCCTGGATCAGCCGGTTCTCCAACGCCAGGAATTCGGTCTGCTGCGACGCGCTATCTGCCAGCGCGCGCATTGTCTCGCGCTCGTCGGCGGTCTGGCCAAGCGCCCCCATCAGGAAATCGAGCGTCTGTTCGACCTCGGTCAACTGCTGCGAAACACGCGCCAATTCGGCATTGGCATCGCCCGATTCAACCTCGTCCAGACGGGCCAGAGCAGCATCGCGTTCGCCCATCACCGCACCGAAACTGGCCTGCAGGGCATCGATCCCCTGCTCCAGCTCCATGATGCGCTGTTCGCCTTCCAGCACCAGACCCTGCATGACGGCAACGCGGTCCATGGCCTCGCCATAGCGCAGATGCGCCGCCTGCGCCTCGGTCAGCGCGGTGTCGCGCTGTTCGGCCATCTCGTTGAGGCGGGTCTCGAAATAGGTCTGCTCGCGCAGCGCGGCCTCGCGCAGATCCGCTGAGCCGATGAGGCCGTAAAACAGCATCGCCGTGGCCACCAGGCTGAAGGTCATGTAGCCTGCCGCAACGGTCAGGACCACGGCCTGCGAAATCGGCCGCAGCCGCACATACCGGGTGCCGGCTTCGGATCTCAGAAAGAGCCGGCGTTCAGGAAGATATCGTTCAAGAACGAAGTTCAGGTGTTCCATCCAGGCCTTCACGTTACCCCCCAGGCGCCTTGTGCGGCAGCCTCATGGCACAATGTCAAAGTCACGCGCGCGGTGCAGCGTGACATGGGCGCAACTGTTAACAATCGCCTCACAGCGCTGCAACTCTTTTGCAATCTGTTGCGCGATGGCACCGCCCCACCGGTGACGAATCGGCAAAAAACCGCCCAAAGCTCTTCCATTTCGGGGACTTGGCCCATGCACCGGCGCTCAGCGGTTTGCTGGCCCTGCTGTCTGCTGGGCCAGCGGCCAGTAAAAATCTGGCGGAATCCCGGCCTCGGCGCGCTTTTCATCGTTGAAGGGCGGCTTCAGGGCGCCGTGGAAATAGGTGCGCACAAGGTCCTGAAAGGTATCCTTCGGGTCGCTCTCGTGACGCCCGCACAGGAAGTGAAACCATTTCGAGCCATAGGCCACATGGCCGACCTCCTCGGCGTAAATGGTCTCCAGCGCCGCCACCGCCTGATCCACCCCGGCCTTGCGAAACAACGCGATCATGCCGGGTGTGACGTCCAGGCCGCGCGCCTCCAGCACCATCGGCACGACCGCCAGTCGCCCCAGGAAATCATCCGCCGTGTCGGATGCCGCGCGCCACATGAAGGCGTGGGCGGGCAAGGCGCCGTAATGGCTGCCAAGAGTTTCCAGAACGTCGCAGACAAGATTGAAATGCTTGGATTCTTCGTCTGCCGCCTTGACCCAGTCGTCATAGAATCCCGGCGGCATGGCGATATGCGAAAAGCGGCTGATGATATCCCAGTGCAGATCGACGGCGTTCAGTTCGATATGCGCCACCGCGTGCAGCAGGGCGATGCGCCCGGCCTCGGACCCCGGGCGCCGGCGCGGCATCTCGCGCGGCTCCAGCAGGTCCGGCTTTTGCGGGCGCGCCGGGAAATCGGGGGGCGCGCCGGTGCCCAGGGGCATCGGATTTCCGGCCGCCCGGCTGTCGCGCCAGGCCCGCGCGCAGCGATGCGAGAGCGCGGTTTTCGCGCGCCCATCCGCCGTTCGAAGCACCGCGTCGGCGCATCCGGCCAGCGTGCGCGGCAGATCGCTCATTCTTCCTCCAGCACGATCAGCGCGGCCCCGGCCTCTACCTGATCGCCGCCTTGCGCCAGCACCTCGGCCACCGTGCCATCGCGCCCGGCGGTCAGCGTGTGTTCCATCTTCATCGCCTCCAGAACGGCCAGCCGCGCGCCCTTTTGCACCGTGTCGCCAGGCCTCACGAAAACCGATTTCACCAACCCCGGCATGGGGGCCAGAACCACCCCGGCCAGCGCCCCGGCCGAGGCCTCGACGGCCAGCGGATCGGGGATATCGAAGTGAACGGTGACCGCTCCGAACACCGACACTGCGTCCCCCAGCACCCGCGCCTGCCCCTGCGCGCGCTGCCCGTCCAGCCACCACTGACCGGAGCGCAACTCGGCTTCGACAAGAGCCTCGTCAATGCGCACCTGCCAGCCGGACCCGGCCCGCGCCACGCGGGCGTCATGGCTATGCTCGCCGCGCCTCAGTGCCATCTTCTGCCACAGCGGTTCCCACAGGGTGAACCCCCGCGTATCGCCGCCCCGCCCGGCCCCCGCAACCGCCAGCGCCGCCAGCGCGACGCTGTGCACCGGAATGTCGGGCTGGGCGGTCAGCGTGGCGATATCGCGCCCGATCAACCCGGTATCCACCTCGCCCGCGGCAAAGCCCGCATGGCGCGTCAGCGCCGCCAGGAAATCGCGGTTGGTCACCGTTCCGGCGATCTGCGTTTCCTCCAGCGCCGCGCGCAACCGCGCCAGCGCCACGGCACGCGTGGGGCCATGGGTTGTCAGCTTGGCGATCATCGGGTCATACCAGGGGCTGATCGTGTCGCCGCTCGACACGCCGCTGTCGATGCGCGCGCTGGCGGGGAAGTGCAGATGCGCCAAGGTGCCCGTCGCGGGCAGGAACCCGGCCGGCACATCCTCGGCATAGAGCCGCGCCTCGAACGCATGCCCGGTGATCGTCAGGTCGTCTTGCCGGGCCGGCAGCCCCTCGCCCGCCGCGACCCGCAACTGCCATTCGACCAGATCGATGCCCGTGATCGCTTCGGTCACCGGGTGTTCGACCTGAAGCCGCGTGTTCATCTCCATGAACCAGAACCCGTCGGCGCGCAGCCCGTCAGAGGCATCGACGATGAACTCCACGGTTCCCGCGCCGCAATAGCCGATCGCCTCGGCGGCGCGCACCGCCGCCTGCCCCATCGCCGCGCGCATCTCGGCGGTCATGCCCGGTGCGGGGGCCTCCTCGATCACCTTCTGGTGGCGTCGCTGAAGCGAGCAGTCGCGCTCGAACAGATGCACCGCGCACACGCCGTCGCCAAACACTTGCACCTCGATATGCCGGGGCCGCTGGATGTATTTTTCGATCAGCACCGCCGGGTTGCCGAACGCGGTCGCGGCCTCTCCCTGCGCCGAGGCCAGCGCATCGGCAAAGTCCGACGGCGCCTCCACCAGCCGCATCCCCTTGCCGCCGCCCCCCGCCACGGCCTTGATCAGCACGGGATAGCCGATTTCCCGCGCCGCCTCGGCCAGCAGGGCAGGATCCTGACCGGCGCCGTGATAGCCGGGCACCACCGGCACGCCAGCCTCGTGCATCAGCGCCTTCGCGGCATCCTTCAACCCCATCGCCCGGATCGCCGAGGCCGACGGGCCGATGAACACCAGCCCGGCGCGCACCACCGCATCCACGAATTCCGGATTCTCGGACAGAAAGCCGTAGCCCGGATGAATGGCCTGCGCGCCACATTCCAGCGCCGCCTGAATGACGACATCGCCCCTCAGATAGCTGTCCGCCGGGCGCGGACCACCGATCAGCACCGCCTCGTCGGCCAGCCGCACATGCTGCGCCCGCGCGTCGACCTCGGAATAGACGGCGACCGTGCGCACCCCCAGACCCCGCGCCGAGCGGATCACCCGGCAGGCAATTTCGCCCCGGTTGGCGATCAGAATTTTCTCAAACATAACTCACGGTTCCCCATCCATCATGGCCGGCGCGATGTCAGCGCCTGGCCCCGTTGTTCAACAACATCTCGGCCTGCGCGGCCATGCGGTCAATGATCTCGGCGGCGGGCGGGCGATCCTGGATCAGGCCCACGGCCTCGCCCACCACGGCATTCGCGACCGCCGGATCCCCGGCACCCCAGGCCGCCTGCCAGCGCGCCGCCTCGGTATCGGCCTTGGCCTTCAGGCCGGGGATGTCCCCATGCCAGCGGTCGGTGAAATCATTGGCCAGCGCGCGCAGCGTGTACCGGTCCGGCCAGTCCAGCCCGCGTGCGATATCGGCGACCGAGGATCTGAGCGTGCCATCCCCGCTGGAGTCGATCGCGGCCTTCACGAAATTCGGATGCGCCAGACTTTCCGCCGAGGCCCAGAACCGGCTGCCCACCAGCACCCCGTCCGCCCCCAGCATCAGGCTGGCCGCCAGGCCCCGCCCGTCGGCGATGCCCCCCGCCGCCAGCAGCAGCACATCGGGCGCGGACCCGGCCAGCAGATCGGCCACCTCGGGCACCAGCGTCATGGTCGCGCGGCGCTCGCCATGCCCGCCGGCTTCAGCCCCCTGCGCCACGATCACCCGCGCGCCGGCCTGCACCGCCGCGCGCGCGTCGGCCAGTGTCTGCACCTGGCAGATCAGGGGCACCCCGGCGGCGGCGATCTCGGCGGCAAAAGGCGCAGGGTCGCCAAAACTCAGGAACACCGCCGCGGGCTTGCGCGCCAGCGCCCGCGTCAACACGCCCGGGTCTTGCGCCAGCTTCCAGGTGATGAAGCCGCATCCCACCCGCTCGTTCCCGGCCCGTGCCCATTCGCGCCCCAGCCAGTCCTCGTCGCAATACCC
>TARA_R110002124_G_scaffold109676_5_pt1 | contig 21515 bp, 17 predicted proteins | sample TARA_R110002124 | Tara Oceans TARA_R110002124 (sample SAMEA4397445) | marine metagenome | biome: Polar Biome; feature: [SRF] surface water layer (ENVO:00010504); material: water (ENVO:00002006), including particulate matter (ENVO:01000060) such as... | depth 5 m | reverse complement strand
CCCCCGATGCAATTACCTCGCGGCTGATCGGGGCGGTGGAGCGGCGCGACTTTACCAGTGCCCAGACCCTGCTCAAGAGCCTGCCCGCGCCGATGCAGGCGGCGGCCGATGACGTCCCCGCCCTGATCGCCGGTCAGGCCGAAGCCGAAGCCTTCCTGCAGAGCGTGCGCGATTCCGCGCTGAGTGGCGAGGTTGCCCGATGATCCGTCTCGCCTCCTGGATTGTGGGCAGCCTGGTCATCGCGGCCCTTGCCGCCTGGATGATCTCGCTGCCTGGCACGCTGACGCTGGAAGTGGCGGGTTACCGCATGCAGCCCCGTCTGGGTGCGGCGGTGTTCATGTTCATCGTGCTGGCGATCGTGGTGATCTTCATTTGGGCGATCGTCCGGCGGATCATTTCGGCGCCCCGCGCCATGGCGCGCCGCAGTCGCGAGCGGCGCCGCGCGCAGGGCGTGGAAGCGCTCGGCGATGCCATGATTGCGCTGCAGGCCGGCGATCCGGGCCGGGCGCGCCTGCTGGCGCGTGATGCGCAGGCGCGGCTGCCGGCCAATGCGGCAGCCAAGCTGCTCGAAGCCCGCGCCGATCTGGCGCTGGGGGACATGCCGGCGGCGCGCGAACACTATCGGGCGCTGATTGCCGACGAGAAGACGGCGCTGGCCGCGCTGACCGGGCTCTATGATCAGGCCCGCGCCCAGCATCGTCCGGAAGCGGCGCTGACCTTTGCGCACAAGGCGCTGGCGCTGGCGCCGAGCAGCGGCTGGGCCGCCGAGGCGGTGTTCAACGATCTGGCGCGGCGCGGGCAATGGGCCCAGGCCGTGGCAATGGTCAATGTCGAGCAGGCCGTCAGCCGCGAGGAGCGCGCACGCAAGCGACGCCGGCAGGCGGTGATCGAGACGGCACGGGCGCGCGAGACCGAGGCCAGCCGCCCGCTCGAAGCGCTTGAACACGCGCTGACCGCGCTCAAGCTGCTGCCCGATTTTGTGCCGGCAGCGCTGATTGCGGCGCGCATCCATATCAATCGCGGCGAGACGCGCAAGGCAATGAGCCTGTTGCGCCGCATCTGGCGCGCCACCGGGCACCCCGACATTGCCGCGCTCTATGCCCATGCCCAGCCCGGTGCCTCGGCGGTTGACCGGTTGAAGCGCCTGGGTGAAATCATCGATACACCACCGCCGCATCGGGCAGCCGGCATGGCCCTGGCCCGTGCCGCCATCGATGCCTATGACTGGTCCACGGCCCGCAATGCGCTGGCGCCCTTTGAGGGGCCCGATGCCACCCAGGGGGTGGCCAGCCTGATGGCCGAGATCGAAGAGGGCCAGAATGGGGATCAGGGCAAGGCGCGCGAATGGCTGGCGCGGGCGGTGCGGGCACCGCGCGATCCGGCCTGGACCGCCGATGGCATGGTCAGCGATGAGTGGGAGCCGATTTCGCCGGTCACGGGCCGGCTGGATGCCTTTGAATGGAAGGTTCCGATGACCGCGACGACGCGGCCGGGGGAAGCGGCTGCCGCACAATTGCCGGTCCAGGTCGCCTTGCCTCTTGCACCAGCCCAAAACCCGACGTAAAAGGCCAGCCGTTGCCGCATTAGCTCAGTTGGTAGAGCACATCATTCGTAATGATGGGGTCAGGTGTTCGAGTCACCTATGCGGCACCATTTTTCCTTCGATCTGTTGGTCTATGCCGCCTGTCGGGTCTGCGCTATGTCAGTGCCGGTCGCTGGCGTGCGCCTATAGGCTCCAGGCTAGCCCAGTTCGAGGCTGGTGATGCCGAAGACCCGGGCCATGGCGATAGCGGGCGCAGCACCGCGATACATGCGGGCCGTCGCAAAGCCGGCCGTCAGGCCACGCTGCGCCAGCGCGGCCAGCCAGTCGGTCTGGGCGGTCGGCACGTCGATCTGGATGGGGCCCTGGATGCGGTCGAGCATGTCGAGCGCCACATTGATGTCGCGGGCAAAGAGCGGGCCGATCTTGCTGCCATCCAGGCAGGGGCGGGTCACAGCATAGCCGGCCAGCTGCCCGTGCCGTTCCGCAAGGATCAGGCCGTGCGGCGGGCTGGTCCAGCGCCGGAGAAAATCGGGCCGTGCAGCGGGGAAACAGGCGGCATCCAGCGCGGCGATAGCCTCGGGGGTCGCGGTGGTCGGGGATGGGGCCGGCCGCGCCGCGGTCAGCCTGCCGGACATGCGCACCGAGCCATAGGCGGTGACAAATCCCATGCGGGCATAATTGGCCTGCTGCTCGGGCACGCCGTCAAGGCCGATGGTGCGGTTGCCGAGATAGGCCATGCCAGCGTCCCAGACGGCCCTGCCATGGCCCTGGCTGCGCCAATCGGGGTGGCAGATATAGAGCCCGATAAAGCCAAAGCTGTCGTCATAGGCGACGGCCGCCATGCCGGCCACCATGGTCTGACCGACAAAGGCGCCGAAGAAACCCCTCGGGTCGGCGGCGTAAAACGCGGCGGCGTCGCCCAGCCCCGGATTCCAGCCTTCCTGACCGGCCCAGTCGAGCAGGGTCTGCAGTTCGTCGAGGCCGAGATTGCGGATAATTCGGTTCATGCCGGGGCAAACTCGGCCAGCGCGCCGGCATAGGCCTTGGCGATGGGCGAGGCATAGGCACCGCGCTTGCTGGTGCGCAGGCCCAGCGCCACCAGCGCCTCGGCCTGCTTGACCGCTGCCCCCACGCCGTCGATCACCGGCAGGCCGAATTCGCCGCTCAATGTATGCGCCAGATCGGCCATCCCGGCGCAGCCCAGCACGATGGCCTCGGCATTGTCTTCGGCCAGGGCACGGACAATTTCGTTGCGCAGCTTGTCGCGGGCGCCCGAATTGGGATCCTCCAGCGCCAGCACGGCAATATTGGCGGCGCGAATGCGGGCCCGCCCGCTCATGCCATAGCGATGGGCCAGTTCCTCGATCGGCACGCGGGAGCGTTCCATGGTGGTGATCACGGTAAAGCGCTTGGCGATCAGGGCGGCGGTGCTCAGCGCCGCCTCGCAGATGCCGATCACCGGGATCTGGGCCATGGTGCGGGCGGCGTCGAGCCCGGTATCGTCAAAGCAGGCGATGACGGCAGCCTCGGCCCCGTTCCGTTCGGCGACAGCGATTTCCCGCAACAGGCCGGGCAGGGCGAAGGCTTCGTCGTAATAGCCCTCGATCGAGGCCGGCCCCATCGACGCGGTGGCGGCGATGATCTCGGTCCCCGAAGCGGCCACCAGCCGCGCGGCAGCGACGATGGTCAGCGTCATGGAGGCGGTGGTGTTGGGATTGACGACGAGGATCCTGGTCATGCGCGGGCCCGGCGCCGGCCGATCAGCAGGATGATGCCGACGGTGATCAGGATGACAAGGAAGGAGAAGATCGTCGTCACCGTCCCCAGCGCGTAGAGCACCGGCGTCGTCACATTGGTGGTCATGCCGTAGATTTCGAGCGGCAGGGTATTGGCGCTGCCCGAGGTCATCAGCGTGCGGGCGAATTCGTCATAGCTCAGCGAAAAGCCGAACAGGCCCACCCCGATCAGGCTTGGCGCGATCATGGGCAGCACGACATGGCGGAAGGTCTGCCAGGAACTGGCGCCCAGGTCGCGCGCGGCCTCCTCATAGCTGGGCGAAAAGCGGTTGAAGACGGCGAACATGATCAATACGCCGAACGGCAGCGTCCAGGTCAGATGCGCGCCATAGGCCGAGCTGAACCAGGCGGGGCGCACGCCGATCTGCTGGAACAGCACGCCGATGCCCAGCGAGACGATGATGGAGGGCACCACCAGGCTCGCCACTGTCAGGTAGAACAGCGGGGTGGCGCCAATGAACTTGCGACGGAAGGCCAGCCCGGCCAGCAGCGAAACGATCACCGTGGCGCTCATCACCATCAGTCCGAGCAGGAAGGAGCGGGTGAAGCTGGCGCCGAAATCGCCCACGGCCTGCTGCTCGAACAGGTTCTGGAACCAGCGCAGCGACACGCCATTGAGCGGAAAGGTCAGCCCGCCCTGAGGGCCCTGGAAGGAGAGGATGAACACCGCCGACAGCGGGCCATAGAGAAACAGAACGAACAGGCCAAAGAAGGCGGCGAGGACGTAGAAGCCGAAGCTGCGTTTTTCGTGACCCATCTCACAGCTCCTTGCGAATATCGACGATGCGCAGAATGCCCGCGACCATCAACAGCACCAGCACCAGCAGCACCACGGCATTGGCTGCCGCCGCCGGATACTGCAGCAGGCTCATCTGGTTGCGCATCATCAGCGCCACCGAGGCGCTCTGGCCGCCGCTCATCACCTGCACGGTGGAAAAATCGGCCATCACCAGCGTCACCACAAAGATCGAGCCGATGGCGATGCCCGGCTTGGCCAGCGGCAGGATGACATTCCAGATGATCTGCCAGTCCCTGGCGCCGGCGTCGCGAGCCGCCTCCACCAGCGAATGGTCGATGCGCATCATGGTGTTGAAGATCGGGGTGACCATGAACAGGGTATAGAGATGGACCATGGCCAGGATCACGGCAAAGTCCGAATAGAGGAGCCATTCGACCGGCTGATCGACGATGCCGGCGCCGACCAGGCCGGAATTGATCAGCCCATTACGCCCCAGCACCGGGATCCAGGAGATCATGCGGATGATGTTGGAGGTGAGGAAGGGCACGGTGCAGACCAGAAACAGCACCATCTGCGTGGTTGCCGAGCGGATATGAAAGGCCAGGAAATAGGCGACCCAGAAGCCGACAAAGGCGGTGATGGCCCAGACGATGGCGGCAAATTTGAGCGTATTGAGATAGGTCTTCCAGGTCACCCAGCTGCCCAGGCTCTCCTCGTAGTTGAGCAGCATGAAATCGGGATACATGCCAGCAAAGTCGTAATCCCAGAAACTGACGACGAGCAGCAGCAGGATGGGCAAAGCGAGAAAGAAGCCCAGGATCAGCAATAAGGGCGTGGCCTGCAGATAGGGCGTGGCACGGCTGAGCAGGTTGTTCATCTTCATTCCTCGCAATGTCCAGCAGGCACGAGCCTTCCCTCTCCCCTTGAGGGTGAGGGGTTCTCTCCGCGGGCTGTGCTCGCGGAAAGTGCGCGACCCCTCATCCGCCCTTCGGGCACCTTCTCCCTCAAGGGGAGAAGGTAGGAGCAGAGAGGCTTACGCCGCGATGAACTCGTTCCAGCGGCGGACCATGTAGCGGTCTTCGTCCATCACCGAGTTCCAGCAGGCGACGTGGCCCATGCGTTCGAGGAACGAGCCGCCGTCGCGCACGGCGCCGGCCTTTTCCATCACCGTGCCATCGGGCGAGAGAATGTCGCCCTCTGCCGCCTTGCCTTCGATCCAGTAACCCCATTCGTCGGCCGACATATATTGCTTGGCGGTGTCCATGGCCGCCGAGTAATAGCCCTGGCGGTTGAGATAGCCGCCGACCCAGCCGGAGGTGTACCAGTTGATATATTCATAGGCCGCGTCGAGCTGGGCGCCCTCAAGATGGGATGCCAGTCCCAGGCCGCCGCCCCAGGAGCGGTAGCCTTCCTTGAGCGGCTGGTATTTGCAGGCGATGCCCTTGGCGCGCACGGCGGCGACGGCGGGCGACCACATCGACTGGATTACCACTTCGCCCGAACTCATCAGGTTGACGCTCTCGTCAAAGCTCTTCCAGAAGGCGCGGAACTGTCCGTCCTGCTTGGCCTTGATCAGGAAGTCGATGGTGGCGTCGATCTCTTCCTTTGTCATGTTGCCCTTGTCGGCATAGGTGATGTTGCCCATGGCCTCCATGATCATGGCGGCGTCCATGATGCCGATCGAGGGAATGTTCAGGATCGAGGTCTTGCCCTTGAAGGCGGGGTCCATGATGTCGGCCCAGCTGGTGATCTCGCGGCCGACCAGGTCTGGGCGGATGCCCAGGGTATCGGCGTTGTAGATGGTGGGGACCATGGTGAAATAGTCCGTCTCGCCCTTGGCGAATTCCCTGGAATCCATGGCTTCGACAAAGCCGACGGTGTGGGGGGCGGTGCCCTGGGCGATGACGCTGTCGGGAGTCAGCTTGCCGGTTTTGAACAGCGGCACGATCTGGTCGTAATATTTGAGCCTGCCGATTTCCATGGGCTGGATCACGCCGGCGGGAAAGACCTTCTTGAGGATCCAGTATTCGATATCGGCGATGTCGTAGCTGTCGGGCTGGGTGACGGCACGCTGGGCGGCGGCGTCCGAATCGGTGGCCGTCATCTCGAGCGTGATGCCGAGGTCTTCCTTGCACTTTTCGGCAATGGCGTTGAGGTTGGAAACGCCGGTGCCGAACTGGCGCAGGGTGATCGGGTTCTGGGCCCAGATGGTGGGGAAACCCGTAATGACGCCCGAACCAACGGCAGCGCCGGCAACCGCGGCAGCGCCGGTCTTGAGCAGATTACGGCGTGAGATGCCGGATTTTTGGGTCATATCAGTCATAGCCTTGTCCCTGTGTGTTGCAGTTGGTCTTAATCGGGGCGGCCCAGGACGATGGCGTCCGCGGCCTCCCAATGCACGGGCACCGCATCGCCGATCGACACGGGCGTTCTGAAAAAGCTGACATCGTCGACGATGGCGGTGAAATCATCGGCACCGGCGCCTTCGATGGAGAGTTTGACCGTGCCGCCGCGGTATTCCAGGTTCGATACCGTGCCGGTGAAGCCCAGGCCGCTGCCCGCGCCCGGGCCCAGGCGGACATGGTCGGTGCGGATCGCGGCGGCGATCGGGCTGCCCGTAGCCAGGGCGGGGCCGAGCGCCACGAAGCTGCCGGCGCCGGCCACGATGATTTCCACCGTCCCGTCACCGACAGCGCCGACGGTGCCGGTGATGACGTTGTGATCGCCCATGAAGCGGGCGACGAAGGCGGAAGCGGGACGCTCGAAGACCTCGCGCGGGCTGGCGGCCTGCTCGATGCGGCCGTCGCTCATCACCACGATCAGGTCGGCCAGCGCCATGGCCTCTTCCTGGCTGTGGGTGACGTGCACAAAGGTGATGCCCAGGCGCTTTTGCAGCTTCTTGAGCTCGGCGCGCATGCGGATCTTGAGAAAGGGGTCGAGGGCCGAGAGCGGCTCGTCGAGCAGCAGGGCTTCAGGATCGGTGATCAGCGCCCGCGCCAGCGCGACGCGCTGCTGCTGGCCGCCCGACAGCTGGGCGGGGCGCCGGTCGGCATAGCCATCCATCTGCATCAGCGTGAGCATATCGAGCGCCCGGGCACGGCGCTCAGGGGTTGGCACGCCCGCCATCTTGAGGCTGAAGGCGACATTGTCGATCAGGTCGAGATGGGGAAACAGCGCATAGGACTGGAACATCATCGCCGTGCCCCGCCTGGCGGGCGGCAGGTCGGTCACCACATTGTTGCCCAGGCGGATGTCGCCGATGGAGACGCTTTCGTGGCCGGCAATCATGCGCAGGGTCGACGATTTGCCACAGCCCGAGGGACCGAGCAGGCAGCAATAGCTGCCGGCAGGAATCCGCAGCGAGATCGCATCGACGGCCGTGGTGTTGCCGTAAATCTTGGAAACGGACGCCATCTCGATCTCGGCGGCTTTGGTCATGCGGCAATCCCCCGTTAATGGGGACTGTCATGCATTCGCCATGCCAAACCGCTGCCGTTGCGGCAAAGCCTTGGGCAGCAACGAAATTTTCCCGACATGCTGGCGCTGAAAGAGTAAGCTGAATCGACAATCGCCCATATTTTGATCAACTGGATGCAAGTGCCGCCAAAATTGTATGCAATCTTGTGTGGGATTGTGCGCGACATTTGTCTTTCCCAAGGCCGCGATAGTTCCTATGAAGGAGCCGAGAAGGTAACTCCATGACGCTAGACGAGACGACAATTACCCCCGCTTTGGCCGGCGAAGACCGCACGGCCACGATCCGTGATCATCTGCGCGAGGCCATTGTCGATCGCCGGCTGGCGCCCGATACCAAGCTGTCGGAAGCCGAAGTCGGCACGCTGTTCGATGTCAGCCGCACGGTCGTTCGCGCGGCGTTGCAGGCGCTGGCCTTTGAGGGGCTGGTCAGGATCGAGCGCAATCGCGGGGCCTTTGTCGCCAGTCCCACCCCCGAAGAGGCGCGCCAGGTGTTTGCGGCGCGACGGCTGATCGAGCCGGGCATTGCCAGCGCGGCGGCCGCGCGCATCACCGCCGGGGAAGTCGCCGATTTTCGGGCCCGCCTGCATGAGGAAAGCCGCCTGATGGGGGAGCGCGGTCCCAGCGCGCGCCGCGCGGAGATCCATGCCTCGGGCGATTTTCACCTGCTGCTGGCCAGCGTGGCGGGCAATGCCATCCTGTTGCGCTTCATGGAGGAACTGGTGGCCCGCTCGTCGCTGGTCATCGCGCTTTACGGGCGCTCGGGCGCCTCGAGTTGCGGCCATGGCGACCATGCCAATATCCTGGCGGCGCTGGAGCAGCATGACGGTGTGCTGGCCGCCCGCTTGCTGCTCGCCCATATCGACCACATCGACGCCGATCTCGATCTGCGCAATACCGGCAATCTGCCCCTGCGCGAAGCGCTGCACCGCAGCTGAGGCCGCGCAGCTCGCCGGGCGGCGAGCCGTCCCTTGCCTAGCGGGCGTCCTGCTGGGTGACCAGTTGCAGCCTGTGGGCCTGCCGGGCCGTCGGGTAGATGGCGCTTCGCTGGCCGGTTGCATCGGAAAACAGCGATTCGCGCTCTTCGGGCGTGGACATGAAGAAGGGGAAGCGGTCGGCGACGCGGTCGCGGATGGTGGGCACTTCGGCCGCATAGAGGCAGACGGGAAACTTCAGTTCGCCCCAGAAGCGCTCGTCGGCCAGCCGCACCGATCCGAAAATCCGGCGGTAAAAGGCGGAATGCTCGGCCCGCACCGAGGAAATCGTATAGCGCACCGCAAAGTGCTCGCTGGCCATGGCGATGATGCGCAGGGTCAGATAGGGCAGGGCCGGCATGGCCAGGGAGGCGTCGTGGTCGGCGGTGAAGCGGCTGGGGTCGAGAAAGCTGTCATTGCGGTCCAGCATGGGGTCGAGCACTTCGGGCCAGATGGTCCGGCTGGGCGATGTGCGGTTCTGGGCCGTGACGTGATGGAAGCGGATCGAGCTGACCAGTTCGCCGTCGATATAGACACCGAAGCAATAGCAATTGCTGGCGCTGTCATACTCGTCGCGGGTGACCTGCTGCGAATTGACCGGAACGAAATCCTCGCGCCGATAAGCTTCGTAACGCAGGCGATAGACCGGGTCGAATTGCTCGGCCAGTGAAACGCGTCGATATTGTACCCGATCAAGCACGTCCAGAAGTGTCGTCGCAAATTGCGACGTCGCGCTGACCGTTTGGGTTACTGCACTCATTGCCAAGCCCCCGTGACTGGGCGGGAGTTAAGCACTTGTTAGGCATGTTGGTAGGATAAAAATTGTTGTCTGCAAGCAGTTTAGATCGACCCGCGCGGCATTTTCATCGCAATGTTAAGGAGTTAACGGCAGTTAACCATGCTGACGTTTAGTCGTGGAGGGCTCGGCGGCGGCATTGAGGTGCCCGATCAGCTCGGAAATGTCGCGTTCGGGCAGGGGACGGCTGAAGAAATAGCCCTGCACCTGCTGGATCTGGGTGTGCGCGAGCATGGTGCTGAGCTGTTCCTCGGTCTCGATGCCTTCGGCAACCACGATCATTTCGAGATCACGCCCGAGGCGGGCGACATTGGTCAGCAGGCGGAGCGCGCGCGCATTGGTGGTGATGTCGGCCACAAAGGAGCGATCGATCTTGAGCTTGGTGAAGGGCAGGGCGTTGAGATAGCTCAGCGATGAATAGCCGGTGCCGAAGTCGTCAAGGGCGATGGCGATGCCCTTGGCCGCCAGGGCGGTGAGCACGAAGTGGGCGGTTTCCCGCTCCTCGATGACCGCAGTCTCGGTGACCTCGACCTCGAACCGTGCCGGATCAAGGCCGGTGATGTCGAGCGCTTCCTGGATCACGCCGACAAGGTCGAGGGCACGGAAGTCACGGGCCGAGACATTGACCGCCACGCTGACCCCACCGGGCCATTGGCTGCACTGTGTGGCCGCCTGCTGGATCACCCAGGCGGTGATGCTGGAGATCAGGCCCATTTCCTCGGCCAGCGGGATGAACATGGTGGGCGGGATATTGCCCAGTTCGGGATGTTCCCAGCGGGCCAGCGCCTCGCAACTGACGACCTTGCGGGTGGCGATGTCGAGCAGCGGCTGGAAGGCAAGCGTCAGCGCCTGGTCGCGGACAGCGACCTGCAGGTCGGCCTTGAGCCGCTGGCGGTAGTGGTAGTCGATGTCCATCTGGGCGTGGAACTGCTGGCACTTGGCCTTGCCACCGGCCTTGGCGGCGTAAAGGGCCAGGTCGGCCTTGGTCATCAGATCGTCGAGCGTGTCGCGCGCATTGGCGCTGGTGACGATACCGAGGCTGGCGCTGATATTGAGCGTGACGCCGGTCAGGGCAAAGGCGGAGGTGAAGGCGCCCAGCACCGTTTCGGCGTCGGCGGTGACCATGGCCTCGTCCGTCACGGTGTTGCGGTAGATGACGAATTCGTCGCCGCCCAGCCGCGCCAGCACGGCCTGGGGGTGCAGGATGCGGCGCAGCCGGCTCGACACGGCCATCAGCAGTTCGTCGCCCACGATATGGCCGAACGTGTCGTTGACGTGCTTGAAGTCATCGATGTCGATGATCATCAGCGACACGGTCCGCTCCTGGGCGGGATAGCGCCTGTCGAGGTCTTCCTCGACCAGCTCGCCGAAATAGGTGCGGTTGGGCAAGGCGGTCAGGATATCGTGCCGCGCCATGAAAATGACGCGTTCCTCGGCGGCGACGCGCTCGCTGATGTCTTCAAACAGCAGGACGCAACGGTCGTGCCGCGCGCTGACGGTGACTTCGTAGTCGCGTTCGCCGGGCAGGCACAGAAGCACCTTGCCCGAGGTTTTCCGCTCGACCAGGACCATGAGGTGGTCGCCTGCGGTCGGCGGCAGCTTGCCGTCGCTCACCAGCGTGGTCATCAGCGTAGTCAGCGGCATGCCGACCAGTTCGGCAATGCCCAGATCGGTGAACAGCTCGATTGCCTGCTGGTTGGCCACCGAAATGGCCTGGTTCTCGTCGAGCAGGCACAGGCCGTGCTCGAGCGTGGTCATGGCCATGTCCAGTTCGGCGGCCAGGCGGGAGGCTTCCACCCGGCCATGCACGGCGCTGAGCAGGATGGAGCGGATGCTGGCGGCCAGCTGGCGAAAGCTCGACAGCATGACGAAAAGCAGGATGGCGAGCACGGGATGGTATATGTCGCCGCGCAGCAGCAGGCCCAGCGACAGCGGCAGAATGACCAGCAGCATCTGGATGGCGACCAGCCGGTCAAGGCCGAAATTGCGCGCCACTATCCCAACCATGACGGCGATGGACAGCGAGGCGCTGACCAGTTCGGCATAGGGATCGCGGACGATGAACATGGAGACCAGGCACCAGATGCCATAGAGCGCGGCCAGCATGCCGCCCAGGACGACGGCCCGGTTCTCCCAGTGCTCGGCGGCGGCGGCATCGTCGTTCTCGATGGCGGCGCGCGCAAAGGCGCTCATGTTGAGCTGGCGCAGCAGGCCAAAGGCGAGGAAGAAGACGGCCACGATGGCCAGGAGGATCGACTGGGCCTTGTAGGCGGTCAGCCCGGCAGCGAAGGAACTCGCCAGGGCGCCAGCAAGCATCGCCCGCCGGTCATCATAGACCGAGCGGATGATTGACACATAGTCGAGCGCCGGCATTGTGTTTCGGGCCGAGGTGAACAAGCACTATTCCCTTGATTACGCTGGGATCAGACGCGGAAGGCATTAATATCGTCTTGCCAAGCGCCTAGATGGCCGTGTTTGCAGCATAATTGTCGTGCTGTAGGTAAATGACAGGCTAATGGCGAACCGATTTGGCGTCCTTGCGGGCACGGCAAGGTCCGGGCCGGCCCGGTGGCGGGCAGGGCGGCGTGCTGCTGGACGGAACGATTGCGTGGCGCTGGCGGGCCCGCGGCGGCCGCGCGCTGCCTTGGAAGGGTCGTTTTGGCGGCTTAGCCTTGCGCTTTGAAACCGACACAATGGGTGCGATATGGCCGACAAACTGAGCGATGCCGAGCGCGAGAAGGGCCTGCGCGCGCTGAATGGCTGGGTCTATGATGCTGGCGCCGATGCGATCAGCCATGTCTTCAAGTTCAAGGATTTTTCCGAGGCGTTTGGCTTTATGGGCCGGGTGGCGCTGGCCGCGGAAAAGGCCGGGCATCATCCCGACTGGTCCAATAGCTACAATGTGGTGACGGTGCGCCTGTCGACCCATGATGCGGGCGGGCTGAGCGGCAAGGACATTGCCCTGGCCAAGGCCATCGACGCGATCGTCGCCTGACCAGGGTTCCGGCTCAGTGAAAATTGCGGCCCTCGGGCAGCGCGGCATAGGCGGCGCGGCGGGCCTTTTCGATTTCCAGCATGGCCTTGTGGTCGCGGCCGGGATGGGGGCCTGAACGTCCCTCGTCGCCGCGCGCCAGGATCTTGTCGCCAATGTCCTGGCCATGGGCCAGGTCGAGCAGGTGATGGGTCATGTCGGTCAATTGCTCGGCGATGATGTGGACCACCAGGCCCTCGCGCTGCAGCTGGCCACGCACGGCCAGCAGGCGCGCGCCCAGCACCGTCTTGCGGTTGGCCTCGAAGGTCTTGGGCCAGATCACGATATTGGCGATGCCGGTCTCGTCCTCGAGCGTGGCAAAGATCACGCCGCTGGCGGTGCCCGGGCGCTGGCGCACCAGCACGAGGCCCGCCACCTCGATGCGGCTGCCCGGCCTTGCGGCGAGCAATTGATCGCAGCACGTGATACGGCGGGCTTCCAGCACCGGCCGGATGAACTGCAGCGGATGGCCCTTGAGCGAGAAGGAAAGGGTGGAATAGTCGTGTATCACCTCCTCGCCGGGCAGCATTTTGGGCAGGCCGGTCTCGGTGTCCGCGTCGGTCTGGACACTGCCGGCGGCGACAAACAGCGGCAGCGTATCGGCGCCATGGGTGCCGATCAGGCCCTTGACGGCCCAGAGCGCCTCGCGCCGGGACAGGCCCAGCGAGGCAAAGGCATCGGCGCGGGCGAGTTTTTCGAGCGCGGCAATGGGCACCTGGGTGCGCAGCCAGAGATCGCGTACCGAGTCATAGCCGGCGCCGCGGCGCGCCACGATGATGTTGATGTCGGCCTCGGCCAGGCCCTGGGCATGGGTCAGGCCCAGCCGGATCGCCTTTTGCGCGTGCACATGGCCGGTCATGGATTGATGCTGGGGCCACAGATGATCGCGCGCCGGCCGGCTGTCGCCCTCCAGCACGCATTCGAAATCGGACAGGTTCACATCGACGGCGCGGACTTCCACGCCATGCTCGATGGCGTCGCGGATGATCTGGGAGGGCGCATAGAACCCCATTGGCTGGCTGTTGAGCAGGGCGGTGGCAAAGACGTCGGGGTAATGGCATTTGAGCCAGCACGAGGCATAGACCAGGAGCGCAAACGACGCCGCGTGGCTTTCGGGAAAGCCGTATTCGGCAAAGCCCTGGATCTGGGCAAAGCAGTTCTTGGCGAAGTCGAGCGGATAGTTATTGGCCAGCATGCCGGCGATGAATTCCTCGCCGAACTGGGCGATCTTGCCGGTGCGGCGCCAGGCGGCCATGGCGCGGCGCAGGCTATCGGCCTTGCCGGGCGAAAAGCCGGCGCCGACAATGGCGATCTGCATGGCCTGTTCCTGAAACAGCGGAATGCCCAGGGTGCGGCCGAGCACGTCCTTGAGCTTGTCGTCATAATAGACCGGCTGTTCCAGCCTCTGGCGGCGGCGCAGATAGGGATGGACCATATTGCCCTGGATCGGGCCGGGGCGGACAATGGCCACCTCGATCACCAGATCGTAGAATTTTTCCGGCTTGAGGCGCGGCAGCATGCTCATCTGCGCCCGGCTTTCGATCTGGAACACGCCCAGCGTATCGGCGCGCTGGATCATGGCGTAGACCGCCGCCTTTTTGGACTGGTCCGCGTCGACTTCCTCGCTCAGCAGGTCGACCAGGGCCAGGGATTGCCCGTAATGGGTCTGCATCAGTTCAAAGGCCCGGCGCAGGCAGCTCAGCATGCCCAGCGCCAGCACATCGACCTTGAGGATGGCGAGCGCGTCGATATCGTCCTTGTTCCATTCGATGATGGTGCGGCTGTCCATGGCGGTCTTGGAAATGGGCACCAGGCTTTCGAGCGAATCGCGGGTGATGACAAAGCCGCCGACATGCTGGGAGAGGTGGCGGGGAAAGCCGCGCAGCACCTTGACCACCTCGAACATCTGGGCCAGCGTCGGATCGTCGGGGTTCAGCCCGATACTGCCCAGTTCGCCCAGGTCGAGCCCCGATCCCCAGCCCCATTGCATCTGGTTGAGGGCGGTAACGGTATCGTCGGAGATGCCAAACACCTTGGCGGTTTCGCGCAGGGCCGATTTGCCGCGATAGGAGATCACATTGGCGGTCAGCCCGGTGCGCTTGCCGCCATATTTCTTGTAGACATACTGCATCACCTCCTCGCGCCGCTCATGCTCGAAGTCGACATCGATATCGGGCGGCTCGTCGCGCTCGGTGGAGATGAAGCGGCCAAAGACCAGCGAACTGGTCTCGGGGTCGACCTCGGTGATTTCCAGGCAGAAACAGACCGTGGAATTGGCTGCCGAGCCGCGCCCCTGGCAGAGGATCTTGCGCTCGTTACGGGCGAACATGACGATGTCATGCACGGTCAGGAAATAGGCGGCATAGCGCTTGTAGCCGATGAGGCACAGCTCGGACCAGATGGCGCGCTTGGTCTTGTCGGAAATGCCCTGCGGGTAGCGCTTGGCTGCGCCGGCCCAGGCGAGACGCTCCAGGGTCTGCTGGGCGGTTTCGCCATTGCCCACGGTTTCCTCGGGATAATTGTATTTGAGCTGGTCGAGCGAAAAGCCGATGCGGGCCATCAGCGCCTGGGTCTGGGCAATGGCGTCGGGGTGGTCGCTGAACAGCCGCGCCATTTCGCGCGGCGGCTTGAGGTGGCGCTCGGCATTGGCGGCCAGCTGCCAGCCGGCGGTTTCGAGCGTCAGATGCTGGCGGATGCAGGTGACCACGTCCTGCACCACGCGGCGGTCGGGCGCGTGATAGCGCACGTCATTGCTGGCCAGCATGGGGGCGCCGTGGCGCTTGCCGAGCTGGTCGATACGGTTGAGCCGGGCACGGTCCTGGCCATCAAAGCGCACCGCGCCGGCCACCCAGACGCAGCCGGGGGCATGCAGGCTCAAACTGGCCAGGGTCTGTTCGGTGCGGCCCCAATCGGCCTCGTCGGGAATCAGGATGAACAGCTGCCCCTGGGCGTAGCTTTCGCCGGGCCCCTGCTGGGTGGTCGAGGCGGGATGGCCCGATCCGAACAGGTCGGCCAGATAGAGCACCGGCTTGCCCTTTTCGCCGCGCAGATTGCCGACGGTCAAAAGCTTGCAGAGCCTGCCATAGGCCAGGCGCGTAGAGGGATAGGCGATGATATCGGGCGTGCCATCGGCAAAGCACAGCCGCACCCCTACCAGATAGCGGAAATGGGCCGGGGCAGGGTCCATGTCGCGGGCGGTCACATAGCCGCGCACCACGCCGGCAAAGCTGTTGCGGTCGGTCAGGCCAAAGCCGCTCATGCCCAGATGGGCGGCGGCGCTGACCATTTCCTCGGGGTGCGAGCCGCCATGCAGGAAGGAGAAATTGCTGGTCGAGACCAGTTCGGCAAAGGGCGGGGCCGGCGGCAGCGGCGGGCGCGGGGCGGCCGCGGGCGCCTGCATCAGGGTGACGAGATCGCTCATGCGAACAGCCCATGCAGATACCAGACCGGGCTGGCCGAGGGGACATAGAGCCCCTCGCGGAAAATCCAGAAGCGGCGGCCAATCGCGTCTTCGGCGATGTAGTAGTCGCGGGTCACGGCGGCCGGGTTGAAGCGGGGCAGGTCGGGCACATAGGGCGGGGCCTTGGCGGGCTTGCCCGGCTCTGCCGGGGCCGGTGGCGGGGTGGGGACCAGTTGCAGGCGCTGGCCGCTGCGCCACCATTCGGCGCCCAGCCGCTCGGGGCCGGAGGCCTTGGTGATGCGATAGCTGGCGCGCCGCCAGATCATCGAGGCGGGCAGGCCATCGGGCACTTCGGCATTGATGGCGACCGGCTCGGGCACCGGCAACAGGCGCAGTGGCCGCACCAGGTGGGGGCCGCGTTCGGCTGGCGGACCGGGCTGGTGGACCATGGCCGGCACCAGCCGGGCGGCGCGTTCGGGAATATGGGTGGCGACGAACTGGGTGCGCAGCACGGCCATGGTGCCCAGCCGGCTGCTCATGCGGTCCTGCAGCTGGGCGAGATCGGCGGCACCGTCCTGGGTGACGAAGGCGCCCAGCTGGGTGCCGTCGAGCTGACCGACCGAGCTGACGGCCAGGCGGATCATGTCGATGCCGAAGCCGGCGTCATATTCGCCCGACAGGCGCTCGGCGCGGTTGGAAAACAGCTTGGCGATATGGGTGGGGTCGCGGGTCAGCCGGCCCGAATTGACCGAAAGCGTCATCACCTTGTGGTCGACGCGGTAAAGGAACAGGTGAAAGGCCTGGGCGCCCAGCCCCTCGGCCTCGAGCCGCAGGCCCAGCTGGATCGCCAGATCCTGGGCGGTCATCAGCACGTCGTCGAGCAGGCCGATGGGATCGGGGAAGCGGCGCTCGGCATAGCGCTCGGCCAGGGGCAGGCGCGGCGTCAACCGCTCCTCGAGCCGGCCATAGGCCTGGTCGAGCCGGGTCAGCAGGCTCAGCCCGAAGCGCGCCTGCAGCGGTTTGCGCGGGCGCGGGCGCAACTGGGCCAGATGGGTCAGGCCCATCTGGGTGAGCCCGGCGATCTGCTCGGGGGCAAGGCGCAGCGCGGCCACGGGCAGGGCATCGAGCACGGCGGTGAGCTGGTCGGGCTCGACCACCTGGCTGCGGGCAAAGTGGCTCACCGCCCAGGCCGCGCCAATACTGGGGGCGATGGCGCCGGCCACGGTATAGCCCAGCTTGCGCAGGCGGGTGAGCAGGGTGACCAGCATGGCCCGTTCGCCGCCAAACAGGTGGGCGACGCCGGTGATGTCGAGCACCAGATCGCCGAAGGCGCTGATATCGTCCAGGACGGCTACCAGCGGGCTGGCATTGGAGTGCCAGTCGGCAAAATCGGCAAAGGCGGCGGTGAGCATGGGGCGGTCGATTTCACGCACGGTCAGGCCGGGCAGCATGGCGCGGGCATCGGCCAGGTTCTGGCCCAGGCGCAGGCCGGCCTGGCTGGCCTCGGCGTCCATCGCGACCAGCCGCAACCCGCCCTTGATGCGTTCATAGAGCGCCAGCGGACCGCGCAGGCCTGGTTCAGCCCGCTTGAGGTAATCGGTGGGCCAGCTGGGCAGGAACAGGCTCAGGAAGCGTCGCGTCGGCAGCAGGGAGCCTGGCGCGGCGGGCGGCATCGCGTGTAGTGAATCCATCTTGTGTCCAGCCCAGAAGCCATTGGGTTTGCGTAGAGGTGAGAACGCCCTTTTCCAGCTGCACCTGCCAGCGCGGCGCGCCGGGGGCCATGGCGTCAAAGCGCCTGGCGGCGCTGAGCACCGGGGTAATGCGCCAGCGCAGATGAGCCGCGCTGGCCTCGCGCCCGGTGCCATAGCGCAGCAGCAGCAGGGAGGCGCCGGAACGGGCGCTGCGCAGGCCCAGCCGCCGGCTGGCGGTGAAATCGAGCGCCTTGTGGTGGCCGGCGATATCGGCGACCACGGCGGCCACGGCAGAGCAGGCCATGGCCTCCTCGGCGGCCCAGAGCAGTTCGGTGATGGTGGCGGCGCGCACCAGCACCAGGGCATCGGGGTCAAAGCCCAGCGTCAGCAGGCCCGGTCCATAGGGCAGGCCCATCTCCTGGGCCTGCTTGGCCAGTTGCAGGTAGATCACGGCCGGGCGGGCGGGGGTGAGCAGGCTGCGGGCCTGGCCCAGGGCAAAGCCGAGCGCGGCGCCGGCATGGCGGCGTTCATCGGTAAAGATCTCCTGCAGCAGGCCGGCGGCGGGCAGCGGGAAATCGGCCGCATCGGCATGCAGCAGCGGCCGCGCCTCGGCCAGGGCGGGCTTGCGCTCGATATCGGCAATGGCATCGCGCAGCGCGGCAAGGCGCTGCTGGCGGTCCGGCATGCCCATCGGCAGCGACCTTCCTATGTGAACAAACAGAGAACAAGTAGACTCCGAATCTGGCCGGAGTCGAGTCCTTTTTGCGGACGATGGCACTTTGGGGGTGTGGCCCTTGCGCACCAGAACCGGTCAAGAGCGCGTGAGGCGGGGGGCTGCCCCTTTGAGGAAACCGGATTGATGGGTAAGGCTGAGGGGCCTGCCCTCCCCGGCGCGCCAACCCATCGCTGTTCCTGCCGCACCCGAAGGAGGCATGCTGCCATGTTCGAGGCTCTGACCCGTCTGTTCAACAAACCTGAAACGGCGCTCGACAGCCGGGATCCCAAACTGTCGGTGGCGGCATTGCTGGTGCATCTGGCGGCCGTGGATGGACAGATGACCGATGATGAGCGGCAGACTATCAAGAACGCGCTGATGGATCACTATGATCTTGATCAGGCCAGTGTGACCAGGCTGATCAGCGAGGCCGCGCTGCGCGATGCCGAAGCGGTCGATCTCTACAAATTCACATCCAGCCTGTCGTCGCTGGAACTGGCCGACCGGATCGAGATCATCCGCATGATGTGGACGGTGGTGTTTGCCGACAAGACCAATCACGAGATGGAAGACAATATGGTCTGGCGGGTGGCCGAGCTGATCGGCGTCTCCAGCCGCGACCGCACCGTTTTGCGCCAGCAGATCGCCAAGGCGGGGCAGGCGTAAAGTCTGTCGTCCGGGGTGCCGAATTTCCAGTCGTCTCCCTCCCCCTTGTGGGGAGGGATCAAGGGTGGGGGTGTTACGCTGCTGCATGATCGCTGCAGTAGACCTCATCCTGAGCTTGTCGAAGGACGAGGTCGTGGCACAATCCGGGCACGACCTCCTGGTTCGACCAGCTCACCATGAGGTCTGTTGCAAGTGTCGCTCCAGCCTCAGGCCGCCTTGCGCTCGACCATCATCTTCTTGATTTCGGCGATGGCCTTGGCCGGGTTCAGCCCCTTGGGGCAGACCTTGGCGCAGTTCATGATGGTGTGGCAGCGATAGAGCTTGAAGGGGTCCTCGAGGTCATCGAGACGCTCGCTCGTGGTCTCGTCGCGGCTGTCGATAAGCCAGCGATAGGCCTGCAGCAGCGCCGCCGGGCCGAGATATTTGTCGCCGTTCCACCAGTAGCTCGGGCATGAGGTGGAGCAGCAGGCGCACAGGATGCACTCATAGAGCCCGTCGAGCTTGGCGCGCTGGGGAACGGTCTGGGTCCATTCCTTGTCCGGGGTGGGCGAGGTGGTCTTGAGCCAGGGCTCGATGGCGCGGTGCTGGGCGTAGAAGGTGCTCAGATCCGGCACTAGATCCTTGACCACCGGCATATGCGGCAGCGGATAGATCTTGATCGGGCCGGTGGAGTCATCCATGCCCTTGGTGCAGGCTAGGGTATTGAGCCCGTTGATGTTCATCGAACACGAGCCGCAAATGCCCTCGCGGCAGGAACGGCGCAGGGTCAGCGTGGCGTCGACCTTGTTCTTGATCCAGAGCAGGCCGTCCAGAATCATCGGGCCGCAATCGTCGAGATCGACGAAATAGGTGTCGATGCGCGGATTGGCATTACTGTCGGGGTCATAGCGGTAGATGTGGTACTCGCGCAGCCGCTTGGCATTGGCTGGCTTGGGCCAGGTCTTGCCCTGGGTGGGGCGATCGGCCTTGGGGAGCATCAGTTCGACCATGGGTCGGGCATCCTTTTTTGCGCACGCTGCTCAGCACAGCGCGAAGTCCTAGTAGTCCGGCTTGCAGACCTGGTTGGATTTGGCGACGTAGGTGTTGTAGGCCACGTAATCGCCGCTGGCCGGGGCCTTGCCCTTCATCGAGGCAATCACCACGCCCATGAAGCGCTCGTCGATCAGCGTCATGGCCGCCTCGGCCTTGCAGGCACACAGCGTGTCGTTCTGGGCGATGCCCATGCACACGGCATAGAACTCGTCCTTCTGCGCGGCGGTGGGCGCCGCGGCCTGGGCCGGTCCGCTCAGCACCAGGGCAACAGCAATGGCCAGGGCGCGCCGCATCAGTAGACGCGCGCCTTTGGCGCGATCTTCTTGAGGTCGATGCCGCCTTCGCTCTCGGGCGTCAGCGGGTCGAGATGGACCGGGCGATAGCCGAGCCTGACCGCGCCAGAGTCGATATCGATCCAGCCCAGGGTGTGCTTGCGCCAGTTGACGTCGTCGCGGGAGGGGAAATCCTCATGCGCATGGGCGCCGCGGCTTTCGTGGCGGGCTTCGGCAGAAACCACGGTGACCATGGCATTGGCCATCAGGTTCTCGAGTTCGAGAGTCTCCACCAGATCCGAATTCCACACCAGCGAACGGTCGCTGACCCGCACATCCTTGAGCTCGCCATAGATGGCGCTCATGCGCTCGACGCCCGAGGCCAGCGATTCAGAGGTGCGGAACACGGCCGCATCTTCCTGCATGGTGTGCTGCATGGCGTCGCGGATGGCAGCGGTCGGCTTGCTGCCCGCGGCGTTGCGCAGGCGGTCAAAGCGGGCGAGGATCTTTTCGTCCTGCGCCCTGTTGATCGCCGGCACCGGTGCGGCGCGGTCGATGACCTTGCCGGCCTGGATGGCGGCGGCGCGGCCAAAGACCACCAGATCGGTGAGCGAATTGGAACCCAGGCGGTTGGCACCATGCACCGAGGCGCAGGCGGCTTCGCCCACGGCCATCAGGCCCGGCACGATGGCGTCGGGGTTTTCCGGCGTCGGGTTGAGCACTTCGCCATGATAATTGGCGGGAATGCCGCCCATATTGTAGTGCACGGTCGGAATCACCGGGATCGGCTCGCGCGTCAGGTCGACGCCGGCAAAGATCTTTGCCGATTCGGTGATGCCGGGCAGGCGCACCGCCAGCACGGCCGGGTCGAGATGGTCGAGGTGCAGGTAGATGTGGTCCTTCTTGGGACCGACGCCACGGCCCTCGCGGATTTCGAGCGTCATGCAGCGCGATACCACGTCGCGGCTTGCCAGATCCTTGGCATTGGGGGCATAGCGCTCCATGAAGCGCTCGCCTTCCGAATTGGTGAGATAGCCGCCTTCGCCGCGGGCGCCTTCGGTGATCAGGACGCCGGCGCCATAGATACCCGTCGGATGGAACTGGACAAATTCCATGTCCTGCAGCGGCAGGCCGGCGCGGGCCACCATGCCATTGCCGTCGCCGGTGCAGGTATGGGCCGAGGTGGCCGAGAAATAGGAGCGGCCATAGCCGCCGGTGGCCAGCACCGTGGTCTTGGCGCGGAAGCGATGCAGCGTGCCGTCATCGAGCTTCCAGGCGATCACGCCCTCGCAGGCGCCGTTCTCGCCCATGATCAGGTCGAGCGCGAAATATTCGATATAGAATTCGGCATTGTGGCGCAGGCTCTGGCCATAGAGCGTATGGAGA
>TARA_R110002124_G_scaffold1897_2_pt1 | contig 21539 bp, 36 predicted proteins | sample TARA_R110002124 | Tara Oceans TARA_R110002124 (sample SAMEA4397445) | marine metagenome | biome: Polar Biome; feature: [SRF] surface water layer (ENVO:00010504); material: water (ENVO:00002006), including particulate matter (ENVO:01000060) such as... | depth 5 m | reverse complement strand
AACTTTATTAGTTGCGGCTGGAGATAAAGTAATTTTTACAGCAGCGTCAGCTCCTGTGTTTCTAAACAAAAATGTACTGCCTACGCTTCCAGCTGTAATTAAAGGAAGTGCTATAACAAGAGCATCAGTTGCTATGTTATAATCTACTGCTGGTTTACTCTCAGAAACAGAACCTGATGCTGTGATAGCAACCTGTGGTACTTTATTGTACTCAACGTCGCTTGATAAATAGTTAAATGTGCTCATATTATTATTTGTTTAGTTTATTTAATACTCTTTCCATTGCTGTTGTGTTGAAATTGCCTTTTGCAAACTCAACTTTTTTCTTTGTCACGCTTTCGCCTTCAGGGTTGTGCTTGATAGGCGCGGCTGCGGCTTCTGAAAACTCTTCTTTGACAGTACGTGACTTTAAAACATTAGCTGCCTCTTCAGACATTTCCTCTTCTTTAGCTGGCATCATAGCTTTGACCTCGTCAATCATAGCTCTCATTTCTTCAACAGCAGAAGAAAACTCTTCTTTTGTTACATAAGCCATTTCCTCTTTAGGGTCTTCAGCTACTTCTTCTTTGTCTTCTAAATCTGAAGTAATCTCTTCACCCTCTTCAGTTTCCTTTGCCGGAACTTCATCAGATACCTCGCGAACATCGCCTATAACACCCTCTTCAGATATTACAACTAACCGCCCATCTTCAAGTAAATACTCACCTACTGGCATTGCTACTTTTTCATCATCTGTAACTATAAAGATTTCTTTATCTTTTTCAAATGATTCAGCACTAACAACGGTGCCATTTTCCAACTTCATCTCTTCAAGTTTTACCTCGATGTTTAGAAGCGTTTTAATTTGGTTTAACATTTCGACTGATTTCATATTATATATATAACGGATTAAAAATTAGAATTTGTATTTTCATTTAAGTTCGGGTGATTACTCCTATGCCTTGTGCCCTCATAGAACCATCACAGCAAGAGATAGAATATTTATTGGTGTCCCAGCACAAACAAGCTCTGCTACTTCCTTTAGGCGAAGTTCTGCTACCAATATACGTGCCGTTATTTTTGTTATTTTGCCGCATCTTCAGAAGTTAAAATATTTTTAATTTCATTAATCAACTTGTCATCTTCCGAAAGGCTTTCTTTAGCTTCGTCTTTAACCCTTGCCATTTTATCTGCAAAATACCCTTCAATACTGAAGCCTTTAACTTTATTTTCTTTAACATAAGTATCCCAAATTTCGTCATTATTAACTTTCACGGCCCCCATCCACGTCCCCACAGGAACATTTAAACCGTACTTTCTTGATTTATCCATTACCTCATCTTCCACAATCCAGCTTTCAACTAACGTCAATCCGTTTAATGCCTGGTCGTGTTCTAAGGTTGTTTTATTTTGGTAACCATTTTTCAGGTACATCTGTGAGGCCTTCACTATGGTTTCTTTTGAAAAGAAAATATAGTATTCACCCTCTTCACCATTTCTGTATATGGGTTTGTTGGGAATAAGTAAGGCACCTAAAAGAATCTTTTTTTCCTTATCAACCTCTGCAAGTTTTACCTCTTGATTATTTAAAGTAACAAAATCAGATTCAATAGCAGGTGATTCTACTATTGAAATAGCTTCAATTCCTGCGTCTTCTTGGTCTTCGTCTAATATTAATTCTATTATCTTCATAACTATATAACGGTTTTATTCTTGAATTTTGTATTTACCCTATCGTTGCAGCTGAAATAGTATTCCTTTCAAGCCCTTGCGCTGTCGTAACATCACCTGCTACTACAAAAGTTTTTATAGGTTGTTTGCTTTGGCTACCTATGGCATCTGCAAGTTGATTAGTGTCACTTGCGCCTACTGTATTAAACGCAGGTGGTTCAGATGGAATTGTTGGGGCCGGGGGCCTACCTGCACTTGGTGGCGGACTACTGCCTACGGGTTTTGCACTTGCTATTTTTCTAATGTTAACGGCTGCGAAAGCTCCAGCTAAACCCGCTTGAATAAATGGATATGCCGGGAAACCCGCAGTAATAGGGCTTGCACTCGCAGTAGTAAACGCGTTTTGAACAGCTTGATAACCGCTAATTGTAGCTTGGCCTATTGCCATAGCTTTTCCTATCTTACTATCTTTACCAGCTAATTCACCAACAAGAGCAAAGCCTTGTTTTGCAATATCCATTTTAGCATTCATCACAGCTTTATCTTGCTGTACCTTGGCCGCATCGTCTTTATCCCTGGCTATTTGAATTTTGTTATTATAGAAAGCTACTATCTTTGCTTTTTCTGCTTCACTTGCGCCTAACGCATCAAGTTTAGCTATCTCCCTGGCTTTTTCTAATTGTGCTTTTGCCTCAAAAGTAATAGCCTCTTCTTCTATTATTTTACGGTCAAAATCATCTTTAATTTTTTTAAGGTCTTCTAATCTTTTTGTTTCAACCTGTTGTTCTTTTAATAAAGCGTCTGCAACTTTCTTTTCTTCAGCGGCTATTTCGTCATCAATTATTTTTTGTGCTGCGGCCTTTGCTGCTTTCTCTTCGTTTAACGCTGTGGTAACTTGTGTTTGTAATAACCTTTGGCTTCTTAATTTTTTAGTATCTAAATTTATTAATTCAGCTTGTAAAGCGGCCAACGCATCTTTGTCCTCCATTGTACTGAGGCCTAAAGATTGTTCTTTAACCATAGCATCTAACATTAATTGTTTAGCTGCTATTTCTTTTTTGGTTATATCTTCTTCTATTCCCTGTGCTTTCCTTAATAACGCTATTCTATCTGCTGCTGAATTATTTACCCTGTCTTCAGCTTGTAATCTTATTTCATTAATTTCTCTATCTGCTTTGGCTCTTTCAACTTGTAAATCCCTTTCTATATGGTGAGCTTTTTGGCGCATCTTTGTAACCTTTTGCATTACATCGACTTCCTTTGCTGTTTCCTTAATTAAATCAGCTGTGGCCTTTCCTAAAGCTATCGTTCCTTTTACTAAAGTTTCTGTTGCAATAACAGCTGGGTTTAAACCCCTGTTTATATTAACAAAACCTTCCCCAGCATCTGCTATTGCTCCTTTAAAATCTCCAGCAAATAATTTAGTCAATGCAGAACCCATTAAGCCCATACCATCAATTACGAGCTGGACTTTATCCATTACAAATTCCTGAATAGAATTACCAAAAGACTTAAGGCTTTCAACTGGATTTGTAACCGCATCAATTATAGCTGTACCAAAATTGGCGAACAAGTCCATAACCTGGTTTACAACAGCACCAATCATTTTCATTCCTCGTGCAAAACTTTCTTGACCTTCCTCACTTCTTGTAAAGGCCCCGGTAATTGACGTTATCAATAGAACCAGTGCACCTAATCCGGTTGCCATCCAAGCTATTTTCATTAGCTTAAATCCTTTTGTAGCACCTGTAATGGTTTTGGTAAACGCTTTCATTCCTGAAATTGCCCCACCTAATTTACCATCTATAAAACCCAGGACACCACCAAAATCTGCCTCATTTTTAGTCGCATCTTTTAAAACTTTGTTGGCTTCTATTCTTTCAGTTTTAATTTGTTTAATTCCTGATTTCTCTTCGGCCAGTTGTTTTTTGGTAACCTTAATTAATTCTTTAGTGTTCTTGATACGGTTAGTATCCTTGGTGTTCATTTTGTCTAACTCCCTTTCAAAATCACTTATGTTATCGGTTAGCTCTTGTACTAAATCATCTTGAGCGGCTAAAGATTTGTTTAATTCTTGAACATTAAACTGGGCATCTTTAACAGAAATTTTCATTTCATATTCTTTTATTACTGCCATTTTTTAATGTTTTTAATTTGTTTAAACGCTGTTTTTAAATCTTTAGGCAGCGCATATTTTCCTTGAGCAATTTTAATATTTTCAGTTTCACCGTTCGCAAATTCCAGTAAATCTATTATGTTCTTTATCATACGTTGTTTAATAATTCCATTTCGCTCTTACCGGTTTGTAAGTTGGTTGTTATGGAGTTGATTCTAAATGTGTTTTGGCCTATTGTAAAAGTGTCGTTTAATTGAAAGTCGTATATAATCCTAAGTGGTAAATACGATGTCATTTGTGTAATTCTCCTCCTGGGGTTAAAGACATCAATAAGGTATATACTATGATAAACTGAAAATAAAGTTTCAGTAAATTCATCTGATTCAAAGTCATATTCATTTAACTCTAAGCCAAAATTTATATTTTGTTTTCCGGCTGTTGGGTCTTTAAATAAACTATTAGATGGAATCCAATATTGAGTTACAGCTGTGGCTAAAGTTGGTGTCTCTTGAAAACTAAGATTTGAAGTACCCGCGCCACCTTGTTTTACCCCATAAAAAATAAGCGGTTTACCGATATATGGTTGTGCGTTTTCATTAACTGACCAGCCCCATTGAATGGTTGTAAATGCTTGTGATGGTATACCTACGTTTAAAAGCCTTTCATATTTCATATGCTCAAATGGAGCTATTACTTTATACGTTTCAGTTGACGCATTAAAATTTACACCCCCGGTACCATCAGAATCTGTACCACCTATATAACTTAATGCACCCCATTCAGCTCCGAATAATTGATTGTGTTGTTTTGCTAAATATGTTCCGGTGCCTTCGTATGCGTAGACAACTTCTTTATATGGTAAAGCTATGTCAACAGTTCTTTCCATTACATCTACATATTCAGTTATATTGTAGTTTACAGGAGCGTCTAAGCCACTTATATCCGCGGAAGTGTAATAGCTATTACTAATCCCTGAAGATGCTTCTAAAGGTCTTACAACTATAACACCGGCATCATTAAGGTATGCTACTAGATTGAACATTTTAAACAGACCGGTCAAAAAAGACATTACAGAAACATCAGGAATTTGATTGGCTATTTGAAAATCAAAAGAAACACCAGCTACTAAATTGGTTCTTGTTACTGTGTCCTGCCAATTCACCCCTGCTTTATTACCGTTTATTTGCCAGGAAATACTTGTGAAGGTCAACGCTGCTTGGTGTCTTATTGTTACGCTGTAAACACCATTAGCAACTAAGCCAGGTGTAGTAAAACTTCTAGCACCTGCTGCCTCTGCTGATGTTAATACCGCAGTACCATTTAATGTTAAAATTAATATGTAAGGTATGGCCAGAGATGAACTGTCAGGTGTTACGGTAATATTGCTTGTTAAAATTCTGTTTGTGCCTTGAACTAAATCTGCTGGAATTGTAATAGTAGAATAACCTAAGACTATTTCAGTCGGTGAACCTGACCAGTTACCAACGCCTGATTCATAAAATATTATCTGTGCCGGTGGTTGTACGGGCCCGCTTTTACGGTGTAACCACATATACAACTTATAGAATACTAAATTAGTTGTGTTAAAAAAATCTGTTGAAAATACTATGTTATTGGCGTAACCATTAGCAATAGTGTATTTAAGTTCTATCTCTTCAATTAATTCGTATAACCTAATAGCATACTTTAATTGATCCCAGTAAACACCTTTTGCGTTGTTAACTCTATAATGAACATTGTTACTGTCAACAACCAACTCACTAGAATCAAAGAACAATCTGTCTGTGTGTGTTATTAATGGAGTAATAATGTAAGCGGTTGCACCGGCTGCTTGTTGCAGTTTAGATTTTATTCCCGCGGTGTTATATGTCAAGTCCCATTTAGCATTACTAAATCCTAATGAGCCTAATTTATCATCGCCTATAATATCAGGTAATTCTACTGTGTTTCCAAAGAACGTAACGCGGTAAGTATGTGCCAGGTTGTTTTTTAAATCAACCCCTTCGAGTTTTATTTGACCACTTTTAAATGGTAAAGTATTTAGTTCTATGCGGCCCGCTTTTTTCTTTCTGGCATCGTAACCGTTTACAATATTAAAATTGTAATAGTGCTTAAATATTTTGTTATTGTTTTTACTCGCAGGTACCGAAAAGCTCTTTGTAAACCCCGTAAATATTTTATCTAGCTCTTTTACGTTCTGAATGGTCTGTGTCAAAGAAACCGTTTCATCTTTAAATAAGTCCAGCCTGTCGCTTTCGATATATAACTGTAATTCTTGCATCTATGTTATTCTATGTTATCTCACGTTATTTATGTAATCAAACGCGTCTTCAAATTCAATAGTATATTCTATAAGTCTATCGTTTAAAGAAGTCTTGTACGTCATATTAGAAGTCTTAACCAACACCGGTATAATTTCAGGTGAATTAGGCTGCTGTATTCTTAGCCTTGTAATCCAGACGTTTTCACTTAGTAATAATTCCTCAAAATATTTATTAGCAAATTCAGGATAGTACCCACTTGAAAAAGTGTGACTTTGTTTTGCTTGAGTATTTAATAATTTTACGGGTGAATTTGTTTGGCTGTAAGTCGGTTCTGCACTTTCAGCAGAATATACCAGCGTGTTAGCTTGGTAATTTTCACTTTTCCTGCTTAGCTCTTTTTGTTCTTTAAGAAAAAACCATAAATCTTGTAAGACTCCAAACCTATTTATAAATGTAACCTTATTACCAGCACCGTATTTCGTGCAACTTATTCTGTTAATAGTAAGTAAAATGCTGTTGATTGTTATGGCTGTATCCGTTGTGCTGTATAAATTATAAGCAACGACCCCAGACGCATTCATAGAAGCTGCATAACCGTTGTAACCTTCAGGTACAAATATTTCAAAGTCATCATTACTGGCAGCTGTTGCAGGTGTTTTTTCTGCTAGCAACCAAGTAGCAGCACTTTGTGACCGATTACGATATGGTATAGAAGAGTTAGTGCCATCAATGTAAAGGCTATAACCCTCGTATCCATCACCGCCTAATGTGTTTGTAGTTCCAATTAAGCTACCACCTGCATTTGCTAAATCATAAAATAAAATTTGAGATGTAAAGGTTATAAATTGAACTGTTGGAGCAGCCCCAGCCGTGTCTGATAAAGTGATTGTTAAGAAGTCCCGGAGTAGTTCCGCAATTTCAAAGGTTACAGGTGTGTTTACTGAGGCTTCTTTTGTTATCTGATATTCAACTTGCCCGCTTACAGACAGGTATAATGAAGCTGATTTAACAGTTGAATCTGTTGAGGTTGCTTGTGAATATAGTGGGGTTCGTAAACCATAATTTGCCATACTATTTATTTCCTTTTGTTAAATCGTTTTCAATGTCTTGTGCTAATGCATCTAACATATTGTTTTCTAAATCAAATAAACCAGCTGTTAAGGGCCTTGTAATAAATTCAGTTGGTTTCATTCCCTGTGCAAAAATGCTGCGTTGTAAGACAAAACCCATACTTTGATTACTACCTTTTGCGTACTGGCCTTTTGCGTTTCTAAATCTTATGTTTTTTTTCTTGGCCCATTCTGCTAAAACTTCCATAGGCGGCATTTTATTTGTATAGGCAAATTTGCTCAATGGAGCTTTTTGATAACCATTTTTTATTAAACCAGGGTTGGCCCCTTTTACCCCTTCATCAACAAACGGCCCATAGTCTTCCATAAGAAAACCTAACAAGTATTCAGGTGCTTCTTTTTTTAAGTTAAACGCAAGAGATTCATACAAAGGCCCCCCACCTTTACCACCTTTTGTTAAATTAGATTTAGCCTGTGTAATTACATATTTCGCATATTTTTCCACAGCCGCGTCAAGTAAAGGGAAGTCCATTAGCAAATATATATATCGTTATAAATCATCACGTCCATAGTTGCTGACCAGCCAGCTAATTGGTTTTCAAAACGGTCATAGAAAGGTGTAAGATTTGGGCTACCATCTAATTGGTACATTTCTGTATATAAAGTACCCATTCTTAAACGCTGTATAAGTCTATTAAGAACGGCTAATTGCGTATTCAATATGTTTTGCATATCTGAATTGCCTCTAAACCTGCTTACCGTTGCTTCTTTTGATTGGTCAACTATGTCACAGGCCAAGACAGTAATATTGAATCTTAATATTTGCTCTTCGTCTATTACGTTATTTATTATTATGTGGCCTAAAGGAAATATATCCTGTTTATTTAAATTCACGTCCGTAATGTCCCCTGTTGTTACAGTATTAATATTTACGTCTAATAACAGTTCCCGCCTTATGGTTTCGGTTAATTGATAAAATCCTCTTACGCCTTGATTTGCCATATTATTTAAAATTCTTTTTCATTTCTTTCGCCTCTAATTCGTTTTTATCTTTCATAAAGGATAACATCATTAAACATTTGTGCAGTTTTAATTTAGTGATATCTTCAATTCTTGTAACATCTCCTTGAGCGAGTCCGTAAATTGATTGATACCATCCCCACTTTGTTGAGAATTGAGATATTGAATCAAGGCCTCGCTCCCCTGATTGTCCAAAGAGTTCGTGATAATTCTCGACAAGTCCAGACCTAAATTCCACAAAAAAAAAATCGCTGACATAACCGCATCCATCGGCATATTTAAAAGCAACACATCATTTTCAACAACGTATTTGTCTATTGTGTATTTATCTTTTAATTCAGTTAATACAGGCCGGTACAAAACATTCATTGCCCTTTCCATATTGTCCCAGTCACCTATAAAAGTATCTAAGTCAATATATTCACCTAATGTTAAATCGTCTAACTGAGGATGAAAACCGTATTTAGTATTTCCTATTTTAAATGATTTAACCAATTCAGGCTTGTGTTGAAACAGGTCAGATAATATTTGTATCATCTCTTCGCTGTCTTTTAGCTTTAATAAAATAACTTTATCTAAAGGGACACCACAAAATATCTCAATCATTTTAGCCTGCAGAAACCTGTCACCATCTGCTTTCTCTTCTATTCTTAGAAAGTGTTTGTATTGACCTAAAGTGATTTCGTTTAAGGAAGTGGGTACGGTAATTTTCATATCTATATAACGTATTTAATTCGGTTTCTTAGAGTATTAAAAGTAAATAAAAAAAGGCAGCCATTTCTGGCTACCTGTATAATGTGTTTATTCTGATGAATTTAGAACCTCTCAGTAATCTGTTTGAGGATTTCATTTTTAAATTCCCGGTCTAATGAAGGCCATTTAACATCGTATGATTCGTATTCACCGCTAACCGTGATTTCTAAATCTTCAGGGTTGTAAATCTGTTCGTAAAACGATGGATTAAAATAATCACCCGGCCCCCCTGAATAACCAATAGAACCACTTACGTATACTGTTTCGCTGCCATATATAAATTCAAAGTCCATTACTTGATTATGTTTTGAAGGTTCCTATTAATCTCCTGCGCTTGAGCTTTTAAAAGTTGCACATCCTTTGTGTCTGTATCTGAATAAAGATGCTCTTTAGATAAAGAATCAAACAAAGTCTGCATCTGCTCAATAGCATTATTAATAAGTGTTGATTCTATCTGTGCAAAATCCTGTCTGTTATCCATTTGAGAAAAGTTCTGAATTGCCATAAGCGCACCTAAAATTTCCCCGTACTCGTAAGATTGTGAATTTGTCATTGTGTCTGTTTTAATAAGTTAAAAAAAGAAAGGGGGAGTCTTTCATACTGACCTGTGACCCAAGAACAGTAATTAGTGCTGCCCCCCTTTCGATACTACAATATAAGGCTTTTAAAGTTATAAACCAAATATTTCATAACTTATTTTACTGCCTGTCTTTGGTTGTATTTCAAACCGCGCAAAGTTAAATCTAATTCCTTGGCCGCATAATTAATATGCTTTTGTGTTGTTCTAGACCAATAACCTAATTGAATTAAATCATCACCTTCAACAGTTGCAACGTGAGTGTTATAACTGTAAATTTTGCCCCATTCCATTTTTAGATTTTGCTTGTACTTGTCGAATGTTTTCATCTGTTCTGTTTTTTAATGAGTAATAAAAATTGAAAGAGTTGGCCCAGAGACTGGATTTGATTTCTAAGTCGGTTAAGTTATCTCCACTAGCGATAGACACCCCCCTTTCAATACTCTAATATAACACTTTAAAAGTTATAAACCAAACTTTTGATAACTTATTTTTTAGTTTAAAGCATATTTCCCAAAGTTAGGCCGGCTTAGAATTGAGTAAGTAGCATATCTACAAGGGTCAATAATGTGATTGTGTTTGTCTTCAGGTATATTTACAAGTGCTCCAGACCTGTCTTCTTTCCATTTATAATTTCTAAATTCAGATATAGCATTAGATGAAGAGGCCAATATATGAATCTTGTACCTCTTCAATAAATCAATCCCTGCGTTAATAGAATCCTTTCCTTTAAGACTTGGAAATATATTATGGCCCATTCGTCTAAGTTCTGCTATCAACCTTGGTTCTGCGCTGTCGGCATATATGGGATTGCCTAAGAGCTTTTCATCTTTAAGGAATGTACTTATATCATTTGTATTCATTTGCGTTCTGTAAAGGTGCTCTTTGATATAAAGGTTGTGGCCTTGAGTATAAACAGAAACTAAAGTTGTGGGGTCATTTGTGTAACCAAAATCCATTCCGTAAGCTATAAGGTTTGCATCAACTGGTATTTGATTTACTTCAGCATAATTAAATATTGTGCTCCTGCTTGCTGACCTTTCGCCCAGCCCGTAAATCTGCCAATATTGTTCGTCTGTATCTCTTAACCTTTCAATCTCTTTTCTAATTGAATCCTCAATAAAAGGATTATCTAAGTAAGTCGTTCTAAAGAATGCGCAGTCATCTCTGGTTATTAGCTTATCGTAAATCCAATGGTATTCGTCAGATGGGTTAAAGTCTAATATTATTTTGTCCTGTGTTCTAAATAACAACTGCTGCATATCTTCATAAAACAATTCATTGCCCTCGTTAACAAAAAGCAAATCTCTTTTACGCCCTCTAATTTTTTGTGGCATATCTAAGGAAATAAATTCTACCAGGTTACCAAATAGGTTGTATTCAGAATTAGATTTATTATGATTTGATTCTTGGTAAACATTATAAGCCTGGAGTATACCAATAAAATCACGCATCACCGTGGCCCGTAAACTTGGAAATGATTTACGGCACACAGTAATAACTTTGCCGTTGTTTTGTGTACAGTAATTAAACACAATCCAAAGAATGATATTATACGTTTTGCCAGAACGTGTACCGCCCTGCTCAACTATAATTTTCTTATCTGTGCTGCTTAAATGTTTGTAGACTATGTTAGTCTGTATCTTCGGTTTTGTCAATTATCTCAATTTGGAAGTTAGTAGGCATTCCATCTGCTCCAGTTATTTCTTGACGTTCAATGTACCCGCGTTTCTTGCCTTTAGTTTTTAGATAAAATATTGTGGCTGCTGTTGAATTATCTGATATCTGTTTGTGTAGCTGGCTTTCTGCAAAGTCTAAAGCAACGTTTTCTAAATCTTTAACTTCAGCAGCAAATTCAGGGTCTTCATTTAGCCATTTGTAATATGTGCTTCTTGGTATATCTGCTTTCTTACAAGCGACAGTAACAACCCCTAAACTTTGTTCAAGTGATTTTAAGAGGCTTTCTTTTTTTATGTGTCTACTTTTGTTCATAATCCTTTGAAGGCTTTTAAAGGGTAAAAGACTAAACTGTTTCTGTATCCCCCTTCGGAAGTAGGTACAATCGGGGTTACACCGTGTACGTTTCGCCAAGCAGGATAAACTAACATTGAGTTATCACAACTGTCAACTGTTGCGTTATAATCTGGTACGGTGGTGTTGCCGCCTGTGGCATTATTTTTTTTGGCAATAATCACATTTACGCAGCCTTTTATGTTTCCGTTGTCCCTGTGAAAAGGTGCCGGTATATTATAATTAGATATACTGCTTGTAAATAGTTTACTAAATCTCCATTTCTCGGGCACGTTATCTTGAATAAGTTTTAGTTGAGCCTCGTAGACATTTGGTATAATCTTTTTTATAAGCTCTTCGCTTTCTTTACATAACAACAGCATAGCTTTTATAAATACTTTAGCTGATGGAACATTATGAACGCTGCTAATTGTCGCGTATGGACGTCTCATATGCGGTTTAGGTGGTACGCTTCCTACTATGGTGCTGTATTGCAAGACTTCATTATCAGCATTAAGAAAACCGCTTGAGCGTTTCATTACGCTTTTTGGCACGTTCTTACTTCTGAGTTCTTGATTTGCTAATGAAGCTAATTTAGAAGCCTTTTCAGAATACTTAGAAATGTCTTTTATATAAAAACCTATTGGCTCACCTTCAGAATAAAATATGGTGTCCTCAGTTACGTTTGGCTCTATATGTCCACATACGTCACCTATTTGGGTGTTGTGTTCTAATTGAATTAAATCAACTCTTTTCATAGCAGTATATATTATCACAAGCAACCGGTATATTTCTAGGTAAAGATTCGTCTGGTAAACCATAGAACTGTTCTTTATACATCAGTTTATTGTATTCAGGTTTAAATTTATCAATCATTTTTCTGTATCTCGTAAGGCTTCTGTCTATATCTAAGCTCCATTCAAAAACCATTTTGTTTGGAAAGACATTCATATTTTCTAATATATCCATTTCGGCCCCTTCGATATCCATCTTCACGCAGTTCTTTGGCTCGTTTAATACCTCAGAAAAATGAACACAATCCACAGAAAATTTTTGGTTACCCCAATCTTTATAAAGACTGTTGCGCCAAACCTGCATATTGTTTCCTACGTACATTGTCATTTTTTTGTTGTCGTTTGATACCACAGCTTTTTGATAAATATTAGCTGTCATATTATTTAACTTCAAATTTCTTTCTATCATCTTGCAGTTGTAAGGGTCTGGCTCGTATATGTCAACTGTTGCGCCCTTGCTTATGGCTTGTATTGCAAAGGCCCCTACGTTACCACCTAAGTCAATCCAATGTTCACCCGGCTCAATCTTAAAGTATTTTTTCTCATATACATTTCTAACTATCACCTCTTCAAAAGTTTTTAAATCGCTGGTGCCCTCGCGACAAAGAAACTTTATTTTTTTATGGCTGTGTTCTGTGATTTTCATAGTTTGTTCTTTTCCTCTTTCAAGTATTCCATAATCATACTTCCAACATAAGCCCCCTTGTTTCTCCAAAACCTAACAAGTTCTGAGGCCTCTTCGTAGTGTTCTAAATGAAATTCAATTTGAATTGCTTTGCGTACACCGCTTTTCATTTCAGATAAGTCTTCAGACAAATCATCATCCTCAAGTATTGAATAGTCAACTTCCTCTTCAGGCTGCCAAACATCCATACCCCATTCAGTAAGTTGTTTCGTGTCCCAAGTGTTGGCTAAAATATCCCAATCCCATTCCCCGAAACCTACGTTATCTTTTATAATGAATTGCTGTACCTGTTCTTTGGTTAGGTTTTCAGCTTTGATTATATAAACCTCTTTTAGTCCAAGTTCTTGGCAGGCTTTAAATCTCATATTGCCGCCAATAATATCCATATTACTGTTTACAATAATTGGTCTTAGCTCTAGCATCTCAGGAAATTCTTTAATGCTTTTGACTAGCTTTTCAAATTTGCCCTTTTTGATTGTTCTAGGATTTAGAACATTTGGAAACACCGTGTTAATTTTTACTTTCTGTATCATTTTTTTATCTCTAAATATTTTTTTTCTAACCTGTAATATTTCTCTTCAAGCAACTCGTATTTACTTTCGAGGTAACTTGAATAGTCAAAATCTCTTCCAACTTTACGCGTGAAAATAAATTGTTTTTCCAGCTCCATTAATTCTTTGTCTTCCATCCTATACCTGGGATACATTTTTACAGCGTGAAAAGCAACGGTATGATTCATACTTTTGCCCTGGCTTCTAAATATTTCAGCAATAGATGTCCAGCGTAAGTTTAAGTTCTTTCTTAAAAGGTGGCACATTAAAGCCCTGGCCTTAACGTAAGAGGCTTTTCTTGTATTTTCATATATGTCTATACCTAATACTTTGTTAAGCTCTTCACCAATCTCTAAGGCTGTTAAGTTTTTTAATTGTTTTGTTCTCATTAATCTATTCTTAATTTTAACAAGTGATAGCATTCAGCATATCGCTGCCTTGCTTTTCCTTTGTATTCTTTTTTAAATAACTCATAAAGTTTTCTAGTGTACTGGTACTTAGTGTTGCAGTCTGTAAAGTATTTTTCTGCGAACCTCTTGCCCTTGCCCTTAAAATAGTTCACGTTGTCGGCTGTGTCTCCTGCTATCATCTGTTCATAGAAGTTATACAAGGCCTGCTCTTCGCTAATATCTAACACCTCTTTACTTTTATAATAGTAATTGTAAATCAAAGCTGGAAACTGCCGGTAATCTTTGTCAATGCTTACTATCATTACTTCATTTCTGCCTATATCTTTAGCTATGTTATACCAGTACCGGGCTACCATATCATCTGTTTCAACGCCATAGCCGTATATACTGTTATATTGTTTCTTTACATAAGCGTGCATTTCATCTAATAAAGGGGGAAGTTCACTTGAAACCCGATTGGCTTTATAGGTTTTTGTAATTAGCTTTCTGAAGTTTCCTTTTGAGCCGCTAAACGTAAGTACCTTATCAATCGTATACATCGTTTCTAAATGATTTACGATAGCCATAAATTGGTCATCTAATTTATTACGGGCGTACGATAAGTCTGAATGATGCGGGTTGTCATCAATGCTTTCTCTTTTCTTATAACAGCTGGCAAAAATTAAGCTGTCTGCATCTACAAGTAAAATCATTCGTCCGTTCTGTTTTTGTTTCTATTTAGCCAATCCACATACATTTTAGCTGCAATAGCGTCTCTTTGTTTTTTAAATGGAAAGCGTTTTTTCAACTGTGCTTTCGCAATTCTTAGAAACCGCTTCATTTGATTTGTATGTTTAAGAAGTTTTTGGGCCTGTCAGATTCTTTCAGTTGATAATTTATTATTACATCCGTAATACTCGGGTCATCTTTTGTATGCCGTTCTATAATATCTTTTATGTCAATTAAAGTTTCTCTTCGTACAATCATTTTGTCTGTTTTAATTAGTAGCCAATATAAACATAAATTTTTATAACTGACTTACTCGCTGTTCAACTCAATTCTTACCGCGTCATTTTCTTCAAGCAGGTATACATCTTTTAATATTCTTTTCTTTGTCCACATTGTGGTGTCCGGGCACCATTTCTTTACTGTCGCTGGTAGCTTAATAGTATTGAGATAGTATAGAAAATTACCTTTAGGGTCAAACACATAAAAGATTTTTATTATGTTCTCATCTATTCTCATTAACGCATCGTACTTGTCTTTCTCAAGCATCTTAGTCGCATAATGTTTGTTACGGAATTTCATTTCTATTACGCACGGAAAACCTTTTGGCGTTTTTCCGATAGCATCATACCGGGAATAACCTTTACCGGCCCATTCTAATTCCCATCCATTAGAATTAAGTAATAAGACAACGGCCTGTTCCCATTTATGAACTTTACTTATCCCCATTCCTGGTATATTTCCAAGCTAGGTTTAAGTCTTTAATCCATCTGTTTATTGTTTGCGGGCTGCAAGTACACGGCTTAAAATAGGTATGCTTGAAATATCGCGCGTGTAGGTTACATACCAATTCAAACTCTGTTGGGCTGATAACGTCCTTGTTTTCTCCCAGTCGAAACTGCTCCCAGTCATTGTAATCTGGTTCATTAAATTTTACCATCTTTTAATTTTTAAATTGTTCAGGTTTTTTCTACGCTTGTCGCAGTTACATTTGGTGCCTTTAAACGCGTGATACGTTTCAACCAGCAATTTGATACCTGTATATTTTGTAATATAATATATGATGTTTCCAAGTTTCATAATAAATCTTTTAGTTTTTTCTTAACTTTAGTGTAAGTAAAATATAGTGCATAATATTTTATATTCGACTGCCTTGATAACTCTGCAATGCTGGTTCCTGAATTAACTATTTCAAAAACCTTACGGTCATACCAATACATTTTGGCCAGTTCTTTTTTAACCACGTCGTAAGACTCTTCAAAGTTTACTTCTTGCTCTGCAAAATTTGCAGGTAAAATATCTTCATTGTTATCAAAAGACATTATCGTTATGTTTCTTGAGCGTCTATTTAAATCTGCGTGTAAACTTTTCAGGGTCTTAAAAATATAGTAATAGTTAATTTCATCCTTATACATTATGTCTAAGCCTTTTTCAATTTGAAGTTGAATCTTAATGTACATCTCTTGAGTAATGTCTTCAGCTACTGTTTTATTACAACCAAAAGTAGAAACAATATCTACCCAAGTTTTGTGTTTTTCAGCAACCAAAATCATTATTTGTTGGCTCATTTCAAAGGGTCATATAAATCATTAACTATAACAGGTAAGCCAAATTCATTTACCATAAAGCTAAATGTTTCAAAAGGATAACCCCGGCTGCGCTTACATTTTACTGTTACCCATTCTTTATTAATTGTATTAGCTTCCAATTCAATATGCGTCTCTGCTTTTTTTTCAAGAAAAGAACCCAGGTGCCCGGTCATTTTACTGGTACCATAATTATTATGAATAACATTAATAATGTGACAGTTATATTTTGCGCTCCATTGCATTAGCTTTTGTACAATTAAATTACTCTCTTCTAAGTTGTTAACGTCTGAAACCAAATCTGCTATACCATCTATAATTACTAAACTTGGTTCTAATATTTTTGTAGACAGGTAGTATTCAATAAATTCTATTCTTTGTTTATAACCAATTGAACGTAAGCCAAAGGTATGGTACGTAAGAGGGTCTACATCTTTATCCATATCGTAAACCCTTTTGAAGACTTTTTGACAATGCCATAAGCCTTGTTCTGAATCTATATGCACTAAGTGGCCCAACCCCTTATGTCCCTTAATCTTACCACCGTATATATTTGAACCGCTTAAATAAACTGATGCAAGTAAAGATATAAAAAATGTTTTTTTAGTCTTTGGCGGTGCGCTTACACAACTTAGGTTGCCATATGTTCCTAAAGGAATAGGAAGCAGGTTGTCCCCTTCAGGGTGCTTAATAAGTTTTTCACCGAAAGATAAAGCCACCGGGGGGTACTCTATTTTTTCTTTTGCGTCTACAAAACAATCAAACATAATTGACTGCATTTTCTGGTTGTGTTCTGTTCTGTCTGTCATATGGGAAATATAAAAAAAAAAGGGAATACGCTTTAAACATATTCCCTTTTATTCATTTGGTTTTACTAAAACGGTAAATCATCTGACCCTTCAACTTCAGCTTTTGCTGGCCTGAATTTAGCTAACTCTTCTTTTTCGTTTTCCTTTTCAGCAACCATTATACGGCCACCACCGTGTGTTACGTCTTTTACCCAAACAACTTTTCCGTTTCCAAAATATACGTTTGGTTTTTTTGCCTCTCTTTCCTCTTGACTTCGGCTATCCATAAGACCCACGTTATTTCCGTAACGCGTTTCGTCATTAATTGATATTGTGAAGTTGTAGTAAACGGCCCCATCTTTTCCCTTTACAAATTTTTCTTTTGGTAGTTTGTCTACTCGCATTGATGCGTTAATAATTGCTCCCATAATTGATTGTTTTTAGTTAATTATTTTTTCTTGAAACTTTCGGATTCATCTTCGCCAAATACCCCGAGTTCATAAAAACCCGTGAGCTTTAAGACAGCCCTTGACATCGCTCTTTTCTCTGCAATTTCTGCAACATACCAGCTGTTTGTATTCCCATCTTTATAATTCTCACCTTTTAATGCGCTGCCAAAAGTCTCAATAATTTTCCCTTCTTTAGATGCTTGAGCTTTAAATACTGCATAATTCGGCTCACACCTTATTACTTCATACGTAACGTTAATTTGCTCAATGGCCATAACCTTATCAATTCCTTGTCTGGTTATAATTACATAATGTTGATGCTTAAAAACATCTGTTGATTGTAAATCATACTTCTTGTATAATTCTACGAGTTTGTTTCTGTCCATCCTACTGTTTGATTAAAGTGAATATTTGCAATGTCGTTGTGTAATGATTCTACTTGAGCTTCTAAAAACTCACAATGCTTAACAAGGTCATTGAATTGCTGCCCATCTTCCAGCTCTTTTATTCGTCTGGTTAATGCTCTAATTCTTTCGTTCTTGTATTCGTGTGTTCTGTAAGGGTCGCTCATCGTATTGCCTCTATAAGTGATTTAACTTTGTCAAGCTCACGGTATATATCCATAAGGTCAATACCGTTACTATACTTGTTTGCCGCGTTTAGTTTTTTTTCTAATTCTCGCTGCTCTGCCTTCAAAATGTCTCTTTGTGTTTTCATATGTTCTGTTTTGTGTTTAGCTAATATAAACGAAAAATTTGATAACTCAAGCATAAAGGCAAAAAAAAAGAGGCGGTACAATACCAACCTCTCTTTCTCAGTTTAAAACAGAACACCTAAATATACTTATTAATTACTTAACTACCAAACTGTTATATTTATTTATCATTTCTATTAATTCAAAGTCTAAAAATTTTGCGGTCTGCTGCGCTTTAATATGTAATCGCCTAGCGGTGCCTTCACCAAATTTATTATCAAGATTCTGGCCAAAGATAAACTGCTCACCAAAACGAAAAACATTACACCCGGCACATTGAACTTGACAATTAACCGTATCCCATCTAGTTGAATAATGTCTCCTGGATTGAAAATGTCCATTTTGTAGTTTTTTCCAATGGTCTTTCTTACCACAGGTGAAACAAGTCGCTGTATCATTTACCGCATTTTTCTGCCTGATATATTGACTAAATACTGAATCAAGTTTTTTAACTAATTTGCTTCTTGTAAGTTTTTTAGCCATCTTTTTTGTTTTGCAATTTTAAAGTATTAACTTTGAATCTTTTTATTATAGTGCTGTTACCTCTAAAATTGTCATTATAAATTTATAAGTAATTAATTAGAACAAAAATACATAAAAGTAATCTCTTAGGAATTGTGCTCTATCTAAGAACCACAACCTTCACAGTCTGGGTTGTCTATGTGACAGGCATTTTCATTTGTTTTACTTTCTGTTAGGTCATCAATAAAGTCAGCAAAGCTGTCGCTTGTAGCGAAGTCATTAGTCATATCATTTTTTTTGTTGGTTACTTTATGGACTTAAATTTTTCAACCCCTCTTGAGCCAAAATAGGCTGCGACTATTAAAGACAGAAGTCCTGTAATAGAATCTAACGGGTATTCTAAAAACCACCCGGTTACATAAGATATAGAGAAAAAAATTAAGGTAAGGGGCCTGACGTTCTTAGCAAGAAAAGAATCTGATTTTAAATCTGAATCCCATCTTTTACTTATTTCCTGCATTTCAACTATATCGACTTTAAGAAGCTCTAAGGCCATTTCTTTGTCTTTAGCTGTCAATGCATCGTCTTTGGTAATTAGGTCTTTAATCACGCTAAAAATACCGGCATCTGGTATAATACTACCCAGCACATCAAGTATCTTTGGTGAGGCAGTCTTTAAAAAAACCCCTGCCTTAGTTTCGGCAAACTTTTTTTGCATTATTTTTTCTTGTTAAGCAAATACCATTTCTGGACTGTGTAGCCAATAGTAACAGTAACAAGTAAAATCTTCAGGGCAACATCTATATTAGTCATTGATATTCCGAAGCTGCCTAAGTTTATTAAAAGTGTTTGATAATCGTGTTTCATTTTTCAACTATTTTTTTTGCTCAAAAGATTTATAACATATTGCTATTGCCTGTGCTTTGTCGTGATACTGCATCATTTGAGGTACACAGCGAATCATATAATCACTTTGTTTTTCCCCTGATTTTTTTTTAGGAATTGGCATTGTTAGCAGTTTTTACATTCAGACCAAGTATAATATTTACCACTTCGCTTAGTTACCAATATTTGTTTTCTATTAAGTTCAGTAGATACATAAGATACGTGAAGCCATTTTGGCTCGGCCCCATATTCCCAAATAAGTTGGTCAAAATCTAAATTATCTTTTATGTAATGAAACATTTCAAGATTTGTTTTGCCGCCCAGAGATGTAATATCAAAGGCCTGACCTTTCATATGTGAAGAGCGAGGCGCGCCTTTTAAGGCAGTATTAAGTTTAATAGACCTAAACATACTGTTAACTTTTATTGGCGCACCTACCCAGTCCCTAAGTGGCTCAAATACTTTTTCTGCTAGTAGCTCCATATTCTCGATATCCTCAGAACTAGGCTTATTAGCAATTTTGTATTGTTTTGCGTAATTGGACTGGGTAGCTTCTTTATAGCTTATATGCTTACTAATTCTTTTCATCTGCAATAGCTTCATAAACCCCATCTTTGAGGTTGATATTTACTTTACCGTAAACCCCTTCAAGCTCTTTTTTTGTTTTGTCCTGCTCAATCATTAGTTCAACGTACATATGATTTAAACTGTGTATTTGAGTTTGTAATAATCCCAGGTCGTGTAAAATTGCAGATTTCTTTTTTTCTTGCTCTTGCAATCCCTCTAATTCAGTTTTTGTAATCTTTGACATTTTAAATGTATTTAATTAATTAAGCAGTAAATATAGTAAATCTACTTTATTCTTAAAATGGATATTGTGTTTTGAATACTTTCTGCATTGTAAACATCAATCTTTTTATTGTTACCATCTAACCAATCTAGGTACAATTCAATATCTGTATTTGCTGATACGGTTGCGTAAGATGAATTAAACATTCCAGCATAACCACCTTGGTTAGCCCCGAGTAATCTTAAATAAGTAGAATTAGTACTACCTGGTATTGGCGTACCCCCTGCATTTATATAAAGAATAAGAACCTGCCTAGTAGTAATTCCACTACCTGTTCTTATCTGAACAGCATAAGTTATTTGATAAGTACCAGCATCAACAATTCTAATTGTACCAGCAACAGAACCAGCATTAGATGTATTAGTAGTACCATTAACAATTCGTACAGTATCAGCTACCAAGACCCTTGCGCTGGTTACATTACTTATAGCGTTCACCTGCCAGATATCAGGGGTATAGGTAGCTACTTGTTGCGGGAAAGATGCTAATTCACCATTACCTTGAATGTATTCTGAATCTGACCCTGCAAATTCAAGTTCAAGCGTTCCGCTACTGGTAACAGGGCTACCGCCTACAGCTAAAGCTGCCCCATTATTAACTACTAAACCTACTGAGGTTGCCGTTCCAGTTGTTGAAGATGTACCAGCCCCAATTAAACTGCGTACTTCAGCTGCGCTTATACCACTATTTAAAGATGGCGCACTGCCATTTGATAATATAGCTGGAGTTCCCGTGTCAGTAACTTTAGCAGTATTAAGACTTATTGCAGTTGCCTGAGTAGTAGTAATTGTAGTTGTGTTTCCCGCTTTTGCTGTTGTGCTTGTAGTACCTATGGATAAATTAGATTGACCAAATGGTAAATCACTTACCTGTGCATAGACTACATTATTAGAGGTATCAGAATACATTATGAATCCTGAATCTTCAACTTGAGTTCCAGCCGCGTCACTTGCTGTTAAAATAATATTATCAGTCCCAGCGTAGTCTACATTAACAGTAGCTGAACCTGAATTAGCCCCACCACTTAAACCAGCACCTGCAACAACCGCTGTTATGTCCCCTGTATTAGTTGTATAACCAGCACCGTTCGTTATTGCGTTGTTATTTAAAGATATGTTAGCCGACCCATTGAATGAAACACCTGCAATAGTTCTAGCATT
>TARA_R110002124_G_scaffold250821_1_pt1 | contig 21576 bp, 21 predicted proteins | sample TARA_R110002124 | Tara Oceans TARA_R110002124 (sample SAMEA4397445) | marine metagenome | biome: Polar Biome; feature: [SRF] surface water layer (ENVO:00010504); material: water (ENVO:00002006), including particulate matter (ENVO:01000060) such as... | depth 5 m | reverse complement strand
TGCTTCACCCGCGCAGTCGCGCAATAACGATGCCGAGACTCTAATTGCAAATGGATGAACGTTGGGGGTCACGTCAAAGGTAATGAAACAAGAGGGCTCCCACCGCACATTCTCATACTTTGGACTGAAGCGCAGACTGACTGATCGATACTTTTGTCTTCCGGCCAATCAGATCTAACAGCAACCAAACCCGCCGATCCGCCGCCGTCCGTTCGACCTCGCCAATCAGGTTTGCAAAGAGGCCATGGGTCACGCGAACCTTTTGTCCCTTCTTTAAAGCGCTATTTTGCACGATTATGTCATTGCTATCACATCGAGACTGCAATTCTTTGACGAGTGGCTTTGGCACGATGGCCGTCTTTGTACCAAACCTGACCAATTGCGATATCCCATACGTGGAATGCACGGCATGTGCAGAGCCAGACCTATTAGACGCGCCAACAAACAAATAACCAGGGAAAAACGGTTTTGTCTCCTCGACAAACTTGCTACGCTTCACACGGGTTTGCGTTTCAAGAGGCAGAAAAACCTTGAAGCCTTGCCTAACAAGATTGCGTTTGGCGATCATTGCACAATTGGGTTTGAATTGCGCCAAATACCATGAAAGTTCCAAACAATCTTCTGACAATTCCATATACAAGCCGTTATCATCATAATTGATGCAGGCAAAGAGTTTGATTGAAAATCATGCAATTAGAGTTCGGCCTAGCGCCGGTACAATCATCGCAGATGTTAGGTAATTAACAGTTTGCTATTGCCATGCATCCAAAATGTGGTATCGTTCAAACTTGAACAAGATATGTTTTGCATGAATCTGACTGACAAACATCCCGGGCTCATCACGCAGATGGGCTTGTGCGGTAGCTTGGCTGAAGAAGTCTGATGGGGACACGCAATCGCAATTGTCGTGAGGACACGCGCTTTCGCATGCTTCGGTTGCTCGAGGAAAATCCAGAATTATCGCAAAGGGAACTTGCTGAGAGGCTCGATATTAGCGTGGGTGGTGCACACTATCTAATCCGGGCTTTGATAGATATGGGCTTTATCAAGATCGGCAACTTTAAAGCAGCCAAGGATAAGCGCCGATATGCCTATATATTAACCCCTCGGGGCATGAAGGAAAAGGCGGTGATCACGAAGCGGTTTCTAGCACGAAAGCTCGTAGAACATGAAGCGTTGAAGCAGGAGATTGCGGAGTTAAAAGATATCGCGCCGCATGAAATCGGCCGCGCACCATTGTGAGCTAGAACCGAAAACTGGCGGGCGCGACAAGGGTCACGTGTAAATGCATGGGAGTTTGTGTTTTCGGGGGTCTGGCGGATGGACAGCCGCTAGTTCGCAGATCGCGGCTCGGGTGGCAGAATGATCTGCAGGCTCGAGGGTGGATGAAGATTCGGTGAAGCGTCTTTATTATTACAGGCTGGCCTTATTGGCTCCCATCCCGCAAAGTTATTGCTTGCTGGGGCCTCATTGTCTTTTGCCGCTCCCAGCCGCTTCCCCGTTGACGATGCTATCCAGCCTCATCCATGAGACTTTTTGTTCAGCCAAACTGGCCCCTTATTAAATCGATGAATGGCCCTTTTTTATCAAGGCGTTGACAAGCGACGCCGCAGCTTTTTTCGATCCGGTCGCCGAGGGCGCATACCGGTGCCCAGGATAATATGGAACTCCCAATGCAAGATAATTTGATTGACCTGATCAAGACCAAGCGGGCCGTCGTCGGCATTGTCGGACTCGGCTATGTCGGGCTGCCGCTCGTCCTGCGTTTTACTGAAGTGGGTTTTCGTGTCGTCGGTTTCGATATCGATGCGCCGAAGGTTGCGATGCTCAACGCCGGGCAGAGCTCGATCGAGCATATTTCGAACGACAAGCTCGCACGCGCCTGCGCCGACGGGTTCGAGGCGACCGGCGATTTCGCGCGTGCTGCCGAGGTCGACGTCTTGATCCTGTGTGTGCCGACGCCACTCAGCAAATATCGGGAGCCCGACCTCAGCTATGTGATCAACACGGTCGAAAACTTGGTGCCGCATATCCGTGCCGGCCAGCTCATGTCGCTGGAAAGTACGACCTATCCAGGGACGACCTCGGAGGAACTGGCGACGCGAATCTCGGCGCGCGGATTCACGGTCGGCGCGGATTATTTTCTCGTCTATTCGCCCGAGCGCGAAGATCCGGCGAACCCCGACTTTACCACGCGGACCATTCCGAAGGTGTGCGGCGGCGAGACGCCGGAGTGCCTTGCCGTCGGTGTCGCGCTCTATAGCGAGGTCATCGACCGGGTGGTGCCGGTCAGCTCGACGCATGTCGCCGAACTCACCAAACTGCTCGAGAATATTCACCGCGCGGTGAACATCGGCCTCGTCAACGAGATGAAAGTCGTCGCCGACAAGATGGGGATCAACATCCGCGAGGTCATCGATGCCGCGGCGACCAAGCCCTTCGGCTTCGTCCCTTATTACCCCGGGCCGGGTCTCGGCGGGCACTGCATTCCGATCGACCCCTTTTACCTCACGTGGAAGGCGCGCGAATTTGGCGTTAGCACGCGCTTTATCGAGCTGGCGGGCGAAGTGAATGGCGCGATGCCCGACTATGTCGTTGACAAGATCAAGTTGGCGCTGAACGATCGCTTCAAGCCCGTACGCGGATCGAAGATCCTAGTGCTCGGCATCGCGTACAAACCAAATGTCGACGATGTCCGGGAATCGCCGTCAGTGTTCATCATGGAGCGGCTGCGCGATTTGGGTGCGGTCATCGCCTATCACGATCCGCACGTCGCGCGCTTCCCCAAGATGCGCGAGCATTTCTTCGATCTGGACAGCGTGGAGCTGGGCGCCGAAACGCTCGCCTCCTATGATTGCGTGCTGGTTGCGACCAATCACGAACGGATCGATTTCGAGGCGGTTCGGCAGCATGCGACGCTGATCGTCGACACGCGTGGCGTCTATCCCCTCAACGCCGATCACATCGTCAACGCCTGAGAGTCGAGGTTCAGAATATGACCGTCCAGATCCATCCGAGCAGCATCGTCGACGAGGGCGCCATCGTTGGCGACTTCACGAAAATCTGGCACTTCTGCCATGTCGAACCGCGCGCGGTGATCGGCGAGAACAATAATCTCGGCCAGAATGTCTATATCGGCAACGATGCTGTTGTCGGAAACGGCTGCCGGATCGGCAATTCGGTATCGGTCTTCGCCAACGTCATCCTCGAGGATTTCGTCTTTTGCGCCCCCTTCATGGTTTTCACCCATGTCTATTACCCGCGCGCGGGGATCACGCGGCGCGACGTGTTCACGAAAACTTATGTCCGCACTGGTACGACGATCGGTGCGAATGCGACGGTGGTGCCGGGCGTCGACATCGGGCGTGGCGCGTTCGTAGCGGCGGGCGCGGTGTTGACGACCGATTGCCGCGAATGGGCGCTGATGGTCGGTTCGCCCGCGCGTCATATCGGCTGGGTATCGGCCTATGGTGACAAAATCCCGCTGCCGCTCGCAGGCGAGGGCGAGTGGCACTGCGAGGCGACTGGCGACCGCTATCGCCTGCAGGGCACGACGATGCAGCGCGAGGCCGGTGAGGTCGATATATTGGCCTATGTTCCCGGCCGGCCGCTGGAGAGAATGTTGGGTGCACGAGACGGGCAGAAGCTCGTCGCCGGGGGATGACGGACATGGACCTTTCCAAGAAGAAAATCCTGGTGACGGGCGCCGACGGCTTCATCGGGTCGCATCTAGTGGAGCATCTGGTCGCGCAGGGCTTCGATGTGCGCGCCTTCGTCCTCTACAACAGCTTCAACACCTGGGGCTGGCTCGATCATGCATCGCTCGAGGTGCGCCAGTCGATCGAGGTTGTCGCCGGCGACATCCGCGATCCCTATGGCGTCAAGGCGGCGATGAGCGGCTGCGACGTCGTGCTTCACCTTGCAGCGCTGATCGCAATCCCGTACAGCTATCATTCGCCTGACACCTATGTAGATACCAACGTCAAGGGCACGTTGAACATCGTCCAGGCCGCGCGTGAGCTGGGTATCGAGCGCGTCGTCCATACCTCGACCAGCGAAGTCTATGGCACGGCGCTGTTCGTGCCGATCACCGAAGAACATCCGCTGCAGGGCCAGTCACCCTATTCGGCGAGCAAGATTGGCGCCGACCAGATGGCGCTGAGCTTCTTCAGCTCGTTCGAGACGCCGGTGACGGTGATCCGTCCGTTCAACACCTACGGTCCCCGGCAGTCGGCGCGCGCTGTCATCCCGACGATCATCACCCAGATCGCCTCGGGCATGCGCGAGATCAAGCTGGGCGCGACGCACCCGACGCGCGACTTCAATTACGTGAACGACACGGTGCGCGGCTTCCTGAGCGTCGCGGAGAGCGATGCGGCGGTCGGGCAGGTTGTCAATGTCGCGAGCAATTTCGAGATTTCGATCGCCGACACCGCGGCGCTGATCGCTGAAGCGATGGGTGCTGACGTCGAGTTCGTTTGCGACGCCGAGCGGTTGCGCCCTGCGGCCAGCGAGGTCGAACGGCTGTTCGGATCGAACTCCAAGGTGCTCGAGCTGACGGGTTGGCAGCCCGAATATGGCGGCGGCGAGGGCTTCCGCCGCGGCCTGACCGAGACCGCCGAATGGTTTACCAATCCCGCCAACCTTGCCCTGTACAAGGCTGGGCAGTATAATATCTGACATGGTCGGTATCTCGAACGAAACCCGAACCGCCGCAGACATCGGCGTCCAGCTCGTCACCGCGGTCGAAAGCGTGATCGGCCCGGCGCCGAACTTGATCGCGTTGCACGAACCCGAATTCGCCGGGCGCGAGTGGGAATACGTCAAAGATTGCATCGATACCGGCTGGGTGTCGTCGGTCGGCAGCTATGTCGACCGGATCGAGGTCATGCTCGGCGAGCTGACACAGGCGAAGGCGGTCGCGTGCGTTAACGGCACCGCCGCGCTGCACATCTGCTACAAGCTTGCAGGGATCGCTGCTGGCGACGAGGTGCTGGTGCCCAGCCTGACCTTCGTCGCGACGGTGAACCCGATCCATTATATCGGCGCGATCCCACATTTCGTAGACAGCAGCCCGGCGACGCTGGGCGTCGATGCCGGCGCGCTCGACGCTTACCTGGACGAAATTGCTGAGCTTCGCGACGGCCGCTGCTTCAACCGCGCCACGAACCGGCAGATCTCGGCGCTGGTTGTCACCCACATCTTCGGTCACGCCGCCGATATGGATGCGCTGGTCGAGCTTGCCGCGCGCTGGAACATCACCGTCGTCGAGGATGCCGCCGAGGCGCTCGGCACCAGATACAAGGGCCGGCCCGCGGGGTCGATCGGCACGATCGCGGCGCTGAGCTTCAATGGTAACAAGATCGTCACCACGGGCGGCGGCGGCGCGATCGTCACCACCGATCCAGTGCTGGCGCAGCGCGCTAAACATCTGACGACCACGGCGAAGCGACCGCACCGCTGGCGTTTCGACCATGACGAAGTCGCGTATAATTACCGCATGCCCAACCTCAACGCGGCGCTCGGCTGCGCGCAGCTCGAACGGTTGGACGATGCGATCGCGCGGAAGGCGCTGCTCGCCGAGGGCTATCTAGCCGCCATCGCGTCGATCGAAGGCGTATCGTTCGTCGATGCGCCCAACTTTAGCCAGAGCAATCACTGGCTGAACGCGTTGACGCTCGACGGCGCGACGATGGATGATCGCGATGTCGTCCTCGACCTGCTCAACGACGCCAATTATATGAGCCGCCCGATCTGGACGCTTTGCCACCGGTTGCCGATGAACGCGAGCGCGCCTGCAGCGCCGCTGCCCGTGGCGACGCGGTTAGAGCGCGAAGTCATCAATATCCCTAGTTCGGCGCAACTGTCGGTCCTGCCATGACCCGGCTGAAAATTACCGCCGTCACCGGAAGCCGCGCCGAATTCGGCATCATGCAGTGCCTGCTGCAGGATATCGCAAGCGACGCTGATCTGGAGCTGGCGCTGATCGTTACGGGGACGCATCTCGAGGCGGCGCATGGTAATACGATTGACGAGATCGTGGCGAGCGGCTTGCCGGTCGCGGCGCGCGTGCCGATCTCGCTGACCGACGACAGCCCCCGCGGGATAGCGCAGTCGATGGCGCTGGCGCTGACGGGCACCGCTGACGCGCTCGCCACGCTAAAATCGGATCTTGTGCTGTTGCTCGGCGACCGATTCGAGATTATGGCGGCCGCCGAGGCAGCGATGCTGCTCCGCATCCCGATCGCGCATATCGCCGGCGGTGATGTGACCGAAGGCGCGATTGACGACGTCATCCGCCATGCGATCACCAAGATGGCGCACCTGCATTTTGTCACCAACGCAGAGTCGGCGGCGCGGGTGCGGCAGATGGGCGAAGAGGACAGCCGGATCTTCGTAACCGGGTCGCCCGCGCTCGACCATCTGCGGAGCCGCTCGCCGGTGCCGCGCGCCGAGATGGAAGTGCGGCTCGATGCGCCGCTGGGGCAGCGCAATCTTCTTGCGACCTTTCATCCCGAAACGCTAGCCGATGATTTCGGCCTGGCGCAGCTGGACGAACTGCTCGCGGCGCTTGATGCGGTGCGCGCCGAAGGCGACGCACTGTGGTTCACCAAGTCGAACGCCGACAGCGGCGGAGCTGAGATCAACCGCCGGGTCGAGCAATGGGCGGCGGATCGCGACTGGGTGCGCGTCTATCCCTCGCTCGGCCATACCAATTATCTGGCGCTTATGGGGCTCGCCGATGTCGTGCTCGGCAATTCGTCGAGCGGTCTCTATGAGGCGCCCGCGGTTGGGACGCCGACGGTCAATATCGGCGGTCGGCAGGGCGGGCGGCTAACCGCCAATTCGGTTTTCGACGCTTCGCCTGAGCGCACCGCCATCGTCGATGCTATCGGTCAAGCGCTCGCCTTTGACCGCGCGCTCGCGCGCAGCCCCTATGGTGACGGCCATGCGTCGGAGAAGATCATCGCCGCGATCAAGGTCGCACCACCGCGCGAGGAGTTGATTCACAAGCGCTTTGCGCCATTGGGAGTTTCGTAAGGCCTATGAACCCGACAATCATCATCGCCGAAGCCGGAGTAAATCATAACGGCTCGCTCGATCTGGCACTGAAGCTGGTCGATGTGGCCGCCGATGCGGGCGCCGACATCGTCAAGTTCCAGTCCTTCGACGCGAAGGCGCTGGTGACCGCGGGCGCGGCTCGCGCGCAATATCAGGTCGACAATATCGGCGAGGACGGCTTGCAGCTCGAAATGCTGCAGGCGCTGAGTCTCGACGAGGCGAGCCACATCGCGATCGCCGACCATTGCCGGGCGCGCAACATCGCCTTCATGTCGACGGCGTTCGATTTCCGGAGCTTCGAATTTCTGAAGCGTTTCGACATGCCTTATATCAAGATCCCGTCGGGCGACCTGACCTTTGGCCCGATGCTGCTGGCGGTGGGCGAAAGCGGGCGGCGCGTGATCCTGTCGACCGGCATGGGCAATCTGGACGAGATACGCGATGCGCTGGCGGTGCTCGCCTTTGGCCGGTTGAACCCCGGGCAGCCCGCCAATCTGGCGGCGATGCGCGAGCATCTCGCCAGCGATGCGGCGAGGGTAGCGCTCCGCAACTTCGTCACTGTGTTGCAATGCGTGACGCAATATCCTTGCCCGGCCGGCTATGCCAACCTTGCGGCGATGGACACGATCCGCGACGCGTTTGGCCTGCCAGTCGGCTATTCGGACCATACGCTGGGGATCGCGGTGCCGATCGCCGCGGTCGCGCGGGGGGCGTGCATGATCGAGAAGCATGTGACGCTCGACCGAACGATGGCGGGTCCCGATCATGCGGCGTCGCTCGAACCGGGTCAGTTCGCGGAGATTGTCGCGGCGATCCGCGACGTCGAGGTGGCGATCGGCGACGGGGTGAAACAAGCCAATCCGGCCGAGATCGACAATATCGCCGTCGCGAGGCGCAGCCTGGTTGCGGCGCGCACGATCGGTGCGGGCGAGCCGCTCGTGGCCGATATGGTGACTGCGAAGCGCCCGGGAATCGGCCTGTCGCCGATGCAATATTGGGACGTGCTAGGCCAGCCGGCGCCCCGAGATTATGCGATCGACGAGGCGATCGAACGATGAGCCGGCCGCACTATCTGGTCATTGGCGCGGGCGGCCATGCGAGCGTCGTTGCCGATGCGCTGATTGCCGGCGGCGGCGAGGTGATCGCCTTCATCGACCGCGAGCCAGGCGCGGAGCTGCTCGGGCGCCCGGTGCTGAGCGAAGCGCGCGATCTTGCGGGGTTCGACCGCACGCTGATCCGGCTGGCCATCGGCGTTGGCGGAACGCGCGGTAAGGTGCCGGGCACGCTGCGCGCGGGGCTGATCAAGCGCCTTTCGGGCGAGGGCTGGATGATTGCAGACGTGATCCATCCGGCGGCGACGCTCTCGCCGAGCACGCGGCTGGGGCAAGGCGTCCAGCTGATGGCGCGCGCTGTGATGCAGCCGAACGCGCAGATCGGCGACGGGACGATCGTCAACACTGCGGCGGTCGTCGAGCATGACGCGATTGTCGGCAGCCATTGCCACATCTCGATCGGCGCGATCCTGTGCGGCGGCGTCACCGTCGGCGCGAACAGCCATATCGGCGCGGGCGCGTGCGTTCGCGAGGGCGTCACCATCGGGTGCGATGTCACCATCGGCATGGGGGCCGTCGTCCTTGGCGACTGCCCCGACGGCTCGATCTTTTTCGGAAATCCTGCACGCGAGGCCAATCAGACGTGATGAGTTGGGAACATACGCTTGTTCTGGAGGGCCAGACTCTGCGCGAAGTGCTGTCGGTGATCAACCGCAGCGGGCGCCAGATGGCGCTCGTCGCCGATAGCGAACGGCGGTTGATCGGCACTTTGAGCGACGGCGACGTCCGGCGCTGGCTGATCGGCGGAGGCACGATCAACAGTTTGGCGGGGGAGGTGTGCAACCGGTCGCCGCGCACAGCATTTGAAGGGGTCGGTCGAGCCGCGCTGCGTAAGTTGCTGAACGATCATGGCGTCCATCACATGCCGATAATCGACGCCGACCGGCGGGTCGTGGGCCTCGTCGGCCTTGAGGATCTACTCGTCTTTCCTGAGCGGCCGGAGATGGTCGTGATCATGGCGGGAGGGCTCGGGTCGCGGATGGGATCGCTAACGCGCGAGACGCCGAAGCCGATGCTGCCGATCGACGGACGCCCGGTGCTCCAGATCATCCTCGAACAGTTCCGCCGTCAGGGGTTCCGCCGCTTTTCCATCGCGGTCAATTATCTCGCCGACTGCATTACCGACCATTTTGGAGACGGTCGCGGCTTCGATGTCGAGATCGACTATATGCGCGAGGAAAAGCGGCTCGGTACTGCGGGCGCATTGGGGCTGATCGAGCGCGCGCCCGAGCATCCCTTCGTCGTCACCAATGGCGACGTGCTGATGAACGAATATTTCGGCGACATGTTGGACGAACACCGGTCGCACGCTGCCGACATCACGGTGATGGTGCGCGATTACGAGATGCAGGTACCCTATGGCGTCGTCGAGGAGAGAGACGGAAACGCCGCCTCGATCGTCGAAAAGCCTGTGCATAATTTCAAGGTCAACGCCGGCGTCTATTGCCTGTCGCCGGAGGTGCTGCGCCTCGTGCCCGAGAGCAGCTATCTCGACATGCCCGAATTGGTCAACACTGCGATCGTTGCCGACCTGAAGGCGCGGATCCAGCGGATCAACGGCTACTGGATCGATATCGGCCGCGTCTCTGATTATGAGCGCGCGAAGATGGAAATCGGAGAGATTGGGCTGTGACCGCCAGCGTCGCCGCCCTGATCACCGCGCGGGGCGGATCGAAGGGGTTGCCGGGGAAGAATATCCGGCCGCTTGGCGGCAAGCCGCTGATCGCGCACAGCATCGACGTCGCGCGGCAAAGTGCGCTCGTCGATGCGGTCTATCTGTCGACCGACAGCGCCGAAATCGCCGACGTGGCTCGAGCGCATGGCTGCGAGGTGCCGTTCCTGCGCGCCACGGAACTTGCGAACGACGAGGTGACGTCGATCGACGTCGTGTGCGATGCGCTCGATCGGTTCCCCCCGCACGACATCTGGCTGCTGCTGCAACCGACCTCGCCGCTGCGCACGGTCGAAGATCTGGACGGCGTGGTCGCGACGATGGAGCGAACCGGCATCGACAGTTGCGTCTCGGTGACCGAGGCGCAGGATCATCCCTGGCTGACCTATGCAATCGTCGACGATGGCGCGATGACGCGCTTCTGTACCGACGATCCCGCACATGCGGCGCGGCGGCAGGACATGCCGCCGGCCTATGTGCTAAACGGCGCGGTCTATGGATTCCGGCCCTACTGGCTGCGGCAGGGGCGGGCGTTTGTCGACGCCAAATCATTGGCTTGGGTCATGCCTGCCGAGCGGTCGGTCGACATCGACGACCTCGAGGATTTCGAGCGCGCAGAGGCGTTATGGCGGCAGGCCGCAAAGGGCGCTGCGCCGGGCGGTTGACCTGAGGCGCAATATCCTCTAACGCGACGCAGTAAGAAATAATATACCATTGATTTTAAACAGAAATTTCTTTCCGTCAAGACCCATTAGGACCAAGTGATGATCGAGAAGCGCGACGTTATCAAGCAATATAACCTACCCTCCGAAGTGGGCTTCTGTGTTCGCTGCACCATGTCCAACCAGCGTCCCCGTATCACCTTCGACGAAGAGGGGGTCTGCTCGGCCTGCCGTTTTGCTGACTACAAGCGCGAGGTCATCGACTGGACCGCGCGCGAGAAGGAACTCAAGGATCTTTGCGACCGGCATCGCAAGGACAATGGCGAATATGACGTCATCGTTCCGTGCAGCGGCGGCAAGGACGGCGGCTTCGTCGCGCACCAGCTGAAATACCATTACGGGATGAACCCGCTGACCGTGACATGGGCGCCACTGAAGGCGACCGAGATCGGGCGGCGCAACCTCGACAATTTCATCCGCCTCGGCGGTTTCGACAATGTGCTCGGTACGCCCAACGGCACCGTCACGCGTCGGTTGACCCAGCTCGCGACGCGGCACCTGGGCGACCCGTTCCAGCCGTTCATCTATGGCCAGACCAACTATCCGATGCACCAGGCAGTGCAGAACGATGTGCAGTTGATTATGTATGGCGAGAATGGCGAGGTCGAATATGGCGGCGACATGAAGAACGCAAATTCGCCGACGCGCGCGATCCAGGATCACGACAAACATTATTTCTCTGGCCTGCCGCCCGAATTCTGGTCGGAGCACGGGCTCAGCGCGGCCGACCTCCACCCCTTTACCGCGCCGTCCTATGACCGGATCATGTCGAACCGGACCGAGATCCACTTCATGGGATATTACAAGAACTGGGATCCGCAGGAAAATTTCTATTACTGCCGGGACAATTACGGGTTCGAACCGAACACCGAGCGGTCGGAAGGCACTTATTCCAAATATGCTAGCATCGACGACAAGATTGACGGCTATCATTATTATCTCGGCTACATCAAATTCGGCATCGGTCGCACAACGTCGGACACGGCGCACGAGATCCGCGACCAGAAGATCACCCGCGAAGAGGGGATCGCGCTGGTCCGCCGCTACGACGGCGAATTCCCGCAGAAATATTACCACGAGTTTCTGGAATATTGCGACATCAGCGACGAGGAATTCCGCGAAATCGTAGACAGCTGGCGGTCGGACCATCTGTGGAAGCAGACCGGCAACGGCTGGGAGCTCAAAAAGCCGGTCTGGCACGAGGCGGAGGGCTGAGCCGGCCGTGACGCGAGTTCGGATCATCCCGCGTCTCGACATCAAGGGTCCGAACCTGATCAAAGGTATCCATCTGGAAGGGCTGCGGGTTATCGGCGATCCGCAAGTTTTCTCGAGCCGCTATTATGAAGGAGGGGCCGACGAGCTGCTCTATGTCGACGTCGTCGCTTCGCTCTATGGCCGCAACAGCCTGCACGAGACGATCCGCCAGGTCGCCGACAATGTTTTCGTGCCGATGACGGTAGCGGGCGGTATTCGCTCGGTCGACGATGTGCGCCAGATCCTGCGCTCGGGCGCCGACAAGGTCGCGGTCAACACTGCGGCGGTCCAGCGTCCCGAATTACTGCGCGAGATTGCAGAAACATTCGGGTCTCAATGCATGGTGCTGTCGGTCGAGGCGAAGCAGGTCGCGTCTGGCCGCTGGGAGGCCTATACCGACAATGGCCGCGAACGATCGGGGCGCGAAGTCGTCGAATGGGTCAAACAGGCGACCAGCCTCGGCATCGGCGAGGTTCTTTTGACCTCGGTCGATCGCGAAGGGACGCGCAAGGGCTTCGACATCGAGCTCGTGCAGGCGGTCGAAACCGCGACCAACGTCCCCGTGATCGCCAGCGGCGGCATGGGCACGATCGAGCATCTGGAAGAGGTGGTGCGCGTGGGCAAGGCCGATGCGATCGCGATGGCCGACATCCTCCATTACGACCGGATGAGCCTTCCCGACGTTCGTCTGGCGGCGACCGCCGCCGGTATGGATATCCGACGCGCATGAGCAAATTCGTCACCATCGTCGACTATGGAATCGGCAATATCCTGAGCGTGCGTCGAGCGCTCGAGCATGTAGGGGCGGAGGTCGCGCTAGCCGACGATGCTGCCGTCATTGCGCGGGCCGACTATCTGGTCCTGCCCGGCGTCGGCGCGTTTCGCGACGGTATGGAAGGGTTGGTGCGGCAGGGCGCCGCGGAGGCCGTCGTCGCCCATGCCACGGCGGGCAAGCCGATGCTCGGCATCTGCCTCGGTGCGCAGATGCTGATGTCGACGGGCGAAGAGTTCGGCGCGCACGCGGGGCTGGATATCATCCCCGGGCGGGTCGTGCAGATTCCTGCGACGGGTGCGGACGGCGTTCCGCACAAGCTGCCCTATGTCGGCTGGGCCGACATAGCCGAAGCGCGGCCGGGCAGCTTTGCCGGAACCCCGTTGGCGACGTTCGCTGCGGGCAGCGCGGTCTATCTGGTTCACAGCTTTCATATCGAGCCCGCGCGCGACGAGGATCGCATCGCGGTCTATGAATATAACGGTGCGACGGTCACAGCCGCGATCCGGCGCGACAATGTGATCGGCATGCAATTTCATCCCGAAAAGAGTGGGCCGGTGGGGCTGCACATTCTGCGGTCGTTTCTGGGAAGTTGACAGAGATGCACTGCATCGGCCGCCGGGGTGCCGCATGGGGTTGAACAAGCTGCTCGGCCAGGGCGCCATCTATCTGTTCGGGTCAATGCTGAGCGCCGCGGCACCCTTCCTGCTGCTGCCCTTCCTCGCGCGCTGGTTGGGGCCCGCCGATTACGGGACCGTCGGCATTTTCGTCTCGCTCGTCGGGGTACTGGTCGCCGCCATCGGCCTCAGTACGCACGGCTACATCGCCGTCGCCTATTTTCGCGAGGGGGCACAGAGTCTGGGACCGGTCGTCGGCGGCGTCACCGGCATATGCTTGATGGGGCTTGGGGTCGCGCTGTTGCTCGTCACGCTGTTCGGCCAGTCGATCCAGGCCTTCAGCCTTATTCCCGCCGACTGGCTGTGGCTCGTCGCACTCGCGGCAGCGGTGCAGTTCCTGATTGCGGTCGCGCTTTCGGTGTTCCAGACGCTGCAACGGCCTTGGGCCTATATCGCGGTGCAGGTCGGTTATGCCGCGCTACTCAGCGCGTTATCGGTGGCACTGATCCTGTTCGCCAAGCTTGGTTGGGAAGGCCGCGCGATGGGGCAGGTGATCGCGGCTGCGCTTGTCGTCGCGGCCGCCTTTCTTTACCTAAGCGTCCGTATCCCGATCGACTGGCGCCCGTTCGACTGGCCGCTGCGAAAGCTGTTGTGTTTCGGCGCCCCGCTGTTGCCGCACGCCATGGCCGCGATCGCGATGGCGAGCATGGACCGCTTCATCCTAACCTCGGTCGAGGGGGCGCGGCAGCTGGGTTTCTATGTCGCGGCGGCGCAGATCGCGTCGCTGGTCGTCGTGGCCGCGACCGCGGGCAACCAGGCGTGGCTGCCTTGGCTTTATGGCCGGCTGGCGGCGAACAGCGACGCAGCAGACCGTGAGTTGGTGCGCATGACCTATCTTGTCTTTGCCTGTCTGTTCACCGCCGCGCTGGGCCTGATCCTGATCGCGCCCTGGCTAGTCCCGCTCGTCGCGGGGCCGCAGTTCGTCGACGCGGTGTCGCTGCTGCGCAAGCTTGCGCTCGCGACCGCGATGAACGCCGCCTATCTTTTCGTCGCGGCGCATCTCTTCTACCATAAGCGGACGGTTCTGCTGTCGCTCGTGTCTCTGACCGCCGCCGCATTCCAGCTCGCTGTCACTTTCTGGCTCGGCACGCGTTTCGGGGTAGAGGGAGTTGCAGCGGCGACCGCGATTGGCGCCCTTTTCTACTGGTTGCTAACCTGGACTATGGCGGCGCGGCAACGCCGCCTGCCATGGCTCCGCGCGCTTCGCCCTTTGCCAGATTGATTTTAGCAGGTCCGTCGTCTAGGGCAACATCACATTCGAGGAACAGAGACTTTTATGACTTCAACTCCTTCACAATTGCGCGTCGGCATCGTCGGCCTCGGCCGTATGGGCCAGCGGCACCTAGCCGTTGCGCGCCAGCTCGAAATGCAGATCGCAGGTCTCGTCGACATCTCGTCCCAGGCGATCGATGCGGCCAGCGTGATGTGCCCCGGCGACGCACCGCAGGCGTTCGCCGACGCCAACGCGATGATCGACGCGCTTGACCTCGACGCGTTGATTGTCGCCACCACGGCGCCCTTTCACGCCGCGCCGGTGATCCGCGCCGCGGAAAAGGGCGTGAAATATATCCTCAGCGAAAAGCCGATGGCGATCTCGATCGCCGAATGCGAAGCGATGATCGCCGCGTGCGCGGCGAATGGCACTGTTCTCGGCGTCAATCACCAGATGCGCTTCATGGATCAATATACCAAGGTGCGCGAGCTGATCGGAACGCCCGAGCTTGGAGAATTGTCCAGCATTGTCGTCACGGGCTCCAATTTCGGGCTGTCGATGAACGCCAGCCATTATTTCGAGATGTTCCGCTATCTGACCGGGCAGCCGGTAGAGGAAATCAGCGCCTGGCTAGAGAATGAGCAGATCGAAAATCCGCGCGGACCGCAGTTTTCGGACGCATCGGGTCGGCTTATGGCGCGCAACGCGGCGGGACATGGGCTGTCCATCGACTTTTCGGTCCGTTCGGGTTGGGGGCTACGCGTCTGCTATATCTGCCGCAATGGGCAGATACAGGTCGATGAAATTTCCGGCCGGCTCGAAGTCTGGGCGCGCGAAGGCCAGTATCGCGAAATGCCGACGTCGCGCTACGGCATGCCTGTCACCTACGCCGAGAGAGCGATCGAACCTGCCGATTCGATCGTGCCGACGCGCGCGGTCTGGGAGGCGATGATCGCAGGTGCGAACTATCCGAACGGCGAGGACGGGCTGCACAGCCTCCGCTGCATGGTGAGCGCGCATCTGTCGCATGAAAAGGGTAGTGCGCGCGTCGCGCTGTCCGCGACCGACGCCGTCCGCGCGCGCGAATTTGCATGGGCTTGAGACGGAAAGGATGTTGTCTGTGAAACTGGTCTTTGTGGGTGCTGGCTATATGGCCCACGAGCATGCCAAGGCTTTCGTTGCGATTGAAGGTGTCGAGATCGCCGGGGTCACCGGTGGACGCCCAGCTAAAGCGAGCGAGTTCGGCGCGGCCTTTGGCTGCCCTATGTTCGCGAGCATTGCCGAGATGTATGCGGCAACCGGCGCTGATGCGGTGGTCGTCGCGGTTCCCGAACTCGCGTGCAAGAACGTCTGCGAACAGATTTTTACTTTTCCCTGGCGCGCGTTGCTCGAAAAGCCCGTCGGGCTCGACCTCGCAGAGGCGGAACATCTGCTCGGCCTGTCGCAGTCGGGCGGGCGGACTGATTATGTCGCGCTCAATCGACGCAGTTATGGCGTCACGCGGCAGGCGCGCGCGATGCTCGACGAGACGCCCGCGCCGCGGCTGATTCAGGTCCATGATACGCAGGATCTGGTGGCGGCGCGCGAGTTCGGCCAGGCCGAACGGGTGATCGACAACTATATGTTCGCCAATTCGGTGCACCTCGTCGATTATCTGACAGTCTTCGGCCGCGGCGATGTGGTCGATGTTCGGGTGCTGCTCGCCTATGATGCAGCCGAGCCGCACAGCGTCGCCGGGTCGGTCCTGTTCTCGAGTGGCGACCGCGCGGTCTATGTCGGCGGGTGGAACCTGCCAGGGCCGTGGTATGTGACGGTCGCCAACGCCGATCTCCGCATCGAGCTTCGACCGCTCGAACAGATCGGTTTCCAGCGCCGCGGCGAACGGAAGCTGACGATGCTCGATCCCGTGCAGGACGATGTTGATTTCAAGCCGGGGCTGAAATATCAGGCCGACCAGTTCCTCGCGGCGGTCCGCGGCGGTGAGGCCGATCTGGCGACGCTCGCCGATGCGACGGCGACGATGCGTCTAGTAGCGAGGATCTATGACCGAAGCTGATTTCGACTTCGCGGCGCGCGCCGCCAAATTCTATGCGTTCGAGCAGCAGCATGATCTGTTTGCGGTCGAGGTGGCGGGTTTCAGCGCGTGGCGCGTGATGCGGAATTTCCTATTCACCGCCTATCAAGGCTATTCCCCGAGGGTTGGGAACGTGCCAACCGGGCAACGCCTGGTGCTGGCGTTGCGGGCGCTTGTGGCGCTTTTTCTCGTGCTACTGGTGGGGCGGAGGCGGCAAGTCCTGTTCAAGGGGGCGGCCTCGGCGCTGCGCTTTCGCATCGACGGCAAATGGGCCGATCCGGGGATCGACCCATTGATCGAGACCGGTATTTCAACGCTGAAGCTCGTCGAGCTTAACAGCGCCGGTTTCGCACCCCGTGCGGTCGGAGCCCTCCATCGCGGCGCGATGGAGTCGAGCATCTTCAGCCTGCTCGGCCGAATTCTCGGTCGGCTACGACCGGCAGATGACAAGGGCTTTTGCACCAGAACCGCTAAGCTGCTTTCGGACGAACTCGGATTGAGAGTGTCGCCCGCCGCGCTGAATATGCGCGTGTCGACTGTTATGTGGCAGGCGCGACTTTATGCACTGTTGATCCGGCGGATACGGCCAGATGCGGTGATCGCGTCGGATACCGGCGATTATGCGCTGCGCCGCGCGTGCCAGTTGCAGGCGGTCCCGTTCATCGAAATTCAGCACGGCATCTTCGATCATCTGCACCCTGACGCCGTGCCCGACACGGCGGCGGGAACGCCCGCGAGCCTGCTGATCCCCGACTTGTTGGCGGTGAAAGGCTCCTATTGGGCCGGCCGACTGCAGGGGTTTCGGCAGGGTGAAGTGGCGGTGCCAGTCGGCAGTCATGCGATCGACCATTGGCGCTCTTTTCGGTCGTCCATGGACGGCGCAGCGGGCGCGCGGCACATCGTCGTCACCTCACAGGGCTTAGCGATCGCCGAGATGATCGCGTGGCTGCAGCAGGCGGTCGCAGAGGCGCCCGCGACGCTCGGCTGGCGGATGACGGTAAAGCTCCACCCGATGTATGACAGGCGGCAGGATTTCGACGTGCTGGCGACCATGGGGGAGCGGGTCCGCATTCTGACTGGACAGGAAGATCCCGGCATTTATGAACTGCTCGCGACCGCCGATCTGCACCTCAGCATAACTTCGGCCTGTCATTTCGACGCGGCCGCAATGGGCGTCCGTTCGGCGATGATGCCCTTACAGAATCATGAAAGCTTGATGTATGCCGTCGATGATGGCGTCATCCGGCTCGTGGAGCGGCCGGGCGACCTGTGGCAGCTCCTGACGGACGGTTCGGCAAAGCCTGATGAAGAAGAATTTTGCATTTCGAGCTATGTCGAGCGGATGGCGGCTGTGCTACAACAGAAATCCGGGTTGAACCATGTATAGCGCATCGAATGCCCCCGCGAACCAGCACGCGGCGCTCCGCCGCGACTGGGTGACGATCATCTATTTCATTTTCGCGCTTGGCATGGCGATGTCGGTGTCGCAGGAATATACCGACGAACCCAGCTCGATCCGATATTATCTGTTCGTCGCGCCGGTGGTGATCGCGGCGCTCTGTCGGCCGTTGTTGTTGATGAGCGCGGTCGGCGGCAAGAGCCTGCTCATTGTGATCATGGCGTTCGTTTCGAGCGCCTATTTCCTTTTGATCGGGGACATTTCGGCGGCGATGCAGGTCACACTGCTGGGGCTGGGAACAATATGGTTTTGTGTCGATAAAGTCTGCTTCATCGAACGGGATTTGACAAGAATCTATGTCGCTGCTGCGGTCGTCGGCGCGATCGTGTGGATGTTAACCGATTTCAATCGTTGGGGTCTGATCCCAGGGACGACCGACGCCGCCTATGGCATCTGGCGCGTGTCCTTCTTCTCGAACATAGCCTTTACAGCCTTCTTCTCGTTGTTCCTCATCCTGATCCTGACGCGGCAGGGGTTCAGGCAGATCAACTGGCGCAATCCGATTTTGCTGCTTGCGATCTATTTCACCATTTTCTCGTTCGTCCGCACCGCGCTGGTCTGCCTTGTGCTGTACGTCGTGTCCTTCTGGCTATTGTCCAAATTGAAGCGGCCGGGTGAAATTTTTCTGTTCACACTGTCGGTGACCATTGCCGCCAATCTGTTAATCGCCTTTTCGGCGCCGATCTTCGACTTATTCCAGAATTTGCCCGTTATCTCGCGCCTCTTCCTGCGCGGCGAGACGCAGCTCACCGAGTTCGAAATCTATCAGCAGCTTTATCGCCCTTGGCTTTGGGGCGAACATCTGAAACTGGCGTGGGCCAGCCCCAACTTCATGGGTTGGGGCAACTTTCGCTTCTCAGAGCTCGTCCAGAACAGCATCTTCGACTACCGTCTCGAAACCGGCGACAGCGTGTCGCTGCTCACCCGCCTGCTCGCCTCATATGGCGTCATGGGCCTTTTCTATTGGGTATTCCTGCTTGTCTGCCTTCGCGATCTCGCGGCGCGCGGCGATCGTTGGGGCTGTGCCATCTTCCCGGTGGTCATCACGGCGATGTTGCAATGGGGAAGCATGTTCCACGTCACCGACCCGATGGCCTTGCTCTACACCGGGCTCGTCGTGAAAGGGGCGGCGTTCGTTCGCATGGACGTTCCAAACCGGCTGCGTAAGCGTTTGCCAACTGGCGGTCACCACGCCTCTGTCCTGCCGCGGTGACGAAGGCGATGCTGCGTGTCCTGATCATCGACGGCGTCGGCATGTTCGGCGGGGCTTCGCGAAGCCTGTTCGAATCAATGCGCGGTTTCCGCGAGCCGGTCGATCGCCTGTTCCTCGTCCAGAAGGGCAGCGCCAACTCCTATTACCGGCCCTATGGCAGCGACATGATCGCCGTTCGCGGCATCACGCGCTTCGACAATTCGCGCGCCTCGCATTATCGCGGCGCGCGCTGGCTCGTGCTGGGGCGGGAAATCGCTTATCTGCCCTGGACCATCTTCGGCTTGCTGAAGGCAAAGCGGCGCTGGAAGAGTGTCGACCTGATCCACGTCAACGAGGTGATGGAAATCCTACCGGGGATTCTGGCCAAAATCCTCTTCCGCGCACCGATGATCGTGCACGTCCGATCGCTGATCTGGACCGACCGAACGAAGATGCGGGTCCGGCTGCTCGATTATCTCTTGCGCCGCTATGCCGACGCCGTCGTTGCCATCGACGAAGACAATCGGGTCAGACTAAATCCCAAACTTCGCTCCGAAGTCATCCACAACAGTCTCGACCATGTAAACATGCCGACGGGCAGCGATGTGCCGAACGAAGCGCTGTCGCACATTCCGCCCGACGCATTTGTCGTCGGCTTTATCGGCAATCTTCATGCCGGTAAAGGCGTGTTCGAATTGCTGGAGGCGGCCGAAATAGTTCGCAAGGCCGGAGCGAACGTCCATTTTCTGATCGTCGGCAGTTCGCAGCGTTCTGATGGCGGCACCGTCTGGACCATTCTGAACCGACTGGGGCTGGCGCAGGAGCAGGAAGCGGCGTTCACTGCGTCGCTGGAACAGAAAAATTTGACGCCTTATTTCCATTTCGCAGGCCATACTGCCAATATCGCGCCGTGGATTGAAGCGATGGACGTGCTGACCTTTCCGTCGCATTTTGATGCCTGCGGCCGGCCAGTCTTCGAGGCGGCTTTCTTCGGTCGCCCGAGCATCGTCGCCGTCGCTACGCCGAAGGACGATACACTGCAGAACGGGATCACGGGCATCGCGATCGCGCGCCCCGATCCGCATTTGCTCGCCGATGCGATTTTGGAACTCGCGGCCGATCCCAAGCGGACGCGCGAGATGGGACGCGCGGCGCGCGCGCTTGCGCATGCCAATTTCACCCCGGAAATCAACTCTGCCAAATTACTGAATCTGTACAAGCGGGTCGCCGCCAACGAGCAGGCGCAGTCAGAGGTTGCGCGGGACGTTCGCCTGCCTTAGGGAGCGCTGCTATGACCAAGATGCAACGGACGATGACGCTGAAAAGTGTTGCAGAGTTTCCACACGATGAATTCGTGACCGATCAGGTTGCCGACTTCGCGGAGCTGGTGCCCTCGATTTTAGGGGCGTCGACATCGGCGGCGGAATCGGGCATCTTGCGCTGGGCATCCAGGAAACGCTGAACTACCAGGTCCGGATCGTCGACATGGATACGGATTCGGCGGCGCAATGCCATGCCCGGGGTATTCCAGCTGAGCAGTGCGACGCGCAGTCGCAGCCGGTCGCGAGCGACGAAATCTGCGTCTGCCTGAACCTGATCGTCCACCATCTAGTCGGCGAGAACGAGTCTGCGACGCGCACGCTGCAAATTCGTGCGCTCAAGCACTGGCAGCTCAGCGGCCGATTGATCTATGAAATCACCTCCAGCCGCCTGCTGCCCGCCATCGGAAGCGGTATCGCGAAGATCGTGCCGGCCTTCCCGGCCAACAACTTCGGTGTCGGCGTCCGGTTTCGGTCGCACGACGAATGGTGCGAACTATTCGCCCAGGCCGGATATGCAGTCGACCGGGTGCGCATCGGCGCCGACGAGCCGATCCGCGCGGCGCTGCGGTTGATGCTGATCAAGGCTATCCGCCGCAACAGCTTTTATCTCCGCGCCATCAATAGCCCGGCCGCGCGTCCTTACTCTTTGTGAGGGTGAAGGACTGCTGCTATCATAGTGCCCCAATCCCCTGGAGTCTTGTTATGCCTTCAAGACCATATCAGATTTGCCAAAATTGCATCATGGACCACAGTGTTCTGGCCTGCCCCCCGCAAAGTGGTCCATATTGAAAGTTAGGATTTCGGCTATTTATGGCTTGAAAGGAGCTTTGAATGGCACGGAAGAGATATACACCGGAGCAGATTATCGGGATGCTCCGAGAAGCCGAGGTTCGGCTGGTACAAGGCGAGAGGGTTGGTGCGATATACCGGTCGTTGAGCATATCGGAGCAGAGTTACTATCGCTGGCGGGTTGAAGGTGAGCCAGGCTCGGCGGTTGAAAGACCTTGAGAAGGAGAACCAGCGGCTCCGAAAGGCGGTGTCGAAC